>CAJHYY010000310.1_pt1 | contig 12490 bp, 9 predicted proteins | sample 9198861 | NCBI WGS metagenome assembly CAJHYY01 (sample SAMEA7708377, study PRJEB35096) | sediment metagenome | biome: marine neritic benthic zone biome [ENVO:01000025]; feature: sediment [ENVO:00002007]; material: shallow marine sediment [ENVO:03000034] sea grass bed [ENVO_01000059] ... | reverse complement strand
TAAAACCAAATCTAAAAAACCAAAGATCGCTTTGAGGCTGATTTCATGGCACGTCCCCGAGCAAAAGACCTGACCGAGCGTGAGCTGGAGATCATGCATGTGTTCTGGAACCACCCGCAGCTGACGACCGCCGAAGTGCGCGATCAGCTAGCCACTGAGGGACGTGAATTGGCTTATACGACGGTCGCCACGCTCGTACGGATCCTGCTGGACAAAGGGTTCCTCGAGCAGGTGAACGATGAACGTCCGTTTGTTTACTCGGCCGCCAAGTCGCACGAGGAAGTTTCGCAGCGGATGGTGACCGACCTGGTGCAGCGTCTGTTTGGCGGATCGCGCGAACTGTTACTGGTTCGATTGATGGAACAGAAGAAGCTGACCGACAAAGAACGCGAGATGTTGGAACAGTTGCTCAAGGAGCAAGAATAATCCAATTCGGATGCCAACGGATCGCGCTTCGCGACGAACACGAACTGGCGGAAACTTCAAATCACTGACGGGAAAACGCAAGAGTTCGAGCCATGATGACACAATTGGGAATCACGTTAGTCTGGTGCATGATTCAGGTCACGGTTCTGGCAGGGATTGGCCTGTGCCTGTCATGGTGTTTTCGCTCGCGACATCCTCAGATTGCCCGCGCGATCACGTTGGCTACGTTTGCGGGTGTGCTGATGGTAACGCTGCTGGCCTGGGCTCCGTTTCCCAGCTGGTTTGCTCAGGTCGATGTCCAGCCGCACGACTCATCCGCGGTCCAGGAGAACATCACCGTGGCCGCGGCCACTGACGATGTGTCCGCGGAATCCAGCCAACTCGTATCGGGGCCGGAACTGGCCGATCCTCAGTTTGATTGGCGAGAGGCAGCCACCGTGTTCTTCCGCGAGTTGGATCGGCAACCGGCTTCGATCCAACAAGCGACTCCCGTAAGCTGGCCGGCGTACCTGGCGATGGTGCTGGGCGTGTTAATGTTGGTGGCCTTGCTGCGCATCGGCTATGGACTTGCTTACGTGACCATCTTGCGACGTACGGCTCGTCCCCTGGCCGACCCCGAACTCCGTGAATGGATTGACGTGCTGGCGGCGGAATCGGCTTACACACGATCCATTGCTCTGCTCGAATCGTCGCGCACCAGCTCGGCCGTGACCGTCGGCTGGCTCCGTCCGGCCATCGTGTTGCCTCACGATTGGCGCGAATGGAATCCCAGTCAGCGCCGCGCGGTGGTGGCTCACGAGTTTGCGCATATCAGCAACCACGATTTTTCGACCTGGGTGTTCGCTCAATTGGTGCTGGCCGGACACTTCTATCACCCATTGCTGCATTTGCTGGCCGGGCGACTCCGGTTGGCTCAGGAACTATCCGCCGACCATCACGCCTCTGCGACTGCGGGAGGTCGGACGAACTATTTAAAGACTCTGGCTGAACTGGCATTGCGCCGCGCTGACCGTCCCGTGGTGTGGGCGGCGGCACCCTTCCTACCGACCCGCCGTACTTTTCTGAGGAGAATCGACATGCTTCGGCGTAATCGTCAATGGTCGGATTCGGCATCCTGGCTGGCTCGAATTACCTGTGTGGTGGCGATCGTGGTGGCCACCGTCTTTGCATTAGGAATTCGTGGCACGTCGGCCACTGCCTGGGAAACCAACGAATCATCAGAACGTGCCAGTCAACCTTCCGACCGCACACTGACTCTGGATTATGTACCGCGAGCCACGCGGATCTTCATGGCCATGCAACCGGGACCACTGATGGATCGTGCCGAATTGGAACCGCTGTTGAACATGATTCAGCAGAAAAAAATGGTCGACGAGTTGTTTGGTGCGGGGATGCAAGACATCCGCCAACTGTCGATGGCGATCTTGCCCGATGAATCGGGCGAACCGGAACGCCCCGTGATCATCCTGCATCTGAACCAGGGCCGAGCACGACGCACGATCGAGAGATTTCTGGATGAATCGAAGCCCAAACTGTACGGCGAACACAAATACCACGTGAATTCTTACGGACGCAGCGCTTTCCAGATCAATAAGCGAACGGTGGTGCTGAGTGAAACGGAAGGGGGGCTGAAGTCCTACCTGTCAGCCAAGGATACCGAGGGCGATGTGCCGTGGGCTGCGTCCTGGGAAAACGTGTCCAACGACGCGATGGCCGTGTTGTATGACACCGAACGCTTGCGACACTTGATTAAGCGAGAAACGGCCAACATGCCCGACCAACAGAAGATGATTTTCGGCATGATCAGGCCGCTGATCGACGATACGACGAGTATCGCGGTGGGACTGTCCTGGGGTGACACGCCAACGGTGCGTGGCGTGGCTCACACCGAAAGTGCCGAAGCAGCCAAGCGAGTGGGCGATACCGTCGCTGCACTCAAGGTATTCGCCGCCAATGCACTTCCGGAGATGCGACAGAGTCTGATGCGTAACGGACCCCGGGATGCCAGGTCCATGCTGCAGATGTTGGAGATGGCCGAGAATGCGCTGGGGGACCTCGAAATCAAGGTCGCCGATTCGCGTGCGGTGGCCACCATCGAATTGAACTCGCGGGCTGCCTCTGGATTGATTCGTACAACGGTGCCGGCCGTGCTTGCAGCCCAGGCGACCGCTCGACAAATGCAGTCCACCAACAACCTTCGCCAGATCGCGTTGGGCATGCACAACTACCACGCTGTGCACAAGCGTTTTCCGGCTGCCGTCGTGATCGGACCCGACGGCAAGACCACGCACAGCTGGCGAGTCGCCATCTTGCCTTACATCGAACACCAAGTCCTCTATGACCAGTATCGGTTAAATGAACCGTGGGACAGTCCCAACAACCTGAAGGTATTGAAGCAGATGCCGCAGATTTATCGTGACCCTCTCGACCCAACGGGGACAACCAACACATCCTATGTTGCGCTCACCGGCGAGCGTACGATGCACAGTGAAACCGGGAGAGGGGCGAGCTTTCGTGACATCCGAGACGGTACGTCCAACACGCTGTTGGTTGCCGAAGCCAAAACGGAGATTCCCTGGACCAAGCCGGAAGATATTGGTTTTGATCCCAACACCATCATGCAGCGAGTGGGGGGACACTATCCCAACGTCTTCCTCGCGGCGTTCGCTGACGGCGCCACACATACGCTGTCGAAAAACATGGACATTGATGTGCTGAAAGCCGTCGTCTCACCTAGCGGTGGTGAAGTGGTTGACCTGCCGCATCGGCAGTAGCCGACTCAGAGTCACTGGATTGAATTCAGCAGAGTTGAACACGGCCGGAGTGTCGCGCATGGGTCGGCGACAGTTCGGCTGTGTTCTTTTTTGCGCCTCAATAGAACGCGGATGACGCGCCTGCGACGGGTTTAAGCGGATGATCTGCGGCTTTAGACTGTGAGCCTGTCAGATCCCGTTGATTCTCTCAAACCACCAGGGACTAAGAGCATGCAACCAGAACTCGGCAAAATCGGATGGTGTGACCTGACGGTAGAAAATGCAGTAGAGGTGCGTGATTTCTACAAACAGGTGGTGGGTTGGTCGCACTCAGATGTCAGCATGGGTGAGTATTCCGACTACTGCATGATGCCTGCCGGTAGTGATGCTCCGACGGGCGGCATCTGCCATGCACGCGGTCCCAACGCCGGTATGCCCACGGCATGGATTGTCTATTTCACGGTGGAGAATCTGGAGCAAAGCCTCCAGCAGGTAGCGGCTCAGGGCGGTGAACAGATCGGCGACATCCGCTCGGCGGGCGGCAAGTTCTGCCTGATACGTGACCCGGCAGGAGCGATCTGCGCGCTGTATCAGGCGTGATGACGTTAACCACAGAGGAGCAGAGGGCACAGTGTGGCAGGGCCACAACCAAATACGAGCTACCGCTCGTCCAGCGCCATTCCGCTCCCGTTGGTCGCTAGAACTTTGTTAGAAAAACAAGTTCTTGTGCGTTTGCAATACAGAGGATGCGCCGAGTTAGTCGTGCGGTTCTTCGTGCGAATTGATCAGCTTCTTGGCGAGATCTTCGTCCCGGGCCCGTACGAATAATCGGATGGTAAGGATGCCGGTCAGGCCGGCCTGGTGTTCGTTGGCGATTTCGCAAGGGATCCCTTCCTGTTCCAGCGCGATGCGAATCACCTCAGCGCGAGTGGGATCGGTCAGCGAATAGACTTGAACCAGGTCAAGATCGTCGTTCATCTCGTGCCTTTCACATCAGTGCGGTCTTTGAAGGTTCGTGGCGGAATCGTCTGCGACGAGCCAATAACTCGACTGCCACGCGGCAGCCGTGCGTGTGAACGGTGTCGCCGCGATGCAGCAGTGCAACCCATGGCGACGCAGCCGCGGAGGGTTCATCAGCTAACCAACGCGGAGGCTAGTCGAGGAAGCCAACGAGTTCGGCGCTGCGACTGGGATCACGCAGCTTGCGAATCGCCCGGTCTTCCAACTGGCGAATACGTTCGCGTGTCACCTGGAAGATGTGCGCGACTTCTTCCAAGGTGTAGTTGTAGCCGTCGCCCAGGCCGAATCGCAGATTGAGAATCTCACGTTCCCGGTAGCTCAAGGTCTTCATCAAGCCGTCGATTCGCGTCCGCAGCATTTCACGGCCTGCATCCTCGTCGGGCGACAGTTCGCTCTTTTCGACCAGGAAGTCGGCCAGAACCGAATCATCGCTTTTACCGATGGCGTCATCCAAGCTGGTCAGCTTGCGCTTCATCGTCAGCAGCTGGCGACACTCCTCGACAGGCAGGGCGGCCTTGTCAGCCGTTTCTTCCACCGTCGGCTGTCGACCTAGTTCCTGGTACAGCTCGTGGTATACGCGAGCCACCTGACTGATCGCCGAACCCATGTGCACCGGCACGCGGATCGTGCGGCTCTGGTCGGCAATCGCGCGCGTGATGGCCTGGCGGATCCACCACGTGGCGTAGGTACTGAATTTGAAGCCGCGGCGATATTCGAATTTCTCGACGGCACGCATCAGGCCGGCATTGCCTTCCTGAATCAAATCCAGGAACCCGACACCCCGATGACGGTACTTCTTAACAATCGATACCACCAACCGCAGATTGGCCTCCGACAGCCGTTTCTTGCCATCCTGGTATTCGTCGTACCAGCTGGAGATGGTGTCGACGCGGTGTTTGTAGTCGCGAGGTCCGTGATTGGTTTCGCGTACCCAGCGGATTTGGTCCGGGCTGACACGGCGTTTGGCACGTGATCGCGAAGACGCAGGCCGCAGGTGCTGGGCCATCTTCTGGATGTATTCCAGCTGGTCCTCGTAGAACTCGACGCGAACACCCAGTTCTTCCAACAAGCGGACCGCATGGGCTCGTCGCTTGAGGAATCGTTCCCAGGCGCGTCGTCGCTTTGTTTTGTGAACGCTTTTGCGGGTCGCGACGCGATAGTCTTCATCCAAGGCCGGAACCAGACTCTCGAGCGTTTTCAGGTGGATCGGCAGACGACCCTGAATCTGCTCTTTTTCGAGGTTTTCGGTCTGCGAAACCTGAACCACGCGGTCGAAGGGGATGTTCCCACGGCGCACTTCCATCAGCAAAGCCATGGCTGCGTGCATCACACAGCGGACCTTCAGCATCTCACGGCGAAAATGGCGTCGTGAGACCTCGATCTGTTTGGCCAGCGCGATCTCGTGCGGGCGCGTGAGCAAAGAGATCTGGCCGATCTGGTTCAGATACAGACGAAGCGAGTCGTCATGCCAGTCGTCAGCTTCACGCGGCTCCGGAGTCGCTCCGATGGGGGGTGTCGACTCGTTGTTGTTTTCGTTTTCGTCGGAGAGGTGGGAGAAATCGATCATGGCTGGGCGGGGGTGCGAGGATGAACCAGACCATTGTATGCATCTGCCCCCGAGAAGTATAGGAGCAACATGGATGAATTGACGTAACTGACGACGTCAATTGGTGTTCCACGGCACATTGCTCGGGCCGCCTCCGCCACCGTCGGCGGTGCAGCAACTGCGACCTCGCCGCGCAGCCGGGTCGGATTCTCCAACCTCATCGCGCCCGCGAATGACCACTCGCTTACTTGTCGGCCACCTTTTCGGCCTCCCGCAGAACTCGCAGGATGTTCCCATACATGATTTTGTGAATCTGTTGTTCGGTGTAGTCGCGATTCAACAGTTCCTGCGTGATCACCGGATAGGTGGAGACATCTTCCAGCTGTTTGGGCAGCAGCGAGACCCCGTCGTAGTCGGATCCGATTCCCACATGGTCGATTCCGGCAATTCGTACGATGTGGTCGATATGATCGACCAGATCGTGGACCGTCCCGGCGACCATCGGATTACGGGCGCGCCATCGAGCCAATGCGGCACGAAAGTCTTCCTGTTCGGGGTACTTTTTCCGCATTTCCCGAATCTCGTCGAACATCTTGGCCATCCGCTGAGCCGATTCCGGGTGCACAAAGCCCGAAAAGAAATTGACCATCACCACCCCACCGTTTTGTGCGGTCAGGCGGAGCACGTCGTCGGGCACATTACGCGGATGATCGGCAACCGCTCGCGCCGACGAATGCGAGAAGATCACCGGTGCCTTGGAGATCCTCAACGCGTCTTTCATCGTCTGCGGCGAAACGTGCGAGATATCCACCAGCATTCCCAACCGATTCATTTCGCGAACGACTTCTTCGCCGAAGGGCGTCAGACCCTCATGTTCAGCGTCGTCGGTCGCCGAATCGGCCCAATCCAAGGTCTCCGAGTGGGTGAGCGTCATGTAGCGGGCACCCATCTGGTAAAGCCGCCGCAGGTTGCCCAGCGAGTTCTCGATCGAATGGCCGCCCTCCATGCCGATCATGGATGCGATTTTGCCTTTCGCGCGAATGCGTTCGACATCCGCCGCGGTCAACGCCAGTTCAAAGACATCGGGGTAGCGGCGGATCATCGAGTGCACCAGTTCAATCTGTTCGATCGTCTGCACCAAAGCCTCACCCTCGCGGCGCGTCGAAGCCGGTACATACACCGACCAGAATTGCGCACCCACGCCACCTTTTTTCAAACGCGGGATGTCGGTGTGCATATCCGGCTGCGGTTTAGAAATGTCTTTACGCTGGAAGGACGATGAGGCGTTGGAGCGGATTTCCCAAGGCAGATCGTTGTGTCCATCAAAGACGTAGCCACGTTGGTGGATCTTCAGAGCGCGCTCGGTGACTTTGACTTCTTTGCGTTGTTGGGCGCGGCGGTAATAGCCGGGACCTCGAACCACTTTGCCGGGCGTCTCCCCCGTGTGTTCCCCTTGCTTGATGACCGTCACCCCGTTGACCAGTACGTACTGCATCCCCGATGCATACTGATGCGGGTTCTGATACGTGGCGTGATCAGCCACCTTGTTCGCATCAAAAATCGCGAGGTCCGCGTAGTAGCCCGGAGCGATCAGCCCCCGACGACGAATCCCCAGTCGGCGAGCGGGCAGGCCTGTCATCTTGTGAATCGCCAGTTCCAGCGGAATGAGTTGTTCGTCGCGCACGTACTTCCCCAGGACTTTAGCAAAGCTGCCATAGGCTCGCGGATGCGGATTGGAGCGTAAGAACACGCCTTCCGCCGAAGGTGCTCCGGCATCGCTGCCGATGGAGACCCAAGGAGTCTTCAGCTTCTTGCGGATGTTATCTTCATCCATCATGAAGTAGATCGTTTCCACTCGGCTTTGATCTTTGAGGATCAAATCGATCGCGGTTTCTTCGGCCGACTGCTTCCGCTGCTGCGCGACTTCCGCCAGTGTTTTTCCCGTCAGGTGCTTGAGGTCAGGATTCTTGAATCCCACCAGCATCACATTCGACGGCGAGCCCGCGAGCAACAACAGGTTTTCCCAGTCTCCAGCGGGTTTCTTCATTTCCCTGACGATGCGCTTCCTGATCTTGGGATCCGCCAGTCGCTCCATCCATTTCTGGAAACCACCTTCCTGAACCCAGGGCGGCATCGTGGCGCTAAGACCTGTGGCTCCCGCCGTGTACGGATAGATGTTGGCAGCTACCCCCAGTCCCTCAGCGCGGGCCTGTTCCAGCTTTTCGAGGACCGAGTCGAGTGAATTCCAATTGTCTTTGCCGGCGGCCTTCAAGTGATACACTTCGGCCGAAATGTTCGCCTCGCGAGCAATGCGCAGCAGTTCGTCGACCGCTTCGGCCAGCTGGTAGCTTTCGTTGCGCACGTGGGAGATGTACAAGCCGTCGTATTCGGCTGCGACCTTACATAACTCGATGAGTTCGTCGGTGCCGGCAAAGAAGGCGGGCGCGTAGATCAGCGACGAGCCGACCCCCAACGCGCCTTGCTCCATTTCGGCACGCACCAACTCGCGCATCTTCGTGAGTTCGCGTTGTGTGGGTGCTCGATCGGCATAGCCCAGGACGTGAATCCGGACGGTGGTCGCGCCGACAAACGATGCCACGTTCGGTGAGACTCCCCGTTTTTCCAGCTGATTCAGATAGCCGGCCAGCGACGTCCAGTTCACATCGAATTTGACATCGCTTTGCGTGCGCACCAGTTCTTCGCGCATCGCCTGATTCAACGGGCCGAACGACCAGCCTTCACCAAACACTTCCAGTGTGACTCCCTGCCGCAAGTCGCTTTGCGCCCGACCGTCGGCCATCAGTGTCGACGTTGCCCAACTCAACATGTTGATAAACCCGGGCGCGACCACCATGCCCTGAGCATCAATCTCCTGGCGCGCCTTGCTGGCCGAGAGGTCGCCAATGGCCACGATCGTATCATCGCGAATTGCGACGTCCGCCTGGCGACCGGGTGCGCCCGATCCGTCGATGACCAGCCCACCGCGGATGATCACGTCGTATGGGGCTGGTTGGTTTTCTGTGGGCGGAGATGCGAACACATCGCCGGTGATGAAGCACAACCACAACGACAACGCGACCAGCGAACGAAGCATGCTCGATTCTCCGACTTGAGCCAAGGGAAGTTGCAGGCTCGGTGACCACGAGGGCGCAGCCGTAGGATGCAGCTGAGTCGCATGCGGCGCGTTGGCATGCCGCAAGGTACGTGGCAGAGCGCGACGCTATTATGGCATCATTCGGAGAGCGTCTGAAGGGCCACTCTGGCGGCAGCGCGGACGCGGAGATCAGAATCGCCCAATGCCAGATCCAGTGCGTCCATGGCGTCGCGTGCGTCGTTTCCGAGACTCCCCAGCATTTCGCAGGCCCAGCGACGCACTTCGGGATTTTCGTCGCGCAGAGAATTCAGCAAGGCCGGAACTGCCTCTTCGCCTACCGTGCGCAGCACGCGCACCATTTCGTTTTGCTGCGCCGACTGCGCATCGATCAACGATGCCATACCCACGTCCGCGTCTTCCTGCATGGCGGTCAACTCTTGATACGCTTCGTCCAGGTCCAACTGCAGCATCGCAACCTGGGCCTCGAGCATCTCCTGGGACTCGCTCATGGCACGCAAATCTTCTTGAATCTGCTGCGCGTCCGTGGGGTTCTCGGGCATCGGGCCCGTTTCGGAAATCACATCGAGCGCCAGTTTCACGGTTTCGTCGTACCGCGTTTTTAGATCTTCCAGCTCGCGCGTCTTTTCGCGGAGTTCCGCCGACTTCTTTTGCAGCTCTTTGTTTCGCGCTTCCAGTAGTCCCTTCATCAGCACCACGCGCTGATACTCGTCGATCGCGGGCGTCGTCTCTTGCTCATCTGCACTGGGTGTGGGTTTTACATCCAGATGGGCGGCCTGAAACGTCTGGGGAGTTGGTTGCTGTACGTTTTGAGCGGTTCGCGACAGCATCTGTTGATAGTAGCCGACGCCGCTGACGACTACGGCTACGGCAAACAACCCGATCGCTGCAAACAGCGACACTGCCACCAGGTTCGCGCGTTGGTTCATCGAATCACCTCCGCCGCAACTCCTTGCACACCGGGTGCAAAGATCAATCACCGTATGGATCGAAGCAGATCCTAAAGAGAAGAGTGTCCCTCCATGATAGTGGAAACGGCTGGCAGATTGAAGGGAAGGGGCAGAGGGGGAGTAGGGGAGACGGGAAGTGGCTGGCCTGTTACCTGACCGCTGTTACCTCACACCTCACACAGTCACGTCAATCCGCCCGGATCTATCGATTCTGCCGCCTGGCAGGGCGGCACATGCCGAGCTAATTCAAGCTTCTTGATCGCGCATGTCGGCGCCGAGTTTCCCAGCAGGCCAAGTTTATGCAGGCCCGTTTTTGATTCAACTGTGTGTTCTTCTTACCTTTCCGAGGTGCTTTGTGACCTATACGCCCCAGGTGCTGGATTCCGTCCACCAGCTAATGGCGATCGAACAGGAATGGGACGAACTGTGGGAGCACAGTCATGCCACCATGCCCGTTTCTCGAGCTGCCGGAATCGCTCAGTGGTACGAACACTGTGGTGGTCGCAAGCGATTTCGCGCGCTCTGCCTGCGTCGCGACGGAACAATGGTTGCCGCCATTCCGCTGAGACCTCGACGCGTCAGCAAACTGGTGGAGGTCGCCGACCTGCCCGAGGACGATTGGAGTCCTGCGGGTGACCTGATGGTCGACCAGCGCGAACCGTGTGACGAAGTCTTACGGAGCATGGTCGACTCGATGGCCGAGCTGCCATGGACGACGTGGTGGTTTCGTGGAGTTTCTTTGGCCTCCACGGCCTGGCAAGAGCTGGCTCAGGTTGCCAACGAACAAGGGCTGCAAACCGAAATCCGACCGCGGTACGACGTGGGTTGGATTCCGATTGATGACGATTTCGATACGATGCGCAAGCGCTGGTCGAAGAACCATCGCCGCAACATGTCGAAACTGTCCAAGCGATTGTCGGAGGCCGGCGAGTGTCGCTGTGAATTGATCGCCCCGGCCAGCGAAGAACAAGCGGCCGAATGTATGGTGCGCTACATCGAAATCGAAGAACGCAGTTGGAAAGCAGAGAGTGGCAGTACGATTCGTAGCGCCGGTCTGGAACCGTTCTACATCGCCCAATCGCAACTCGTTTCGCGCTGGAATCAAACGATGTTCGGCTTCCTGGAGTTGGACGGAACCACCATTGCCGCGCAATACGGCTGGTTAAGCAAGGGTGTGTATCACTTGTTCAAGACCAGCTTCCGCGAAGATGCGCGGTCGTTCAGTCCAGGACTGTTCCTCGAACACGAAACGATTCGCGAGTTCTGCGAACAGCAAACGGCGCAAGCGATCGATTGCATGGGCCCCCTGGGTCAGTCGATTTCCCGTTGGCGACCGAATGTGTACCAGATCGGCCACCTCCTGCTGGTTCAACCTTCACTGGTCGGCAACGCACTCATGTTTGGTTACCGCCACGTGTGGCCGCTGATTCGCTCGTCGCAGGAATCGGCAGCGAATAGTGAGGACTGAGTGCTGAATATTGAGTACTGAATTCTGTTCGCTGTCTGCTGTTGCCTGCTACCTTCAAAAAACCACAGAGCCGCAGAGCACGCAGGGTGAGGTCCCTGAGACGCAAGCTGGAAGCTTGCGCCACGAGAGAGCTGTTCGCTGTCCGCTGTTAGCTTCCTTCAAGCTGTCCGTGGCCGTGAAACCACGCTGGCAGAACGGTCCAGCAACTCCACCACGCGGCGCCATTCCAGGCGATCGGGACCCAGAGCATCCAGGATCGTCTGAGCCTCCTCCCAATCTTCCTCGGATTCACAGTTCCAGCGGATTTCGGAACGATCCAAGAGCGAAGGCAGCGGCACCAGTCGCAACACAAACGATTCGGGTCGCGACACAATGAACTGCGTCAACTGATTGCGCTCGAGTTCCTGAGCTTCACGGTTGGCGTGTTCGATGGCTTTGGCCGAAATCCACTCGGCAAACGGCGTCAGGCTCGAAAGCACCGCCGGCCCGCGCCGTGATGAGCTGTATGCGGCGTAATCACAAGCCGCCTTTCGTGCCGCCGCGACCAGGCCATCGACCAACATGGGATCCGTCAATGGTGTTTCCAGCCGTAAGCGTAACACGGATTGCGCCTGATGAACCGACAACGCTTCGGTCAGCCGTGAGACCGAATCCGGTCGGGCCGTCAGCAACACCGAGACATCGGGCGGTAACGCTTGTGCTAATTGCTTCCCGATACGATCATCATTGGCAACCACGACAATGTGGTCCAACCAGTGCGCATCCGACGCTCGACGAACGACCCATTCAAGTAATGACTTTCCCGCAAACTGACGCAGCGGCGTCACGATTCCATGTTGCGGCAACGTCTCGACTTCCACGACTCCAATCGTTCGATACATCCTTGAGCTCCTTGTCATCGACTGGCTCGTCATCGACTGGCTCGAGCGCAAAGGAAAGTTTATCAGTGGCGTTCGACGGGCGTCAACTCGAGTTGGCACATGCGCGATTGCCTTTAGGATGGGCCCGCGTGCCACCCAAGATAGCAGCCCACCCCATCCTAAAGGCAATCGCGTGTGTGCCAACTCGAGTTGACGCCCGTCGAACGCCACTGATAAACTTTCCTTTGCGCTCGAGCCAGTCGATGACAAGGAGCTCAAGGATGTATCGAACGATTGGAGTCGTGGAAGTCGAGACGTTGCCGCAACATGGAATCGTGACGCCGCTGCGTCAGTT
>CAJHYY010000731.1_pt1 | contig 12521 bp, 7 predicted proteins | sample 9198861 | NCBI WGS metagenome assembly CAJHYY01 (sample SAMEA7708377, study PRJEB35096) | sediment metagenome | biome: marine neritic benthic zone biome [ENVO:01000025]; feature: sediment [ENVO:00002007]; material: shallow marine sediment [ENVO:03000034] sea grass bed [ENVO_01000059] ... | reverse complement strand
TCGCCGTCCAAGATCGCTCGGTCCACTTCGTTCATCGGTTGCGTCAAGGTGGTGATTGCCAGTCCGTCCCGTTCGGCATCCTGCGGATAGAGTCCCACGTGAGCCAGTTCGGGAGATGTATACGTCGTCCAAGGGATTAGCAGTTTGCTGACTTTGGCGCGGCCTTTGAACAACGTATTCTGCACCACGATTCGTGCCATGAAGTCGGCCGCGTGGGTGAATTTAAACCGGGAGGCCACGTCCCCGGCGGCGTAGACATGGCGATGGGTGGTTTGCAGTCGGTCGTTGACGGTGACACCACGTCGTGGATCGAAGTCCACGCCGATGGTTTCCAGTCCCATGTTCTCCACATTGGGGGCTCGTCCGATGGCCACCAGGATCGCATCGGAAACCAGCTCAGCTTCCTTTTCCGCGTGTGAGACCACCGTGATCTTCTCGGTGCCCTGTTGTCTGAACTGCGTGGTCTTGGCGTTCAGCAACAATTGAACGCCGTCGCGTTGCATGGATTCTTGCACGACGGCCGCCGCATCCGCTTCTTCCCGACTGAGAACGTGATCGGCCATTTCGACCAACGTCACGTCAGCCCCAAAGCGTGCAAACGACTGTGCCATTTCACAGCCGATGGGCCCGCCACCAATCACGGTCAAACGTTTTGGCAATTCGGTGAGCGAGAAGACGGATTCATTCGTGAGCACTCCTACGTTTTCAATTCCCGGAATGGGTGGCAGCGCGGCCCGTGCTCCTGTCGCAATCACGGCTCGCCGAAACTTGAGTGGAGTGCCGTTGACTTCGACCGTGTCGCCTGCGGTGAACCTGCCAGTTCCCAGGAACACATCGATGCCCAAATCGCGAAATCGGGCTGCCGAATCGTGCGGACTAATGCCGGCACGTAAGCGGCGCATGCGTTGCATGGCAGCAGCGAAGTCGACACGCCAGCCATCACTCACCAGCACTCCATAGTCGCCCGCATCGCGAACCGCAGCCGCGGCTCGCGCCGCGCTGATGATGCCCTTGGAGGGCACACAACCCACGTTCAGGCAGTCGCCTCCCATCAGTTCCCGTTCGATCAGAGCTACTTTGGCGCCCAGCCCTGCGGCAGCGGCGGCAGTGACTAGTCCTGCTGTACCAGCTCCGATCACCACCAGGTTGTATCGACCCGACGGTGTGGGATTAATCCAATCCGGTGGGTGTACGTGAGACTCCAACGCGAGATTAAATTCGTCCGCTGGCTGGAGTTGAATCAGTTGCGACATCTATGATGAACCGAGGTGTGGAGGGCTCTTAGTGTTTCTGACGAATCCCATCAAGCGCTTGATGACAAGCGGGAACAATCCCAGGATTACAAAGGCGATGATCACCTGCGGGCTCAAGATGCCGGCAGCACCACGTTCCGCAAGCGTCGTTAAATCGGGCACGCTCGAACCAGCGTAAACGTAGACCACAGTCCCAGGAAGCATACCCACCTGGCTGACCCACCAGTACGTGGTCGTCCGCATGGGGGTTAGTCCCATCACCAGGTTGATAACGAAGAACGGCACTGCGGGGATCAACCTGAGGGTAAACAAATAGAACGCCCCTTCCTTCCGCAGGTTCTCGTTGAATGCGCTCAGACGCTCGCCAAACCGCCGCTGGATTGCATCGCGAAACAGGTAACGGCTGAGCAAAAAGGCGAGCGTGGCTCCCGAAGTGGAAGCAAAGCTCACTAGAATCAAAGCTCGCCAGAATCCAAAGTACCAGGCGAACGCCAAAGTCAAGATCGCAGCGCCTGGAATCGACAGCCCCGTGGCAATCACGTAAATCGCAAACGCAATTCCGTAAACCAACACGGGATATTGTTCCTGGTACTCTCGAAACTGCGTTTCTCGTTCAGCGAGGTATTGCAGATTGAGGACGTCGCCGTAGCGCACGTACACAAACACGAACGCAGCTATCACAGCCAGCGCCAGAGCAATCTTGACCAGCGTCTGCCTGCTGAGTCGCTTGCCCGAGTGTTGTTCTTGTGGATCTTCGACCATCCGGTATTCCTGAACGCCATATCCCGACGGCAGCTAAACTGGGGGAAACCAAATTCTACCGCGTGCTAAACAAACATTATGCAGGTGTTCAGCTAGCTGCTGTTGGAGGCAGTCTATTCCCGACGCCCGTAGGGCGTACGCAAAACAGCCCCGGGCAACGCCCGGTGAGTTGGGCATCGCCTGGGAACATGCCCTGAAGGGGCATCGCAAGCGCTACCCAAACATGCGTCGCACCTTCAGTGCTTCTCCAGCAAATCGACAACCTACCCCGGGCTTCGCCCGGGGCTGATATGCATTTGCCCTTCGGGCAAAACACTGGGTTGTCGAAAGCATGCCGAACCACCTGCATCATGTTGTAGAACACGAGGCTAATCCGCTGGCTGCTCGCAACAATCGACGGCAGCAACGGATTCTCAGACACCCGCTAACAACAGGTACGCTTTAGAGACGAACGGGCGGCGATTTCCTTACAGATTTTCACACAGCCCATCACCTTTGCGTCACGCTCTTTACACGGTTGGTAGCTCAAAACCCTTACGACGAGGACGGTCGGTCAACCGATTGGCCTCGTCGTCACCCAGAATGTTCTCGGTTTCCGGGTCCCAGCGGAGAGGGCGTTGTAGTTCTCGCGCGAGATTGGCCAGGTGGCAAATCGTGGCGGTGCGGTGGCCGACTTCGACGGGCGCGACGGGCTGCTTGCGACTTTTGATGCAGTCAAACCAATTCTGGATGTGGGGTCGCGCGACGTGACCGGCGCCCTGCCATTTGGCTTGTTCCGTCGGATCGGGCGCTGTGAGCAACCCCTTTGGATTGGCGACGTATTGATTGCGCGACATCGCCAGCGTGCCTTTTTGTCCGTAGAAGGTGATCCGCCGGGCATCGGGCACAAAACGCAACTCGACTCCATTCGCGTAATGAACCGTCACGGGACAAAACCGCATCAAGTCCTGGCGACGATCTTCGATCGTGCCCAGCGCGGGTGATTTGTCCATCCAGCGCGCGGCGAGTTTGGGGGACAGTGCGTCCATTTGCGGAATCACCGCCACCGGACCGCTTCGATCGGTTCCCAACGCGTATTGCACCATATCCACTCCATGACCGCCCCAGTTGGTCATCAAATGACCCGAATAGCTGCGGTACAGATCCCAGCCTCGCCACAGCAACGATCCAATCTTGAAATCATCCTTGACCCACAAGTTGCGGTGATAGGGTCGCATCGCGGTTGGTCCGATGAACATCTCCCAGTCCATGGACGAAGGTGCGGACTGTTTGGGAAATGAAGTGTAGGCAATCGGGCCCGGGTAATTCCGCAGCTCGACGTGCGATATTTTGCCGAGCCCTCCGCGGCGAACGAATTCACAACCATCCCGATTGACCTGCATCGACCGTTGTTGGCTGCCCACCTGAAGAACCCTTTGATATCGTTGCACCGCGTTTGTCAGCGCCCGGCCTTCACGAATCGTCAGGGTCAACGGTTTCTCGCAGTACACATCCATGTTCGCCTGGCAGGCGAGCATCGCGGCCAACACGTGATGATGATCGGGTGTCGCAATCATCACCGCGTCCATCTTTTGACGATCGATCATTTGCCGATAGTCCTGGAATATCGTGCAGCGACGTCCCTCGGTTTCGGAGAATCGGCGTAGCGTCTGGACAAATTGTCCCTCCGGCCGCCGCGTGTCAGCGATGCGTGACGTCGAGCAATCGCACACAGAGACCACTCGACCTTCCTCGGGCATATTGCCGATCAGGTATTTGCCGCGTACGCCACAGCCGATGATCCCAACTTCGATGCGATCGTTGGCGCCCAAGCGACCTTGTCGCGCCAGAACGGTCGCGGGAATCACTGTCGGACATGCGCATACGGGTGCCGCGGCAACGCTTTTCAGAAATCGTCTACGGTTGAATCTGAGGTGGGGCATGATGTGTCACCGCAACCGAGTTGTTAGGTTCATCACGTGACAGCTGGGAAACGTCTAAATATCCAGCACGTCGCGGGCGTAATCGAGGCTGGCTCGCACATTCTGATCCTCCAACTTCAACCGAGCCTCGGCCGAAAGCGAAGTCACGTCTTGAAGTTGGTCGGACGTGTGATCGCGAACATAGCGCAGTGTCCGAGCTAAGTCGCTGGCGGGAAGCTGTGGAAACGTGACCCAATATTCGGGCAACAGGCAGGGCACCTTGAGGGGATCGCGTGTAATCAATTCCAGAGTGAACCGGATCTCCGGCTTGGCTTTGCGCAGGATGGCGACCATCCGTTTCAAATCCAGACCGCCCTGTCCCAGAGGGATGTCGCCCAACAGAAATCCGTCGGGATAAAGTTGCAGAGCCTGGTCCTTCAGATGCACCGCGTGTGCCCAGGGAGCGAATTGCTGGATGGTTTCGATAGGATCTTCCAGCAGGGCGAAGCTGTTCCCTGTGTCGACACAAGCTCCAACATATTCGCTGCTAATGTGTTCAAACAGTTCGACACGTTGCTGGTCGCGGTGATCCTTGTGGTTCTCCACTGCAATCGGGATTTTGTACTTTTCCGCGATCGGCGCCGCCATTTCCAGGGATCGTCGAGCTCGGGCGTCCAGTTCCTTGAATTGCTGCATCGACTTGAAATACTCGTAGCGGCGGCCAGGGATGATCGTGGTCCGCACGGCGAGCGCTCCCGCTTGAGCTGCCGTTCTTACCTGCTGCTCGAACCGTTCAAGATCGCTGCGTTGTTTCGGAGAACTGATGATGGCTTCGATGTAGATGTCGTTCTTTTCCGCGCGGCCTCGAAGCTCTTGCGCCTTGGCGTCATCCATGACTCCCAACGGGACCTGCATTCCACCGGCGCCGGACCGTTGGCAGTGGTCCAAGAACGTGAAGGGTTCATACAGATCCCGATCCGACGACTTACGTAGTGCGTCGCGTCGGTAGCGACGGCAATAGACCACTAGGCCCAGGCCCGAGCGCGCCGGCTGTTGGGCTAGATGCCACCCACCGCCAAGCATCGCGCCGGCAGCCAGGAGACGATGAAAGGATCGACGAGTTATCGGTTGCGACATACAGACTCCCTCTCACGCTAAGCCGTAGTGATAGCATGAATCGGGGAGTCGATCCAATGAGGTTTGAGGTTTGAGGTTTGCGGTTCGAGTGTGAGACTCTGTAAAACTAATAGTCAGAATCTTGTTATTTCGCGCAAGTTTAGCGACCAACGGGAGCGGATTGGCGCGGGACGAGCGGTAGCTCGTATTTGGTTGTGGCCCCAGGCCACTCTGTGCCTCCGTGGTTAAGAAACCAAGCTGCCCATGGCGAGGTACCCTTTGCCCCTTTGCCCCTTTGCCCCTTTGCCCCTTTGCCAAAAAAAAAGAGGGCAGCGGCGCACCACGCACCGCTGCCCTACCACCTCGAAGTCCCTCGCATCTAGCTTCGCCCCTACCGCTCACCGAGCCGTAGAACGTCGAGCTGCCGGCGCCTTGGGTGGCGCGGGTTGAAGGGTAGGCGGGCTGGGTTGCCACCAGCTGCCGCGAGTCGGCGATTCGCCAAAAAAGCCCATCCCGTTGGCTTCGTTGACGAAGGTCTTCAGCTGCAGTTCGACGATGTCTTCTTTGGCTTTGCGGCGTTTATCCAGATGATCTTCCATTTCGTCCAGTTTGTTCCGCAGTTCTTCCAACTGTTTTTCGCGTGACTTCATGTCTTCATCGAAGTAGTCATTCAATGCCGTTTCCAATGCATTGGTCGCATCGGCTTTCTTATCGTCTGTGTCAGCCTTCTTCAGATTCAACAGGGCGGCATTCAATTCTTTGGAAAACCGCGAGTTGCCTCTTTGGAAGAACGAAGAGGTAACGTAGCCCGACGGCGGCGCGAACGGTTGTTGTACTGTCAAACCACTTTGGTTCGTCGTGTACACGGTGGCTCGCTGTTGTCCGGAGGATTCGTTGGTGGCATGGGGAGTTAACAACGCGACCGACGCAGCCATGATTCCGAACAGTAACATGAAGCAACGTGATTTCATGGTGAAGTTCCCTAATAAGAAGTGGAGTGAATCAACCCAGGTTCAGCCAGACGCTGCAATTGCATATGCATGTCGGCAATCTGTCGGTCCCAGGAAGAATCCGGAAGATGTGCGAAAGTGGAACCCTTCGCCTCGCTTTCGAGTGTCGTTAGTTGTTCGTTAATCGTGGCCAGTTGCCGGTCGTATTCGGCGATGTGCATCAGCGAAAGGGTACCGGTGGTTGATGCAGGAGATTCGCTACGGGCGGTTTTGCCACTCGTGGGTGTATTGGTGTAGTGCATGAAGGCCCAAGTCGTGGCAGCACAGCACAACGTCAGCATCGCCGCCGAAGTCGCCAGCGTTTTTCGATGACGGCGGACGAATCGCCGCACCGGACCGCGACGAGCCACGCCGCGCCGCTGGATGCGTACCAGCAACTGCGAAAGTGATTGATGCACTTGCTGAGCATCACTGAAGCGTCGCGACGGCTTCTTCTCGAGCAACCGATCGATGATGTCGGCCAGGCGATCTGGAATATCCGGGTTGATATCCTGAACGGCTCGATGCCGATCGTGACAGATCTTCTTCAGTACGCCGACCGCCGATTCGCCGCGGAAGGGTGGGTGACCTGTAGCCATGAAATACAGCACGGCACCCAGGCTGAACAAATCGGATCGATGATCGGTCGTCATCCCATTGGCTTGTTCGGGCGACATGTAATTCGGCGTGCCGGCCACAATCCCGGTGTGTGTCAGCGTGGCGTCATCCACCACTCGTGCCAAACCAAAATCAGTGAGCAGCACGCGTTCGACACCGTGTTCCAGCAAAATGTTGGACGGTTTGACGTCGCGATGGATCACGCCTTGTGCGTGAGCCGCCTTCAGGCCGGCTGCCGCCTGGATCCCCACTCGCAAGAGTTCACGGACCTGCAGCGGTCCCTGTTCGTCCACCCGCTCCTGCAGTGACATGCCCGGTACATACTGCATCACCAGATAAGGAAGCTTGGCGCCCGAATCCACGTTGTGGATGGCCACCACGTGTTCGTGCACCACAGCGGCTGCCGCCCGTCCTTCGCGTGCGAAACGTTGCCGCGCCGAACCGTTGTGTGCCAAGTGAGGCGCCAGCACTTTGATCGCGACCGGCCGATTCAATTCGTTGTCGTGAGCTTTCACGACGATGCCCATTCCCCCCGACCCCACCACGGTTTCCACGTCGTATCGGCCGATGCGTCCCAACATCTCCGGATGCGACGGTGGTTCGAGAAAGTTCGTCGCCGACTCGACACGTGTGGCTGCCAGATCGTCGGACAGAGACTCCGCGACGTCCGTCCAGGTGTCGCGATCCGCGGCCAGGTCGGTGATCCGCTCGCGGCAAAAGGCACAGCTTTCCAGATGAGCGGCAGCTTGACCGTAGCCATGACTATGGTCGTCGGCTTCCAGCAGCAGCAGCAGCTGGGAGTCGTCGCATTCAGTCAGTGGATGGACCATGGTTGTCCCCCGTACGCGCTTGAGTTGGATCCTGTTGCCGCGTATCAAAGTCTCTTGCGTGTCGTTGCAGCCGCGCGATGACTCGGCTTCTGGCGATGTACACACTGCCCACCGTCATTTGCAGTTGATCGGCCACGCGCGCCGGCGGAATTCCGGATACGGTGCTGCGGAAAAAGGCTTCCCAAGTGTTCGGTCGCACTTCAGCCTTCACGCGCTCGGCCGCCCAGCGAAAGACCTCTCGCCGGTACTCCATGTCAAACAACGTGGAAGTCGCAGTACGGTCATCTACCTGGTTGGCCAACAGATCGGCGACGTCTGATTTGCCCGTACCCAGCGCGCGATGTTGCCGCCGCGTGAGCCGATTGATGATCAAGTTCCGAGCGATGCGAAACAGCCAATCACGAAAGCGACCTTTGTTCGGATCGGGTTCCCAGCGGTCGACCGACCGAGCCACCGCTAGCATCACCTCTTGAACCAGCTCTTCGGCATCCGCATGCTGCAAGCCTCGCTGGCGTGCCAGCCGGTAAACCAGTGGTTCGTACACGGTCACAAACTGGTCCCAGGCTTCGACATCGGTCGAATCGGCTAACCGCAGGATCATGCTGGCTCGCGTGTCCGGTAAATTCATAAGCCCTGCCACAGATCACAACCTCCGTTAGATAAACACACCGTGCGAGACGGGATCTTTCAGGGTTTCTTGAGAAATCCGGTGGGCTCTGTGCCTCCGTGGTGAAGACATTTACCACAGAGAAGCAGAGGAACAGAGGATACAACCACAAAAAAAGCCCGACATCGCGTCGGGCTGCTTGGGAATGCCTGTCGAACTATTTATCGAGGTTCTTGATCGCATCAGGAACGGCGAATTTGGAGTCGTCGATTTCCTGGTTGTATTTAATCGAATTGAATTCCAGAATCTGCGTCATGCCCAGGTTCACCAGCTTGTGGCTCATCTTGCCCGGCGATTTGATGCCGTTGATGGTTGTGTAATCGGACAACGTGGTTTCCACTTCAATCTCGCCAAAGGGCGATGGTTCCTTGGAGAGGCTTCGCATCACCAGTCCGGTCTTGACCGAATAATAAAACTTGTCGACCTGGTCGTTGTCCTTGCGTTTCATCTCGAGCATGTAGCACTTTTCGCCATTCACCTCCTCGACACCCTTGTTCTCCATCGATCCGTAAATCTTTCCCGGGTCGAAAGTCGAGTAAAGGTTCACGGTTTCCATCATCCGTTTGTGCTCTTCATCTGACATCCGTCGATTGCCCTGAGCACTCATTTCCCAGGCCATTTTGTCGTTGAGTCCTTGCTCCTGAGAACCGAGGCCTCCCAGATCAACTTTGATATAGGCCTTGTTCGGCAAGCCAAACACCATTTCCATCTTGCCTTCGGCATTCGCCTCAGGAATGGTGAACTTCCCTTCCATGGTGACGTTCTTGATCTTGCTGAACGCCTCGCGGCCGCCCGATTCCTTGATCGATCTTTCCACGACTTCCTTGGCGCTGGGGAGATCCTGACCGCGACTGATGGACGGGATCATGACCGCTGCAGCGGCGGCCAACATCAGCATTTTCGATTTCATGACTTTTTGCCTTTCCAAGCGTAGAGAGCGGCGTGACGCATGGTATTCGTCGATGTTGAGTGAATCTTGGATTAACCACAGAGACACAGAGGACCCGGAGTTAGTGTTCATGTTCCTGGAACAAAGCGCTCTTCACATCGCCTTTGGCGTAAATGTATGCGATCAGATCGATGATCTCTTCGCGAGACAGTTTGCTGGCCAGTCCTTTGGGCATCGTCGAAGTCGGCAGCTTCCGCCGCAACTCGATGTCACTCTTCTTGAGGACCGTGGGTTCCGGTTTGGCAATCGGATCAACGATCACCTTCACCACTTTGTCGGTTTCTTCTGTGATCAATCCGGTGATGACCTCTCCCGACCCCATCTCGAACGTGTAGGTTCGGTATTTCTCATCGATGTCCTTATCGGGTTCCAATAATGACCTGAGCATGTGCTCGACGTTGTGTTTCTTGTCGTCCAACTTCACCAAGTCCGGGCCAAACTCGTAGCCTTCGTTGTTCATTCGATGACAAGCGACACAGTTTGCGACCTTAAACACGCTCTTGGCTACGTCAAAGTTACGCGGTTCGTGAATGTGATCGGACTCGAGCATCTTGATCGCCTCGACCAGTTCGTCGAATGTCCATTCCGTATTCCGCTCGTTGTATTTCAACAGTTCGTCTTGCATCTGCAGGGGACGCTGTTCCAGGTAGCCTTCGGGGTTGTCCAGGTAGGCCTTCAAGTCTTCGACGACGTATAACGCTCCGTACATCCGTCGCCAGTGACCAGGATAGGTGCACACGTACGGATAGATGCCAGGCGTGGAGGGTGCGTCATAGCTGAGCGCCTGCGTTTCGCCAGGCTGCAGCAAGCGGCTGCCTAACAGGACTTTGTCGGAACGAGGAATATAGTGTCGCCCGATGGCGTCCTTGTCTCGAGCGGTGCTTTCCGCCAGCAGTCCCACTTCTTCCAGCGAACCGGGGCGAACGATGGCGAAGTTGTGCGGCATGTTGTCCGAGTTGCTGAACACGAACTCCACGGGCTTGCCGGCCTGGACCACCAGCCGTTCTTTGTCATAAATCATCCGGTGCGGAACGGTGCCGATCCGAATCACGTTCACCGCCAGGTCGGCCAGTCGGGCCTGGAATCGACGGGCCTCGTCTTCGGGCAGGCGTGACGCCAGAGCGTCGGTCAAACGCATGGCATCCAACGCGGTTTTTGCCGTGCGGTATTTCGCTGGAATCTCGCTGACATGCGCCGCAAGACTTTCGGCCACCGGTCGTACTGCGTCTTCGGGCCACTGTTCGGCCGGAATGGCCAGCATCGCCGTCACCGCGCTGTTGCGGTACTTTCCAGCTTGAATCAGTGCTGCGAGTGATTTGAATTTGTCAACTTCGTGACCCGGGATAGCACTCAGAGCGCGAATCGCTGCGTCGTGCAACGTGTCAGCTCCGGCTGCAGACAACGACTCGCTGGGGATACCACGCTTCCCGAATCCGGGGCCGGCCCACGATACATTCAGTCCGTCACCGCCACCGTTATCGAAATAGGTGACCACCAAAGGATGCGTACCCGGCTGCAGTCGGATATTACCTCGCTTCTCGGTCATGCCATGGAGGCCGTCGTTATTGACGACCAATTGATTGCCCACGTAAATGCGCGATCCGTCGTCAGAATTTGCAAAGAACGTATAGCGGCCGCCGCGGTCGATGCGAATCGATCCGGTAAACCGTAAGGCAAATCCGTCGCGACGACGAAGCTGCGGCACGTCCATTTTGATTTCCGGCACGATGCCGGATGCGACCGGTTTCAGCTTGGCCAACGTCTCGATGGCCACATCGCGCGGATTGGGCTCGAAATAGTCGACTTGCAATCCAAATTGCAGTACGGAAGATCCATCCCCTTCGCTTTCAAGATTGGCGGGCAATTCGGACAACAGCGGTCGCACGACCGGGTATAGTTCGCTGCGAATGTTCTCGGCACCGATCAACGAGATCGACGCCAGGAATTCACCCAGGGTTGTTTTGCTCTTCTTCGCTTCTGCGAATGCTGCGTTCGAGTTTCCGTCGGCAGTCATCCAAGCGGCATAACTCAGCTGACGAGTCATGGGGATCTCAGCTGTCTGTGCCAGTGCAACAATCTCGTCGCGCACCGAAGCAAGTTGTTGGGGCGACCGTTCGACAAGCAGTCGACCGAGGCCTTCAACCGACTTGTCGAAACCCTTTTGGTCATGCGCGAGGATCAGCTGCATCAGCAGATCAAGTTCGGCGGTGCCGGTTTCGCCGGCCAGCCCGGTCAGTGCGATGGCCAGCTGTTGTTGAGTGGCGTTGTCGCGCGACAGGATCGCGCGATACACGGCTTCGGTTCGTTCCAGTTTCAACAGATCGGTGATGGTGGCGTTACGCAGCACATAGGTTTGAGCGGCGACCGACAGTTTCTGGCCGGACTTGACTGCGTCTTGAACGACCTTGTCTACCTGGATTTGTCCGCGAGCATATTTCAGCACGGTGTCCAATTCGGGGTCGGTTGCGCGTGTCGCCACTTCGAAGATGATTTCCGCGGCTTCCAGGCCTTGAAACGAGACTGCGGCTTTCACAGCTTCGGCCCGCACCAGTGCCTCTTCGTCGCGTGAGGCGGCCAACAGCAGCGGCCGCCAATTGCTAACGCGTGGTCCCCAAAGTCCCAGAGTGCGGATGGCTGCCGCACGAACTCGCGGTTCTTCGGCGGTAAAGACCCGTGCCAATAACAGCTCGTTCGCCACCCGATGCTCGGCAAATACCCACAGACACTCCAGCAGGGCTTGAGCGTCCTCGGGCGACTTGGGATCCAGGTTCTGAGCCCAACGCTTCACGGCGGCCGTTACTTCGTCGGAGTCTCGGCCACTGAGTTCCATACGGGCTCGATAGCGGACTCCGTTTTCTTTGGCATAGAAAGCCGACAGTATGGTTTCGATCGGTTTGCCTTTGAGCTTTACAGGCTTCAGCAGTGGACGGTCTTTGTAAGAAATGCGGTAAATGCGACCGTGCGCATGATCGCGATTGGGATCGCGAATGTTGTGCTGCATGTGGCCGATCAACGCATTGCACCAGTCCGAAACGTAGAGCGCCCCGTCGCCGCCGATTTCCAGGTCGGTCGGTCGGAAGTTGGGATCCGACGAGACCACGATCGGTTCGATCTCACGAGCCGTGATATCCGCTCCGTTGTATTCAACCTTATGCTGCAACACTCCCAAAAATCCGATGGTGTTGCAGATCAGGAAGTTGCCGTTGTTGTGCTCGGGAAAATGGCTGCTGGAAAGCAGACCCGTTGCCGCCACGGGGCGCACCCGCTTGCGGAACCACTGCTTGTTGCCAACTCCCTTACCGATGTTCAGGTAACTGCCGGTGCCGCTGGTTCCGTCGTTGACGAACTGATAACCCCACTGGTCGACCACGTGACCGTGAGGGTTCGGACCAATCGGAAAATGAAAATCGATTTCGTACGTTCGGGGATCGAAGCG
>CAJHYY010000671.1_pt1 | contig 12563 bp, 5 predicted proteins | sample 9198861 | NCBI WGS metagenome assembly CAJHYY01 (sample SAMEA7708377, study PRJEB35096) | sediment metagenome | biome: marine neritic benthic zone biome [ENVO:01000025]; feature: sediment [ENVO:00002007]; material: shallow marine sediment [ENVO:03000034] sea grass bed [ENVO_01000059] ... | reverse complement strand
GCTGGAAAAACTGAAGGTCGAAAAGAAGTAGATGTGCCAGCTCTGTGTCTCTGTGGTAAATTTACCACGGAGACACAGAGTATCTTCTGAATATGCACGCTGCAAGCGTTCAGTGGCGCCTCGTATCCTGGGGCGTCGTCCACCTTCGGCTGAATCAACCAACAATCACTAGCCTCTAGCCTCTGACCACTACCCTCTATCTAACAACTAGCAACTAGAAACTAACAACTATCGGTGCACCTCACACCGCAGCGGTTGCCCCAGAATCCCGGCGATCAGATTGTCGGCGGCAATTTCGGACATGCCTTCGCGACTTGCCACCGTCGCGCTTCCCACATGCGGCGCGATCACGCAGTTCGGCAGCTGCATCAGCGGATCGTCCATCATGATCGGCTCAGGATCGGTCACGTCCAGTCCTGCTGCGAAGATCTTCCCGGCCTGCAACGCTTCGGCAAGGTCTTGTTGATTGTGAATCGGGCCTCGAGCCGTATTCACAAACACGGCCGTCGGCTTCATTAGGTCGAAGGCCCGTGCGTCGAACATTCCCTGGGTTTCGTCCGACAGTCCGCAATGCACCGACACGAAATCTGATTCGGCCAACAGCTGATCAAACTCGACGCGCCGCGCACCGAGCTCGGTTTCAGCTGGGACATTCTGCGAACGACTGTAGTAACAGACGTTCATGTCCCAGCCGCGCTGGCACCGTCGGGCAACGGCAAAGCCGATCCGTCCCATGCCCACGATGCCCAGTGTTTTGTTGGACAGATCCTGTCCGATGAACCCCAGCGGTTCCCACGTTTTCCAGTGCTTGGCACGCACCCAATCGACAGATTCCACAATCCGTCGTGCGGCGGTACACATCAGCGTGACGGCCAGATCGGCGGTGGCATCTGTCAGCACGCCGGGCGTATTGCCGACCCGAATGCCGCGGCGGTGTGCTTCCGCGACGTCGATGTTGTTGTAACCCACTGCAAAATTGCTGACGACTTTCAACTGTTCGCCGGCGGCGTCCAGAAACTCCACATCCACGGTTTCCGTCAGCAAAGTCAGCACGCCGTCGCATGATGCGATGCGCTGGAGGAGATCTTCACGAGATGGAGGCAGCTCGCCCTCCCATAAGTCGACATCGCAGTGTTGCCGAATCTTGTTGAGTCCGTTTTCCGGAATGCGTCGGGTGACAAAAACCTGCATCAGCGTCTCGGTGTTCTCTGCTGCTCTGTGGTTCAATATTTCGACTCGACCACAGACGAAAGCGGGACATTCTACGAATCGCCAGAGTCTACTGCGAGCCGTCGAACTGCATCGTCAGCCGATTCCGTGAGAATGTCAACTGGATACTGAGCGAATCAACATCCGGCGTGATTTGGACAAACGGCGGCAAACCTTCTTGCTGGTGCTCGTGGACCAGTTTGCCTGAACGTTTGTCGTAGCAGCGAAGCGCGTAGCGACGCGGTGAAGTTTGCAGCCGCTCGAGCATCGTGAGGATCGGCAGGTTTGCAGGCCCCTCAAAAGCGATGTAATGCTTCTCTTGCTGCAGATCGGTTTCCCAGATTCGCTTGCCGGAATCTGACAACCGCAAGTATTTCCCGGAGGTGGAGAGCATACTGCCGCGAGCGCTGGTGACGCGTGGTGATTCGGTCATCAATAAAAAGTCATAACCGCGTCCGTCCTCGCGGAAACGGATTTCGACCAAGGGTTCTTCGAGACGTATGCTTGCCGTAAAGACGACTGCGGGCGAGTCGATGGCTCGCAACTGCAGTTGTCCGTCGGATGCGTAGAGTGCAACCAACTGTTGGTTCTGATGGACATTCCGCGTCACCCGTCGCTGGGTCATCCAATGCACTTTCCCACTCGCGGCATCGATCGACATCACGCGATCACCCGAAGGGGATTGAATCAGCAAATGTGATCCGTACGTTCCCGCTGCAGTACCCACCATCGGCAGCGGATGCCGCGCCAGCAGTTCGCCGCTGAAAGGATCCAGCAGCCAGACTTCGGACTGACCCTGCGGTAACAGGCACAGGACCTTGTGATCCCCGAACAGGATTGAGTTCAGGGGACAATCTGTCCTGATCCACATCGTTTTGCCATTTGCAGGATCGAGTCCTGTCAGCTGCTGACCACTTAGGACACAAATGGCATCGGGGGTCACCACCGCGGGCAGTGGCCGATAGTTGGTTTGTGCACGGGCTCCATTGGCACCCAGTCCGACGGGTACGCCCATTTGGAAAGGAGCGGGATTGCGGACGCGATACGACCAGATTTGACGCGGCGAATCGGACAACATGTCGACACCGACAATCTGACTCGAGGTGCGGATGATCGCCAAATGCCCCGACAACATCGCTTGGACACCAATTCCATTGCGTAGATTCCGCGTCAGCCCTGCGGTAGCAATCGGATGACCATTGGGGTCGGTCAACGTCAGGTTGCTTCCCCGCGTAACCAGTTCGCAGGGCCACTGGATGCGCGACGGTGAACGAGCCAATTGAAGCAGCGGCGTCGGAATCGGACTCTTGGTCGTGGTCTCCAGTTGAGGCTCGCCTTTGAGATCTCCCCACTGCGGCGTCTCACGCAAGAGTTGGTGAAGCGGATGTTCAGCCGGCACACCGGCGATGAGATCGGCCGTCGACTTTCCGTCCGAGACCGGCTGATTCTGATACCGCGTCTGCAAGTAGCGATAAACGGCAGCAGCGCTGGAGGGGCGTGCAGAATCGACATACAGTTTTGCGAGATGTGCGTACGCTTGAGGAAGGTCGGTCTGCATGGCCAACGCCAGCAGCCGCCGCTCGGCACCCAGGCGATCACCCTCCTTCAACTGTTGTTCATATTGATCCAGCGACTGACGGAACAGCTGGCGAGATTTGGGCGCGAGATGCAGATCAAAGAAGCGGTCGATTGTCTTTTGTTGTGATTGGGCGGCTGCAACGGTCATGGCAACTTGATCGTCAGCCGAGGCCGACATGAACAATCGTCGCAGGTCGGCCAGTAACTGCTGCTCGGCACTGGATTGATAATCTTCGTCGAAGTAACGCACTTGTCCCCAATTTTGAACCGGTACCTTGGCAATCCGCAGAATCGCCTCGAATGCGTTCACTCGATCGTTTTCGTTCTCCAAGGCAACTGCCAAGGCGCGGAGGAATCGGACTTGATCCTCGACCGACAGTTGTTCCGGATCGAAGTTGCGAGCACGCGCAAGGAACTCGTCGGGAGACCGCAACAGTCCCATTAACAAAGCGTGGCCTAAGGTGACGTTCCACTGTTGTGCGCGACTTGATTCGGGAATCGCATCGATCACGTCGAGAACTCGATTGACCTCGCCGGCATCCAGCAGTGCGGCGGCATAGTCCAAGCGGACCGAAATGTCTTCCGGCGTCTTTTCTAGCTGATTCTCCAGTCGCTCGAGCAGGTGCGGAACCGATGCCAGTTGCACCACCGACATTTCGCTCGCGGTGATCACATTTTCGGGGCAGGGAACCAGGTTGCTGGGCCGAACCGCGGTTCGCGAACGTACCACGGCTTGGATTTTGCCGGCGTGATGGTCCACGACCAATAACTCGTCGGTCGTCAGCGGAATATTTACAAAACGATCGTCGACATAGCCGATACCTGCCGGGTGCGCTTGTCCCGGGAAGTCGATACCGCTTGGATTCCACATCGCTTGACCGTCGGTCACCCGAAAAGCACGCAGGGCGCTGCGTCCGACAGCCAATACCGTTTGATCGGTGACTCCAGCCAGGTACATCCCGGCCGGCATCGTCTGGGTCCAGTAAGTTTTGCCGGTCGCCGCATCCAGGCAATACAGATCGTGGGTGCGGTGGGCGGCGACATATAGCCGGCCGCGGTCCATCACCATCGATGGGATTTGCCATCCGGGCTGTTCACGACCGGTAGTCGGAACCGGCATCGGAACGCGCCGGCCCGTGATCGGCGGCTCGATTTGAAACTCCCAACGGACTTTGCGGGTCACCAGATCGATTCCCACAAACGATGTCGGGCTGGTAGCACAAATCAATAACCCGTCATCGTAGACGGGCAAGGGGAATTGGTTTTCACGAAGTTGGCCGGCGAACGTGTACTGAAAGCCTCGCACCAGATAACGAGAATTGGTTTCCGGACGTTCAAGTTCGAATTCCCAAACCGGCTGTCCCCGTTGAGCGTCGATTTCGTACAGCATGATCGCCTGATTTCGCAGGCCAAGCACATACAGTCGATCGCCGGTGCACAAGGGAGGACCGAAGAAACGACAACCATCCAGTGGTATGGCCGTGTCGCCTCGCGGGCCACCGAGTTCCCACAACAGTTTGCCGTTTTCGGCGGAATAAGCTGACAGAGTGTTGTGAGTCCCCAAGGCGGAACCGTCGACGGTCCGCGCACCGTTAGAAATCACCACTTCCCGCGTCACGCTGCCGTATGCCGTACAGCGCGTGTTTTCCAGTGCATACACGCGTTGGCCATCGGTCGTTACGCTGCCGATTTCGAGGTGATCCCAAAGGACTTCTTCCAGAGCGCTGGCGACACGTCGGCGATGCTCGTCGGTTCCAACTTGCAAATGGTCGCTGATCGCGCCTCGCAGCTTGATCCCCCATTGCATTTCCCCGGATTGCAAATCAAACCGGTACAAATCAGAGACCGTACGCACGAAGACCGCGTCGCCGTGTACCGCAGGCATGGTGCTGGGTATGCGAACGCGATGCGAGATCCGATGCGAAGCTGCCAGACTCTCGATCGTCTCGCCATGCAGGTCAAGGTCGACGGTCCCCGTCAATAACCTGCCACGCAGAGCCGGCCGCGGATGCAACGTCGTGACCGGATTCCGGCGCGGCGACCCGCCCAGCATCGCCCACTCGTGTCGCGGAGCGCGAATTCCGGTTGCCAGCAGCTCGCCGATGTCGGCGGGTGATAATTCGAAACGCTCGCCGCCCAGCATCACCGCTTCGTTGGGGTATTGCGATGCGGCGGCATCCAACACCAACTCGCTTTCTTCGACATGACCCAACTTGATCAGATAATGTGCCAACTGAATCGACAGTTGCGGTTCCAGCCCAGTATTCCAGGCAGATTGCTGGAGGCGTTTGAGCAACATCACTGCCCGTTGCAGTTCTCCTTCGTCCGCGTGCAAACTCGCCAGGGCGAGCGTCGCGCGCGTCCCTGCCTGAGTGAAGTAGTACCGCGAAGAGATCTCTTCCAGTTTGGCTTGGTCGCGAGCTTCGATAGCGGCAGTCAGGCCGAGGCGAGCGGTGTGTCCGTAGGCCAATTCGTAATGCTGACGACCTCGGGCATTCAGCGACGCAATCAACGAAAAGGCTTCAGCGCGGATTGCCGTGTACCAATACTGATCCATCGATTCCCGGAACACTTGATTGCGCGGATCAGCTAACAGCGCGCCCAGCTTGATGGCGGCTTGCACATGGTCGTCGCGCTCCATCGCCAGTTGAGCGGTGCGCAGACGTTCGATCGATTGATGCTCAGCGATCCTCGCTGCTTGACCGTCCGTTTGCGGTTCCAATTGCAGCACCATCGGCAACAGCATGTCCGTCGGATCCGGTCGAACTTCGGGAGCGGCTGGCAGCGGATGCTCGGCCACCCACTGCCGCCATTTTTTAATGGCCTGTTGCCGGTCTTTGTCGCTGGCAAACGCTGGCAAGTTGGAGGAGGTGATGCTTCGAGTCCGCCCTCGCACCGTGAAGTAATTGTCGGCATACTCAAGCTGGTAATCATCGAAGCTCTGTTTGGTCATCTTCAGCAACCAGGCGAGTGCGACGTCACGGAGCTGTCCGTTCTGCATGACGCGCATACCTTGATCGTTCTTCACATAGCGGCCACGCGTCGGCGTGTCGTGGTCGAGCAGTCCATCCAGTACCTTCAAGTATCTCCCGCCTCCGCGTTCGGCAATGATTGCCACCGCTTCGGGACGGTAATACAACAGCATGGTGTTGCCTTGGTTGCGATCGCTGGCGACCGCCACGGCCAACGACATTCCTCCCGTCAATCCATGTTCACGAATGAGCTGCAGTTTCTCACGCAGGCCGCTGATGCCACATCGCTGCTTCAACCAGGCGTTGAGAATCGACTTGGCCAATTTGCTTTTGGCGGTATCGGACAATTCCGAGTTAAGGGCTGTCTGCCGACTGATCCGCTGGAACGTGAAATGATCCAACGCGATCTGCGACAGGGGTAATGAGCGGTCGGAGGCCATGAAGATGATGGCCGCCAGCGTGGCAAACTCGACCGGCTTGCGTTGCCCGTTGGCATGACGGGCGTCCAGTGGCACCATTTGCAGCCGCGTTTCCAGGGCATGGGCCGCCCATGTCGGCCCGGCTTCGAGCGCCGCAAACAAGGCCGGTTCGGCCCGCACCATGTCGACAAACAGTTTTCGGGCAGCCGGCCCGCTGCCGACGATCTCCGCAAATCGATCCCACCCTGGGAAACTGGATTCGCCGACGTCGCCCGTGGCGATTCTTTCAAGCCGCTTTTCCAGCGATTGAGGACCGAGGGTCCGCAGCAGCACTCGGGATTGTTTACGGACTTCAGCGTCTGGATGCTCGAGCGCTTCCAAGAGTGCGTATTGTGCCTCAAGCCCGCGTTCGGCAAGCTTTTCGAAGGCCAACGCCCGCACGATGTGGTCGTCGTGTGCCAAATCTTGAATCAGCCAGGCGATCTTGGCGGGCCGACGAGGGGATGGGGGCTCTTCCTGCCCCAGACCGATCGTGGCGTACAGCAAGACGTACACCAAGACATATCGGCAGAACCTCACTTCCTGCATGCTCTCGTCTCCTTGGCACGGTACGACTCGAGCCACTCGCTCCCCATGCAGTATACACCTTAACGAAGTTCTCGATCGAATTGGGGGGCTGGGTGGGCGGAAGCTCCAGCCGAGCCGCCACTAAGTGCGAAGCGTCAGCGAGGGTGAGGGCGTACCATGAGGCAAACCGTTGTCCCTCGCTCACGCTTCGGGTTAGTTTTCGGTGAATCTATCCTGTGAGTGGGAGTTTGATACAACCCTCAACTTACAACTCCCAACTAACAACTAGCAACTAGCAACAACCCATGAACGATCCACGACTACTGATCATCGGCGCCCATCCGGACGATGCGGAGTTTCACGCGGGTGGTTTGGCCACGATTTATCGCCAGCACGATTGTGCTGTGAAGTTCCTGTCAGTCACCGATGGTTCGGCAGGTCATCATCAGCGGCCGCCGGAACAGTTAAAATCGATGCGGTGTGATGAGGCAGCAGCAGCGGCGGCGATCATCGGCGCAGAATCGGAAGTCTGGGATTTCCCCGACGGCCGTTTACAACCCACCCTGGAAGTGCGTGACGCCTTGATCGCTGAGATTCGTAGATGGCGACCCGACCTGGTGCTCACTCATCGGCCCAACGACTACCATCCCGATCACCGCGCTGTGGGAACGGCCGTTCAAGACGCCAGCTACTTGCTGACTGTTCCGTTGATTGTCCGCGACGTCCCGGCGCTACGCTCGGACCCAATCGTGGCTTACATGCGCGACGACTTCACACGGCCCTATGCGATGCAGCCGGACGTGGTTTTGGATGTGGAGGCGCACGAAGAAACGGTCGCGCATATGATCGGCTGTCATGCATCGCAGGTATTTGAGTGGCTGCCCTTCAACCTGCGATTGCGCGATGCACCGATTGCGGATGCGGATCGAGCGGCTTGGGCTCGCAAGATGTATCGCGCGTACGTGGGGCGGAACATTGACCGTTGGCGACCGACCCTTGTCGAGGCTTTCGGGGCAGACCGCGGTAACGCGATTCACTTGTTTGAAGTGTATGAGATCAGCGAATATGCGGGCCAGTTGCAGCCAGAATCGCGGCGTCGCCTGTTTTTCACTGCTGCAGAATGAACGTAGGCCACTCGGCTGATCGGAGGCGCAGGCTGGAAGCCATTGCCCAGGGCCGGTTACAATGGACGGAACCCGCCCCCGCTCCCCGCCTCCCAGTTCTGCCGATGCGTTTTCTCTTGATGCAAGTAGTGCTTCTCGTTCTGTTGGCCGGCCATTGCCTGGCTCAGGACGCGGCTGAGGATGTCGATTTCAATCGCGAAATCCGTCCGATCCTGGCGCGACATTGCTTTTCGTGTCACGGCCCGGATGACGAGCATCGAGAGGGAGGATTTCGTCTGGATCAACGCGCAAGCGCGGTTGGCGAAGCGGACAGCGGCGCGCCGCCGGTGATTCCTGGCGATGCGGCCAACAGTGAATTGCTCAAACGCATTCAATCAGCTGATGCCGACGAACGCATGCCTCCGGCCGATCTCGGCAAGCAGCTCTCCCCATCCGAGATCGACCTGCTGAAGCGTTGGATTGCCGCCGGCGCGAAGTATGACCAGCATTGGAGCTTCGTGCCGCCGAGCAAGATTGCATTACCGAAACCGCGCGGTGCACAGTGGGCTACGAACCCCATCGATTTGTTCATCCTGTCGCGGATGCACAAACAGCAACTCGAACCTTCGGCCAAGGCCGACCGCTACGAGTTGATTCGACGACTGAGTTTCGATCTGCGCGGCCTGCCGCCTTCTCCGACCGAGATCGCCCACTTCGTGAATGATCCGCGTGCGGACGCTTATCCGCGACTGGTAGAGCGGATGCTGGCAGATCCTGCTTACGGCGAGCATCTGGCACGCATGTGGTTGGACATCGCCCGATACGCTGATTCGCGCGGATACGGCAGTGACCCGTTGCGCATGAACATGTGGCGCTACCGCGACTGGGTGATTCAGGCTCTGAATCAGAACATGCCGTTCGACCAATTCACCCTCGAGCAATTGGCGGGCGACTTGTTGCCCAACCCCACACTTTCCCAACAGATGGCAACAGCGTTCCATCGCAACACGATGACCAATGTCGAGGGTGGGACGGACGATGAAGAATTTCGCGTGGCAGCCGTACGCGATCGCGTGGATACCACGGTACAGGTCTGGATGGGATTGACCATGGGCTGCGCGAAGTGTCACAGCCACAAATACGATCCGATCTCGCAACGCGAGTACTACCAGGTCTATGATCTGTTCAACCAGACGGCCGATACGGATCGCGCCGACGAGTTTCCTACGATTCCCGCACCCCGCCCGGCCGATCAGTTGGCTCTTGAGCGGTATGAGCAGAAACTCAAGTTGCTCCAGCAGCAAGTGAAAACGGCCAAGAGCCAGATTGGTGCCGATCCCCAAGCGGCTCCGATTGAAGCTCGATACGTACGTGTCGAGCTTCCTGGAAAGCAACGGATCCTGTCGCTGGCAGAAATTGAAGTCTACGCCGGCGGCAAGAACATCGCGGGCGAGGGCAACGCGACTCAGTCGTCTACGGCTTACGAGGGAAGCGCGGCGCGAGCCATTGATGGCAACACCGACGGCGACTACTTCCGCAGCAACAGTGTGACGCATACAGCCACCGAGGATGATCCGTGGTGGGAAGTCAATCTATTGAGACCTCATCGGCTCGAAAAGATTCAGCTCTGGAATCGCACGGGACCCCAGATGCCCGGTCGACTGAACGGTGCCTGGTTAAAAGCGCTGGACGAACAACGCAACGTGGTTTGGCAGCAGAAAATCGACAAAGCACCTGCCAAGAACGCCGTTTATGCAACTCGGCCATTAAGCAAAGCAGAACGTGAGCTGCAGCGGCTGACACGAAAGTTAGACCAGTTCAAAAAGCAGAAACCCCAACTGCCCACGCTGCCGGTAATGCAAGAACTTCCCGCGGAAAAACAGCGGGACACATTCGTGATGATTCGCGGGAACTTCCTGTCGCCCGGTGAACCGGTGGAAGCCGGTGTGCCCGAGGGATTCCATTCCTGGAATGAAGAATGGACTCTCGATCGAATGGGTTTTGCGCGCTGGATTCTGGATGAACGCAACCCGCTGACCGCGCGTGTGGCGGTGAATCGCTTCTGGAGCCAGATTTTTGGCGTGGGACTGGTCGAGACTCAAGAGGACTTTGGCACGCAGGGCGAGTTGCCAACGCACCCTGAATTGCTGGATTGGCTGGCATTGGAATTCCAACGTCTGGATTGGGACATCAAAGACCTGCTGCGCCTGATCGTGTTGTCCAATACCTATCAGCAGACGGGGCGCGTTACTCCTGATCGTTGGGAACGTGATCCCCGCAATCGCTATCTAGCGCGAGGCCCTCGCCGCCGACTTTCTGCCGAGTCGATTCGTGATCAAGCGATGCAACTCGGCGGCTTGCTGAGCTCCCACATGTACGGACCGTCCGTGTACCCCTACCAACCACAAGGGCTTTGGCGAGCAGCATTCAATGGTCAGCGGAAATGGCCCATCAGTCAGGGCGACGACAAATATCGACGAGGCGTGTACACGTTCCTGCGGCGTACGGTCCCATACCCGTCCATGGCGGCGTTGGATGCGCCCAGCCGCGAAATCTGCACCGTACGTCGGATTCCCACGAACACACCGCTGCAAGTCTTTGTGACGTTAAACGACCCGGTATATGTCGAAGCCGCACAAGCCTTGGCGCGGCGATTAGTGCGCGAAGGCGGAGACACGACCGAGGACCGAATCCGTTTTGGATACCTGCTGTGTCGAGGACGTCCGATCGGTGATCGCCAACGGCAGGCGTTGACGCAATTGTTCGAATCGGAGCGGCAGCACTTCGAGTCGCGTGAAGAAGACGCAGTGAAGTTGGCCACCGATCCGTTGGGCCCGTTGCCGGCCGAGCTGCAACCCGCTGAACTTGCAGCCTGGACCGTGGTAGCCAATGTGCTGCTGAATATGGACGGGCTGTTGAATAAATGAGGTTTGAGGTTTGAGGGTTGAGGTTTGAGGTTTGAGGCGACAGGTAACAGGTGACAGATGATCCGCGTGGATCCGGAAGATTCGTGTCATCCGTGATTCTATTGAAGGAAGAGTTCGATGTCGGTTGATCCGTTGATGCCTACGCGACGGTATTTCTTACAGCAGAGCGGTCTTGGTCTGGGCGCGTTGGCGCTGGGAATGCTCAACTCGAGCGACGCGCGTGGCGCCACGATCAACCGCGTTGCGGCCAAAGCCAAGCATGTGATTTACCTGCATATGGCAGGTTCACCACCGCAACAAGAGTTGTTTGATTACAAGCCGGCATTGAAGGCCAATCATATGAAGCCTTGTCCGGATGAACTCTACGCGGTGCTGGAAAAGGAACGGCTGCCGTTTATTGATCTCAAGCGAGGCCGTCCCAAGTTACTGGGAACGCCCTACAAGTTTGCACGGCACGGAGACAGCGGCACTCAGATCAGCGAATTACTTCCCAACCTTTCTCAGTCCGCTGATGATTTATGCGTGGTGCGGTCGATGGTGACCGATCAGTTCAACCACGCCCCCGCACAATTGTTGCTATACACCGGCTCGCCACGATTTGGCGGTGCGTCGATGGGATCATGGGTCACCTACGGACTGGGTAGTGAAAACGAGAATCTGCCTGGCTTTGTGGTGTTAATCAGCGGCGGCACGGATCCCAGTGGAGGAAAGAGTCTGTGGGGCGGTGGATTCCTGCCTTCGGTGTATCAGGGCGTTCAGTGCCGGACGCAAGGCGACCCGATTCTGTTTGTGTCCAATCCCAAAGGCATGAGTCGTGCGGTACGCCAGCGCAGCCTGGAGGCCTTACGGGAAATCAACGAAGCCGAGTTCGAGCAATACGGAGATCCAGAAACTCAAACCCGGATCAGTCAATACGAGCTCGCCTTCCGGATGCAGATTGCGGTACCCGAAGTGATGGATGTAACGCGAGAGTCCGCTGCCGTGCAGAAGGCTTATGGCGTCGAGCCGGGCAAGGAGTCGTTCGCCAACAACTGCTTACTCGCACGGCGATTGGTCGAGAACGGAGTCCGCTTCGTGCAGCTGTTCGATTACGGCTGGGACATGCACGGGACGGGGAAGAGTAACGATTTGATCGACGGGATGCCCAACAAGTGCAAACAAATTGACCAGCCGATTGCAGCCCTGCTTGCCGATCTGAAAACGCGCGGGCTGTTGGATGAAACGCTGGTGATCTGGAGTGGTGAGTTCGGACGCACGCCGCTGAATGAAGAACGGAACGGGTCCAAGTTCCTGGGCCGCGATCATCACCCGCACTGCTTTTCAATCTGGATGGCCGGCGGGGGAGTGAAGAGTGGTCAAACGGTGGGGGCGACCGATGACCTGGGTTACTTCGTCGCTGAAAACAAAGTCAGCGTGCGCGACCTGCAGGCCACGATCCTGCATTTGATGGGGCTGGATCCGCACCGATTCTCATATCCCTATCAAGGGCTGAATCAACGGTTGATCGGTCCCACCGACGAAGGGCAAATCCGCAAAGAGCTGATTGCCTAACCGTTTATTACCAACGTAGAAGAACTTGTTTTTTGACCAAGAGTTCTAGCGACCAACGGGAGCGGATTGGCGCTGGACGAGCGGTAGCATGCTCTCCGTCCGGCTTGTCCCGACGGGAGCAACGACTGGTCAGCTACCTAAGCGCGCCCCACCACCATGCTGTCCGTCGGGCTTGCCCGGGGCAAGCCCGACGGAGGCTGCTTTGCTGAGATGCTTGGTGGTAGCTCATCAGTCGTT
>CAJHYY010000785.1_pt1 | contig 12668 bp, 8 predicted proteins | sample 9198861 | NCBI WGS metagenome assembly CAJHYY01 (sample SAMEA7708377, study PRJEB35096) | sediment metagenome | biome: marine neritic benthic zone biome [ENVO:01000025]; feature: sediment [ENVO:00002007]; material: shallow marine sediment [ENVO:03000034] sea grass bed [ENVO_01000059] ... | reverse complement strand
TGTCCGATTCGTACACATCACGGTCGTGCATCCGAGCGTCTCGACCCGACCAGAATTCAATCCGCCGCGGTACAACTCGATAGCCAAACCAGTGCTCCGGTCGCGGGATTTCTCGATCGGCGTATTCGCGCTCCACGCGAAGAATTTCCTGCTCGTACGTGTCGCGATCCGCCAATGTCGCGGACTGTTGAGAAACAAACGAGGCGACCTGGCTGGTGCGAGGCCGCTTGTACCAGTAGGCGTCACTCTCTTCGTCTGCGACGATTTCCACCGATCCTTCAACGCGTACCTGCTGGTGCAACGCATCCCAAAAGAAGCAAAGCGCCGCTTGCGGGTTCTGTTCGAGCTCCCGACCTTTGCGGCTGGTTGAATTGGTGAAGAACACAAAGCCCCGTTCGTCAAAGCCTCGCAGCAGAACGATGCGGACGCTCATCTGGCCGTCTGCAGTCGCAGTCGCCAGAGAAACCGCTCCCGGCTCGCGCAACCCCAGGCTCTCCGCTTCATTCAACAACTTCTGGAATCGCTCGGTGGCCTCAAAGTAGACTGGATCACCATTCACGATTGGGTTCCGTACGAAAGTGGACGCGTGCCTGAGTGGAGAATAGGTGAGCGGAGGTCGATCGTAAAGTTGCGATAGAGGATAGTCGGCCGTCAACGCGGACGATCGTGAGTCGCGGGTGGTGGTCGTTTCTTGCCCAGGGCATGCCGCAGGGCACCTTCCAATTCCGGGTATTGGAATTCAAATCCCGCATCCGTCAAGCGGTTAGGCACCACACGAGCACTCGCCAGCAGCAGATCGTTCGCCATTTCACCAATGACGATCCGCGCGGCAAATGCCGGCAAAGGCATAAACGTTGGGCGTTTGAGCACACTGCCCAACGCCTTGGTAAATTCCAGATTTGTCGCCGGATGGGGAGCCACTGCGTTGACGGGGCCATTCAGCGAGGCGGTGTCGATGCTGAACGCAATCGAGCGCACCAGATCGGTGAGCGTAATCCAGCTCCAATACTGCTTACCCGAGCCAACTTTGCCGCCGGCGCCCATTTTGAAGGGCAACAACATCGCTTTCAGTGCACCGCCTTGATCGCTGAGCACGACGCCGATTCGTAGATTGACCACGCGGATCCCCGCCTCTGCCGCTGCGCGTGTCGCCTCTTCCCAGGCCACACATGTTTCGGGCAAGAATCCTTGGCCGGCGGACGAATCTTCCGTGCAGGTCTCGTCGCCCCGATCGCCGTAGAATCCGATCGCACTGGCTGAAACCAGCACCGACGGAGGTTGTTCTAACTTGGCCAGCGTTTCGGCCAGCAACGTTGTGCCTTGGACGCGGCTGTCCAGGATGCGGCGTTTCTTTGCCTCGTTCCACCGACCCTCTGCAATGTTCTCACCCGCCAGATGGACGACGGCCGAAACACCCTCCAAGTCGGCGGCATTCAACTGCCCGTCTTTTGGATTCCAGTAGATGTTGTCTTCGCTGGAGGTCTGCGACCTGACCAGACTCTTGATGTCCCAATCACCAGCAATCTGCTGACGCAATGCCTGACCCACCATTCCGGATGCTCCGGTGATGGCCACGGTTTTGGATTCTGTAGCGATCATGCCCGTGCTCCGACTTGAAACGGATTAGGAGTGTAGATTGGGACGCAAACTGGCGAGGAAAACTCGGTAATTCCTTAGGCATCTTAGCGTTCTGGTTGGGTACGACAAGTTATCGCCGGTCGGTTAATCGGTGACCCTTGTCGCGGTACTAGAGTATGTTGCTGAATTCTAACTCCATGCCCTCCTTTCTCTGTGGTGAGTATAAAACCACAGAGAAGCAGAGAATCAAATGTCGCTGAACGTGCTTCAAACATCAACGATCCAGCTGGCCGATGATCCACAGCGCGACGGATATCGTTTGACCGCCGATATCGAGTTCGAGCATCCACTTCACGAAGTGTTCGAGTTCTTCAGCGACGCAGCCAACCTGGAACAGATCACTCCACCGTCAATTCGCTTCAGAATGCTGACGCCCACACCAGTGGAGATGTCAAAGGGTACATTGCTGGATTATCGCATTCGCATCCATCAAGTCCCGGTGCGCTGGCGAACGCTGATCGGCTGCTGGGAACCGCCGGTACGCTTCGTCGACGAGCAGGTGAAAGGCCCGTATCGCTGGTGGATTCACGAGCACACGTTTAAAGAGACGACCAACGGTACTCACATGCGCGACGTTGTGCAGTTCGGTGTGCCCTTACGGTGGCTCACAAGCGGCTGGGTCTGTCGCGACGTGCGTGAGATCTTCGAATTCCGGCTTCGGAAGCTGGGTGAGCTCTTCCGTACGGTCGGAAAATGAACCACAGAGGAGCAGAGTAGGCGAGTCAATAGACCGTCTGCAGTTCCACCATTCGCCGGTACAGCTGACTTGTCGCCAGCAATTGATCGTGCGTTCCGACGTCCATCAAGTCGCCGTCATCCAGTACGACAATTCGATCCGCCAGCCGAATCGTACTCATGCGGTGAGCGATCACGAAACAGGTCCGGCCCTGCATCAGTCGTTGCAGACTCTCGTGAATCAGCAATTCGGATTCACTGTCCAGATTGCTGGTGGCTTCGTCCAGGATCAGAATCTTGGGATCCGCCAGCAAGGCTCGAGCGATCGCCAGGCGCTGACGTTGGCCGCCGCTGAGCTTGACGCCTCGTTCACCGATGACCGTATCGTATTGGTCGGGTAATCGCTGAATGAACTCCTCGGCATGAGCGGCAATTGCGGCATCAATCATTTCCTCATCGGTAGCACGGCGACGTCCGTAGCGGATGTTCTCGCCAATCGTGCCGTCAAACAAAAACACATCTTGTTCCACGATTCCCAGCAGTCGCCGATAGGAGTCGATGCGGATGTGCCGCAGGTCGTTGCCATCCAGCAGCACTTGGCCTTCGGTGGGATCATAAAATCTTGCGACCAGATTGCAGAGTGTCGTTTTTCCGGCTCCACTGCGACCCACCAGTGCGATGGTTTCGCCGGCGTCGACATGAAAACTGACGTGGGACAGCACTCGTTGCTCCTGACCCGGGTACGCGAAACTTATATTCCGCAGTTCGATCCGGCCCGCGGTTCGCTCGGGAACAATGCGTTGGTCGTCTTCACGAATCTCGATCTCCGGGTCTTCGTTCAACAAATCCAGAATGCGATCCAACCCGGCCAGGTTGTTTTGAAACGAGGCTGCACTGCTGACCAGCGTGGCCAGCGGTTCCAGCAGCATCGCCAGATAAAACAGGAACATCATCAAGTCGCCCAACGTCAGCGACTGGTCCAAGATCCGATAGCCGCCGTAAACCAACAGCAGCGTCGAAGCCATGGGAATCAATAGATCCCAGGCGATTTCGATCATGCGAGTCGACCACCACACGAACAACTGCTTGCGAACCAACAGGTCGTTACTGCGGACATAACGATTGGCCTCGGTTCGTTCGCGGGCGAATCCGCGGACGATGCGCATCCCACCAAACGCTTCGGCGGCGGTGGCATCGATGGATTCGCGTTGTTTACGTACGTCGCGCCACAGAGGTCGAATTCGGCGGATCCAAGTGCGGTGTGTGAAATACACGACCGGCAGGATCAGGATCCCGCCCAGTAACAGTCGCCAATCCACCAGCGTCAGCACCAACAGGCTGCCGACTAACTGCACAATCGCTCGCCAGGGGTTGTACAGCATGCTGAAAATCAGCTCGGCTGCGCCGCCTGCGTCCTCGCGTAAGACGCTGGCCGCGCCGCCTGCTTTCAGCTCGTACACGCGATGCAGCGGTAAGCGCACGGCATGTTCGAACACGCGTTTGCGCAGCGAAACCTGAACGCGGTTGACCGTCCGCGTTGCCTGCCAGCGACCCCACAGATGGATGGCGGTCGCCAGCACGGAAGTTCCCACAATGCCGCCGGCCAGCAGCCACAGTAAGGCGTATTGATTGTCGGGCAGGCCGTATTCACTGATCCAATGTGCGGGAATCGGGTTGTCCGACAGCACATAGTCGATGGCAATTTTGGTAGCCAGAGGCGGCAGCAGCTTCAACAGGGTGGAAACGGTAAGCGTGATGAGTGCCACCGCAATGGCCCAGCGGTAGCCGCGCAATAAACCCAGGAAGGCGGAAAACAATTCACGGAACGAGCGGCCTGAAGACGCTCTGACATCGCCATCCTCAGGCTTGTGACGGATGTGCAGATCGTCGCGACTGCGAATCTCGCCACGGTAATCGTCAAATTGTTGTCGACTGCTCTTGGTCATGAATGGTTCGGCTAACCCTGGTACTGGGCCGCAGAACTGCAACCGCAGACGGCAGTCCCGCGCCACATCACTTTCCCCGACGTTCATCGGGACGGAATTCAGGATTCCGCGTGTAGCAAAACAGAGTTACTTCTTACGAAATCGCAAGAAGTAGTTCTCGCGAAGCCGGTCCAGCTTGACCTCTTCGACGAATTCGAATCCGGCAGCTTCGATCTCAGCGCGAAACGTCTCTTTGCCGGCGCGGACATGACCCATGATGAACTCGCGCGACTTGCCGGGGATTCGCTCAAAATCGATCACGACCAACGAACCACCATCTGACAGAGCGTGATGGATCGATTTCAAAGAGGACTTCGGGTATTCGAAGTGATGATAGGTATCGCAGATGAACACCGTGTCGACCGAGTCGGGTGGAAGGTTGATCGAGTTTTCCGGGCAAAGCACCGTGGTGACATTGGTCAGACTATCCGTTTGAGCTTGCATGTTGATGTGTTGCAGCATGCCGGGCGAGATGTCGACGGCGTAAACCCAGCCCTTGTCGCCTACTGCTCCCGAGAACATGCGTGTGAATAAACCGGTCCCGGCGCCCACATCCGCCACACGCGATCCCGACTTCACCTTGCACGCTGCAAGGATTGGCAATCGTGCGGCGAAAATCTCGCGACTTTCAACTTCGAACCGACCCACCCACTGGTCGATGTTGAAGTCGTTCGCCAGGAAGTTTCTGTTGATTCCTGGACGCACACTCTTTTCAGGCTCATCGGCTGATTTGCGGTCAATGTATTCACGCGCACGATCCAGGTATCCCGATGTGCGGAGACCAACCTGTTTGGCTTCTTTTTCTGCTTGTTCGAGGGAAACGCCCTGATCCAACACTCGATGCGCCATCCACACCGCGCCGACACGATTGGCGGAACCGCAGTGCAACAGAAGTTTCTCATCCTGCGACAGGAACTTGCGCACTTTGTCGAAAACGTCGTCGGTTAATGTCTCGGGTGCTCGAAAAGGAACCGCGGCAAAATCGATTCCCGCGTCGCGAAGCGCGCCGGCCTGATCCCAATCCACCTCGCCATCAGTACGCAGCGTCAGCACGCGTTTGATCCCGCGCTGTTTGAGGATGCGAATATCGTCCGCGGTTGGTTGTCCCGCCAGAAACAGATTGCCGCATTGATGAACGTTGCGTGTGTTGCCCAATTCAGCCTGTTGGACTGGCGGCGCGTCTTTGGACTGAGCAACGACCAGAGAAGTCATCGCCAAAACAAACCAGGCTGATCGCAAACAGGTCATGGTGCCGTCCCATCGAAAGAATGTGCTGTTGATTCAGGCCAGAATAGTTCAAAGTCGCTTGGGGTTGAAAGGTGTGGTGGGCACCGTCCCCTCGATCTTTCCCGTGAATTGTCGGCGCAGCGCTTCGATCGTTGCCGCATGCTTGGGATCCGCAGCAAGATTCTTGAACTCGTGAGGGTCGTTCTGGTGGTCGTACAGTTCACGGCCTGCACGACCGCGATCCCACTCGGTGTAACGCCAGCGCTGCGTACGAACACTGCGTCCCATCACGGGCGATCCGTTGCCTGGACGGAGCACTTGCGTGAAAGCCGCTGCGTCCCACGACCGCTTTGGATCCTGCAGCAAAGGCTCGAGACTGCGGCCGGCAAGATCTTCGGGCAAGGGCAGGCCGGCCAAAGAAGCGACCGTCGGATAGATATCAACAAACTCCACCATCCGGCGGCAGACTGTTCCATTTCCGCGCGCGTCGGGAGCATAGATCATCAATGGCGCTCGCGCCGACTCTTCGAACAAGCATCGTTTCTGCCAGATGCCCTGATGTTCGCCAAGATGGTATCCATGATCGCTCCAGACGACAACGATTGTCCGGTCGCTCAATTCCAGACGATCCAGAGCAGCCAACAGGCGGCCGATCTGCGCATCGACAAACGAGATGCACGCGTAGTAGGCCTGTTTGGCCGTCAAACATGTCGACTCGGGCAATCCGTAATTGGGAATCGGACAATTATGCGCAAATGCGGCTGAGGGGATGTCATCGCGATCGTTCTCGGGAGCAAACGGGAACTTGATCTTCGACATCGGGTAGTGGTCAAAGTAGGCTTTGGGGGCGACGTACGGCGTGTGCGGGCGGAAGAAACCTACGGCCAAAAAGAACGGCTTCGATTGATTCTCTTGCATCAGGCCGATGGCCCGATCGACGATCATACCGTCGGTCTGTTCGTTGTCGCGACCTTCGGCGCGCAACCAGCTGAGTGCCGCGCTGATGGGACGATGAGGTTCGGCGTTGGTGATCTTGTCTTCTTCCAACGTGTCTCGACCTTTGGGATTGATCACTGTTTGCCAAGAGGGTGCATCGTCCAGTCCATTGGTTCCAATGCCTTTGGGAACGTTGTAGTGATAGATCTTGCCCACGCGCGCAGTCGACCATCCATGCTGACCGAACAGCTGCGACAAGGTCACCAGATCGGGTTTTTCATCGCGGAAGTGGCGATCCAAGTCGTAGACGCGAATCTCGTCGGGCCGGCGGCCAGTCATCACGGAAGCCCTGCTGGGATTGCACAACGGCAGCTGACAGTAAGCGCGATCAAACAACACACCTCGCTTGGCCAGCTCATCCATGTGCGGCGTCACCGCCACCTCGTCGCCGTAACATCCCAGCGCGTTAGACAAATCATCAATCGCGATGAAGACAACGTTCAGCTTACGGTCGGTTTGCGCGGCCGCATCACGGGCGGTGCAGCAAACACTGATGAGCCACAATAAGATTAACAAGCGCCGTATCATGTTTGATCCGCGTCCCGTAACTGTAGGTTGTGCGAATATCATCACCATGCGCCCCGTGCTTCAGCACGGGGTTACCGTCTTTGCAGGTTCAACCAAGAACTAACCCGAAGCGTCAGCGAGGGACAGCGGTTTGCTTTTATGGTACGCCCTCACCCTCGCTGACGCTTCGGGTTAGTTCTTGAACGGTGGCTAGCACCTTGTAAAGCACGGGGCTATGACTCATCCTTCCATGACATCTACTCTCGCCCAATCACATCCGTTCCTTTGGGCTGCATCTTGATGGTAATCCGTTCGGTCTTGCCCGGCTTAAGATTTGCCACGGTGGCTCGCTGAAACCCCAGGACCGGCATTTCGTGTTGCTCGTGGTGTGCGCCGATTCCCATTCCCAACTTTCCGGGCAAACCGTGAATCCGAGCCAGACCCTGCTTATCCGTCTTGGCCTGAAAGTTTGAGTTGGGGAAGATTTGTGGCAGAGCCTTGCCTTGAAGCAGATCGATCGTGCGGTAGCCATTTCCCAGAATGGTGCTGCCACCCAACAACCATCGTTGGTTGGGCCACATGCTGACGGTGGCTCCCTCAAGCGGATTGCCTTCGGAGGTGGTCACCAGGACTTCGCAGGTAGCGGTCTTTTCCATGGGAACCGTGGTCTTGGTGACGGTGTCGCCCAAGATGACCAGTTGGGGCATCGCCACCCGGCCCCCCTGCACCGGCGGGTGCCACGGCCAGGCCAGCTTCATCGCTTCTACCGGCGGATCCTCCGAAAGGTATCCGTCGCAGATCACGATCAGCTGCGCGATATCCCCCTTGGGTAAGGACGGGAACACGAAGTTTCCGTCCGCGTCGACGTTGGTTTGATCTTGCCAATGCCACACTTTGTTGAATGGGTTCTCGGGCCGCAATGCCTTGTCCGGCGCCGCGATATGACACAGCACCAGGCCGTTCTTGATCGGACGCGGTACGGTAGGATCTAGCGTTCCCTCCAGCCTGACACCCGGTTCGAGCACGACGTTGCGAACGAACGCTCGATCTTCCTGTTCCGGACGTTCGACCGCGATCAGTTTGCTGAACCGCGCCGGTTTGCCGTTGGGCAAATGAATCAGCCGCAGAGTGGCTCGGTCGTGGTCCAACACTCGCGACACCAGGACGCCGCGTTTGGTGAGGTTCCATTCTTTCGCCGTCCAGCCAAACCCGCTCATCATCCCAAATAAATCGGCGTTGACAGCCTTGCCATCCGCATCGATTGCGGTGGCCGCGATGCGGTAGCCGTCTTTCAGCTCGATTTTTGCTGGCTTCGCTTGGACCGACTTGTCGCCGGTGAACGTCACATAATCGGGGTGGTCGACGATCACACTGATTTTGGAAATCTCGATCGCTTCGCGCACGAATCGGGGAACGTCCAGCGTGTATCGGCCCTCAGCGTCCGTCTTGCCCGGTGTGATCTTGCCGTGCACTGTTTCGCTCCACAAATAGTGCGCTCCCAGGTTCTTTGCCGCTCGCATTGCATAGGGACGCACTTCGGCGCCTTCCACCGGTTGGCCAGCCGAGTTTACGACCAACAATGAACATTGGACGGTCTCGCGATCCTTAGCGGGTGGTTGAGCGGCGGGTGGTTGAGCGGCGGGTGGTTGAGCGGCGGGTGGTTGTGCCGCCAAAGGTGTCAGCAACACTCCTGTTAAGATGACGATCGTGAACGTTCTCATCCATCAGCCTCCGTGAATGGTGGTCACATGCACGAGAGATTATAACAGGCGAGAATCGAGGACTCTCGACTTGCAAATTGCGAATTGCAAATTGGACATTGCAAATTGTTTTGAATGGACACGTGCTAGCTCTAACCACTAGCCACTAACCTCTAACCACTATTCGCCATGCCCTACCGACCCACTCGACGCGATCTCGAACCGTTGCCGTTGACGCACCAGCAATCGATCCCCGAAGACTATTTGGACGAAATGGGGCACGTGAACGTGCTGTGGTACACGCACCTCTCCAGTCGCGCAACCGCGGGCATCTTCAAGCTGATTGGATTCACCCACGACTATATGGAGCGAGAGAAAGCCGGCACGTTCGCTCTGGAAGTGCACGTGCGGTACTTCCAGGAGATTCGCGTTGACGAAAACATCTCGTTGTTTTCTCGAGTGCTGGGGCGCACCCAAAGCCGTTTGCACGCGATGAACTTCTTCTGGAACGACGATCGAGAGAACCTGGCCGCGACGCTCGAATTCGTCAGTGCACACATGGATATGACCGTGCGACGGATGTCGCCTTTCCCACCGCAGATGACGGACAAGCTGGACGAATTGATCGCGCAGCAGGCGGAGCTGGCCTGGACCGCGCCCATCTGCGGATCCATGGGGCCTTAAGGAGTAGCAGAGGATGTCGGGGAATTTGTAACAGCAGGTTACTGCAACAGGTGTTGCATTAGCCCCGTGCTTCAGCACGGGGTGCCAAGTAACACGCAGAATTATCGCCCCGTTTACGGGGCCAACAAGAAAACACAAAAAGAGCCCCGTAAACGGGGCCTCATTCATGTGGGCGACATCAACCCCGTGCTAAAGCACGGGGCTAATGCAATCACTAGCAACTACCCGCTAGCCCAATGCTTTACGCGTCCGATCGAGTAATCCGCTGTCGCGTTCTCCGGAGCCGCGGAGATTGAAAACACTGAGCGCCAAAAACCGATCCCGCCATTCAGGGCTGACGTGATCGTAGTCCTCAAGAACGGCTGAGGTGTATTTGTAGTCGTGAGCGTCGTCGCCCTTAAGGAACACCATCCGTCGTGCGGCGTCGATGATCTGATGACCGCCGCCACCATCGGTGGTGAATTGCAGCACCTTGCGAGCGGCATTCTTGCGGTTGTCGCTGATGTCGCGAACGATTTCGTTCACCGAGCCGACCTGGTCATCCGCTTCGACCTTCATGGGAGCCAGATCGTCGACGGTGGTTCCCGCCACGCGACCGCGCGATTTCGCAGACTGTTGGAACATGGGCAGGAAGGAACAGGCCTGCAGCAGCAACATTTTGCGAGTCTGTTCGTCGGCGGTGGTATCGAAGGCGAAGTGCAGGGCGTTGGTGGTCGTCAATCCATGCAGTCCGATGATGCCCGGCTGACGCATCAGCAACTCGCCAGCGCCGACGAAGACCGCGTCCCAGATGGCCTGAGCCGATGCTCCCTTGTTGATCAGTTGTGTGGCCAGTTCGGCCGTTTCGGCTGGGGATGCGGAGCGCAACGCTGCGATCATTTCGGAGGTCGCGCCGCTATCCAGCTTGCCACCGCACCAGTCATCGCGAATCTGACTGGCCAGCGGTTGGTTGTGTCGCCACGGTCGGTCGGCGGAATGATCACTCTTGGACGGATTCGACTCGCCACCGTGATTCAGCAACGCGTAGGCCAACGAGCGGACGACGGGTTCGGAATGTTGCCAGCCGATGCACTGCAGCGTGCGAAACGAGTTGGCGACGAAAATCGCTTTGTGCCCGATCGATCGATAATCGCGAGCACCGTATTTGAAGAACTCTTCGAAGACCGCGTTGCCTCCGGCGCTGCGGGCCAATCCGGCAACCGCACCATCGGCAGCTTCCACATCCCAGTTGTCCATTGCCTGACGGAACGCCGCGCGTGCCCGGTCTGGCGACGGAACCAGTTCTTCATTCACCGGGGCCAGCTTCCAACCGCTGACGCGTTCTTCTTCCAGCTGTCGGCCTTTGCAGTAGTCCAGCGCCCAGAAGATCGGCAACCAGCGATCCTGGTCGGGGCCGGCCATACTTGCCAGGTGCGCCGAGTTGACGACCAGTACGGCGTGAAACTTGAAGCCCACACTCGGACGCGGTTGCACGTTGCGAACCGACGTGAGAAACAGAGCCGCCAACACCTCCTGATACGACGTGCCTTGCTGGACCTTCTTGCCGATTTGTTCCAGCAAATCACCGCGCGAAGTAGTTTCGATCAGTCGCACCAACGGCTCGATGCCGCTGTCCAGCTGAACGAGTTTGGGATCCAACCGTGTTGCGGCGGTTGCGACCGACGGCAAGTTGGGAACTAAAGGTGCCGCCAGGGTTCCAGCCGCTGCCGTCATTGATCCCTGCAGAAATCGTCGCCGTGTCGTTGCCATGATGGTGCTCCCGCCGCCTCGAAAGAAGATCCACGAGATTATACACCTCCCAGCGGCGTACCAATAACTGCAACGATCCGGTTGCTATGCGCTGACGGCCTGCCCTACCGGATAGCTGGCCACCGGCTGCGGGGAGTCGACTTCGACTTCGTTCGTGGATTCCGCCGGTTCTTCGCGACATCCACGGCACATGGCCAGCACATAAGCGGACGGAATGAAGTACAGCGCCAGGATCGTAGCACCCCCCACTCCGCCAGCGATCGCCACCGCCAGGGGAGGCCAGAAGCCGCCACCAGCCAGAACGAGCGGGGTGAATCCCACCATCGTGGTCAGCGACGTGGCCACTACATGCCGTGTCGAGCGTAAAACCACCCGCGAGATGGCATTCGGTTCGCCCTGTCGTGCGCGCGGGTCTTCCTGAATGGCTGCCAGCACCACGATCGAATCGTTGATCGCCACACCAATCAATCCCATCGTGCCCACGATGGCCATGAATCCGAAGGGGTAGCCGAACACCCACAGAGCACCCAGGCCCAGTCCCACCGACAGGGCAGCGACGCAAGCGACCAGCCCTGCGACGCGGAACGAACCCATCGAGATCACCAGCGTGGCGACCATGATCACCAGCAGCACGCCCACATTGGCCATCAAATTGCCAATGGCATCGTTGCGCTTGGCGGCTTCACCACCGAACTCCATGCTGTAACCCGGCGGCAACGTGAAACCCGACGCGGCCAGATTCGCTTCGATCCGCTCCTTGACCACCGACGGCAAGATGCCGGCGGTAATAAACGCCTGGACTTCATTCATCCGTCGACTGTTGAAATGCGGGATCGATGCGACTTCCGGTGACAACTTGACCTTGGCCAGGGAATTCAGAGGCACGCCGGTGTATTCGGGTACCATCTGTCCGGCTCCTGCGTGAAGTTCCAGCGACTCGATGCGATCCAGTTGGCCGCGCGATGCCTGTCCGACTCGTACGCGTACCGGAAGTTCTTCCGTGGATTCCAACAACGTGCCGCCCATCGCGCCTTCGAGGTTGGCTTCGAGTTGTCGAGCGATCGAGGCATGATCCAGCCCCGCCAGGCGCGCCTGTTCTTCGTCCACTTGGACTTTCAGCTTCGGCAGGGTCTCCGAAAGTTCAGCTCGGGTGTGTACCACGTCGGTTGTTCGAGCCAGCGTGGCTCGCAATTCGTCGCCCAGTTGTTGCAAGCGAGTCAAGTCGGGGCCAAACAAACGCACTTCCACGGGGGCGTCAAATGGTGGTCCCTGTTCCAGCTGACGAACCAGGATCCGCGCTTCGGGCACTTTCGCGTTCAGTTCATCCTGGAGCTGGTGAATCACCGAAGTCGCGCCCTCGACGGTGGTCAGTTGCACCAAGGCTTGTGCGTACCGTGAAGTACTCTTTCGGCGGGGGATCACGTTGTAATAAAACGTGGGAGCGCTCTCGCCGACGAACCAGTGCACGTCGGTCACCTGGTCGTGTTCCAGTGCCAGGCGGCGAATC
>CAJHYY010000953.1_pt1 | contig 12783 bp, 9 predicted proteins | sample 9198861 | NCBI WGS metagenome assembly CAJHYY01 (sample SAMEA7708377, study PRJEB35096) | sediment metagenome | biome: marine neritic benthic zone biome [ENVO:01000025]; feature: sediment [ENVO:00002007]; material: shallow marine sediment [ENVO:03000034] sea grass bed [ENVO_01000059] ... | reverse complement strand
CGGGCGAGCGTTTTCCGGGTGCCGTGGACACCCTGGCGATCGAGGCGATGATGCAGGACCGTAAGGCGCTGCAGGCCGGCACTTCCCATTTTCTCGGCCAAAACTTCGCTCGGGTGCAAGAGATCAAATTTCAAGACCAAAACGGTGACGAGCAATTTGCCTGGACCACTTCCTGGGGTGTTTCGACACGGCTGGTCGGCGCCTTGATCATGACGCATGGCGACGATGATGGTTTGATCCTGCCGCCACGACTGGCTCCCAGGCACATTGTGATCTTGCCGATCTATCGCAACGACGATGAACGCGGCCAGGTCCTGCCGTATTGCGAACAACTGCAGGACGCCTTGCGCGGGCAAACGTATGACAACGCCGCAGTTCGCGTGAAGATCGACGATCGCGACTTGCGCGGCGGTGAAAAGAAGTGGCAACACATCAAACGCGGCGTGCCATTGGTGGTGGAGGTTGGTCCTAAAGACCTTGCCAAGGATGGTGTGTTTGTCACGCGCCGTGAAGACGGTAGCAAAAATGGTTACGGTCGCGATGAGTTTGTCGGCAAAGTGCCGGAGATCCTGGCTGACATCCAACAAACGATCTTCGACCGGGCGTTGCAGTTGCAGCAAGACAATACACACGAGATCACCGACAAGGCCGAGTTCGAGAAATTCTTTACGCCGCAGGATAAGAACAAGCCGGAGATCCATGGTGGTTTTGCCATCTGCCCGTTTGACGAGTCGGCCGAGGCCGACGTGTTCCTCAAACAGCTGAAGGTCACAATCCGCTGTATCCCGCTGGACGCGGAGCGACGTGAGGCGAAATGCGTGATCACCGGCAAGCCGACCGATCAATGGGCGATCTTCGCCAAGGCGTATTAAGTGATCCTCCGTGTCTCTGTGGCGCAAGTTCACCACAGAGGAGCGGAGGGCGCGGAGTAAAGTTGTGGGAACTTCAGCACAGCATCGGCCCGTTTTGGCGGTGATGGCCGTCATCAGCCGCTCGCCAGACGCGATCCAATGGGGGTTGAAAACGACGGCGGAGGCCTGGGGACCCATCGCCTTGCAAAGTCCGTTATTCGACTTCGATCAGACCGACTACTACGAAGCGACGATGGGGAGCCAGCTCAAGAAACAGTTGGTTGCCTTCGAGGAATTGATCGATCCCACCGAACTGGTTCAGCGAAAGTTGCAAACCAACGACTGGGAAGCTGCGTATGCGCAACAGGCCCAAGACGAAATCGTTCGGCCGCTGAATCTCGATCCTGGTTATGTGACCGAAGCCAAGCTGGTGTTGGCCACCACCAAGGATCGTGACCATCGGATCTATTTGGATCGGGGGATCTATGCCGAATGTACGCTCCGGTTTCACGGAGGGCAGTGGTGTAACCAGCCTTGGACCTACCCGGATTACCAAACGCCCGACTATCATCAGTTCTTGACCGAATGCCGCCACTGGCTTCGCGCCAAGTACCGGTCGCCAGCGGTATGAATTCGTTTGAGGGTGACCAGGAATTGCAGTCGTTTGTTCATTAGCTCTGTGCTTTACAACGTGATACAGGTACTGTCACAGTTCGAGGTTAGTCTGTTCCTGTCGCCCGTAGGGCGTACACAAAACAGCCCCGGGCAACGCCCGGGGAATGGGACAATCGTGAGGAACACGCCCTGAAAGGGCATCGCAACCGCCATTCGAACATGTGTCGCACCTTCAGTGCTCCACCGGCAAATCGACGACCTGACCCCGGGCTCCGCCCGGGGCTGAATTGCATTTGCCCTTCGGGCAAACCCCTGCTGGTCGTTGTGAGTTTGCCGATAGCACCTGCATCATGTTGTAAAGCACGAGGCTCATGCCGTGCCCCGTGACAGCAGTTTGTACTGACGCATCGTGATTTGTAGCATTTAACTCCCGGCGACGTTCATGTCGCCCAGCAAGATCCAGGTCGCGTTACTTTCACTTCCATTTGCTTATGACTGCTCGCGACCTGTCGCTGATGTTGGTGGCCACCTTATTGCCCGCGGCGGCTATTTCGGGGATGGCCGCCTGGCTGTTGCGCTCACGCGCTGCCAAGTGGGGCCTGGTCGACCAGCCGGGCGAGCGAAAAGTTCATCACACTCCAACTCCACTGGGCGGAGGGATTGCGATCTGGCTGGGAGTCCTCACTCCATTCGCCTTGGGCCAGCTACTGCTGTGGATCGTTCAATCCGTGGGCGTCGATCAACCGCCGGCAACGTGGCTGCCGGAAATCGCGCGTACGCATCTGGCGGGAATCCAATACCAATCGACCGGTCTGTGGGTGCTGCTGGGAGGCGGGACCGTGTTGATGGCCTTAGGGTTGTTTGACGATTTGCGACATCTGAGTTGGCAATTCCGTTTGTCGGTTCAGATCACTGTGGCCACGGTGTGTGTGATCTGGCAAGGCTGGCGGTTGACCGCCTTCATCGACGTCCCGGTGATTACGTGGATCTTGTCGGCATTGTGGATCGTGGCTTTGATCAATTCGTTCAACATGCTGGACAACATGGATGGCTTGTCAGCAGGCGTGGCTGCGCTGTCGGCGTCGATGCTGGCCGCGGTGTTGTTGCTGGGCGAGGATCCCGAGACGCAGAGGCCGCAGTTGTTTGTTGCCGGGTTCCTACTGGTGATCGTCGGATCGCTGGGGGGGTTCCTGTGGCACAATCGGCCGCCGGCCAAGATCTTTATGGGGGATGCGGGTAGCTACTTCGTTGGTTTTTGTATCGCGGTGTGTACGCTGCTGGCTACCTACACCAGTTACCACGGAGCGCGACCCCACGCCGTGTTGGCGCCTCTGTGTGTGATGGCCGTCCCGCTGTACGACATGACCACGGTGATTTGGATCCGACTAAGGCAGGGTCGTTCGCCGTTTCACGCCGACACCAATCATCTCAGCCACCGATTGGTTGCGTTGGGGATGAGTAAGACGCAGGCGGTGTTGACCATCTACTTGCTGACCGCTACCTGCGGTTTGAGCGCTCTGCTGCTGCCGCGCGTTGATCAAGTCGGGGCTGTGATCGCCGTGATGCAAGTTTTATGTATCCTGGTGTTAATCGCCATTCTGGAAACCAGTGCGCGGCGCAAGATCGACCGCGAGCAACCGCCCTCCGGGTAAGCTGCACCCTTGCCGTGAACCGTCGACGACGTGCCAAGAACGAAACGCCGAGCCCCGGCCCCGAGGATCGTTCGCCGCATACGATGCTCACCCGCGGTTGTTGCCTGGGCATGTCCATGCTGCTGGTGATCACCCCGCTGATTCCCTCCGAGGCGGTGGGCATCTCCTCCAGCGGCGTCGTGCTGGTCGTGTTGTGGCTGGTGTTGGCGCTGTTCATGGCCTTACGCTATGCGATCCGGCCACAATGGCACGGTTCGCCATGGATCGATGTTTGCGTGTGGCTGCTGGTGTCGACGCAAGTGATCAGCGGGATCGCGCAGGGGCCGAACGGATCGATGCGCCCGGTGATCAACCTGATCTGGCAATGGGTCGCGCTGGGGCTCTCGTTCACGATCATCCGCCAGCTGGCGTTTGACCCCTTGGTCCGCCGCAGCTTGATCGCGGTCAGTATCGCGCTGGCCGCGACGCTTTCCGTATTTGGCTTCTACGAATATGCCGTCGCCAAACCGCGACTGCGCGAACAATTCCGCAACGATCCCGATGGAACGCTCGAGCAGGCAGGCGTGTTTGCGCCCGCAGGTTCCCCGCAGCGCAAACAGTTCAAGGATCGCCTGGACAGCAAGGAGCCGATTGCGACTTTCGCATTGACCAATTCGTTTGCCGGCTTCCTGTTGCCGTGGATGATCGTTGCCGCAGGTATCCTGTTGTCGCGACCGGGGCGTCGAGCCTACTTGATCGCCATCGCGTTGGCCCTGATCGGCGCCTGCCTGTTGTTGACCAAGAGCCGGACTGCCTATCTGTCGGCCGCTGCGGGCGTCAGTTTCCTGGCGATCAGTTGGTGGGGTTCGGGGCGCTTGGGCCGTTTGGGTGTGGGCCTGTCGATTGCCGCATGCCTGGCCATCGTGGTCGTGGTTGTGGCTGTCGGCGGGCTGGATCCTCAAGTGCTCAGCGAAGCACCCCTGTCGATGCGTTACCGAGTGGAGTATTGGAATTCGACCTGGCAAATGATTTTGGATCACCCGGTACTGGGTGTTGCGCCCGGGAACTTCAAAGCGTTCTACACCAGCTACAAGTTACCGCAGGCCAGTGAGACGGTGGCTGATCCCCACAACTTCCTGTTGGAGGTGTGGGCGACGTCCGGAACACTCGGCTTGTTGGCGTTGATCGGGGTGATCGGTGTCTCGATCTGGAATTGGCGGAAGTCGCCAGCGGTGGCCAAACCGGCGCTGTCCATCAGCGACGCGATCCCAGTATTTGCCGGAGCTGCGGTGGGGCTGTTCGCCGCCTTTCCGATCGGTTTGATGGTCGGCTTCTTTCCCGATCCAATGATCTTATTGTTGGGCCTGGTTTGTGGCCCGTTGGTCGTCGCCGCGTTGTATCCGTGGATCCTGACCGGGAATCTTCCTCGAACCGCCGTCGTCGCTGGGCTGGTGGCGCTGGGAATCAATTTGCTGGCAGCTGGGGGCTGGAGCTTTGTGGCGGTGGCCCAGAGCGGGTGGCTGTTGTTGGCAGTCGCCTGGTCGTACGAAGGCCGCGCGACCCAGCGCCATGCACGTTGGGGTTGGCTGGCCTTGGCCACCTTGGTCGCAGCGGTAGTAGTTTCTTATGTCACTTACTACGACCCCGTGATGCGAGCACCAATGCTGCTGGATCAAGCGAACGCTCAGCCAGTGTTCGCTCGGGCCGAAACGACACTGATCGAGGCAGCTGACGTGGATCCCTGGTCGCCCGATGCGGCGATGACATTGGCCCACTTACGCTGGTTGCGTTGGAATCAAACCCGCCAGGACAGCCATTGGACTGCGTATCTCGAGGCCGTTGAATTGGCACGCGATCGCGATCGCCGCTCGACCACGATGAATCGGCAGATCGGCGACTGGAATCTGGCTGCCTACCAGGCGGTACCTTCGGCAGCCCAGCAGCAAGCCATGCTGGAAGCTTATCGACGTTCGCTGGACCTGTACCCCAACAGCAATCTGATGCATGCCCAGTTCGCCTGGGCCAACCACCTCGCCGGCAATGCAGCGGAAGCCAAAAAGCATGCCGATCAGGCCCTCAAACTGGATGCCCGGGTGCCGCACACCGAACTGCAGCTGCGAAATCAGGCCCTTGCCGGGACCCCGGAAAAACCGCCCATGCAATCTGCTGAACAGCTCATGCGGCAAATTCGTAATGGTTTAGAATGAAACTGGGGATCGAGGTGCGCACCCGCAACATCCGTCGCAAATCCTTTTACAGGCAGGACTTTGCGTCTCAACGTGTTCGCGCCGGCTGAATGCTCGGGGCACAAACCCGCTTGATCGAAAACCGGCATCGGGAATCCGCATCCTCACGATTTTCGACAGCCGATAAACTGCAAATTCAACGACGAGACAGAACAAGGGTTCATCCGGATGAAAATGGGAATTCTGCTGGGCATTGCGGCCCTGATCGGCGTGGTCGGAGGTGTCGGCAGCACTTACTTCACCAACGTCAATCGAGGGCCGGAAGTTTTCCGCCCGGTGCGTAAGGTGTTTCGCGATGTCGATCCCAATCGAATGGGACCACGCGTCGAGGTCGACCAGGCGACGTTCGACTTTGGAACGATGCCTCGCTACGGCACCATGAGCCATACGTTCAAAATCACCAACGTGGGGACCGAACTGTTGACTCTGTCCCTGATCCGCACCACCTGCAAATGCACCTTGAGCGAAGTCAAGGAAGAGTCGGTTGAACCGGGCAAGTCGACCGAGATCACACTCGAATGGACCGCCAAAGATATTGGTGATGTGACCACGTTCGGGCAGACTGCCGAGTTCGAAACCAACGACACTGACATTCCCATGCTGGAGCTGCGGGTTCGAGGCGAAATCACCGATGGCGTGCGAGCCGTGCCAGACACGATCGTCGTGCGCGACATCCCTGCCGACGAAGATCACACCACCACCTACCGGGTCTACTCGTTCGGCGACGAACCGCTGCGCGTGGTCAACGAAGAGTGGGTGCAAAAGGAATTCGTTGACCACTTCGAGATGACGTGGCGGCGGATGACCGAGAGCGAATACTCCGAGCGTATCGGCGCCAATGACGGCATCGTGGGCACGGTGGTGCTCAAGACCGGGCTGCCGCTAGGGCCGATTCGTCAAACGATTCGGCTGACGTTGAACCAGGGTGATCGGCACATCGTCGACATTCCGATCCGTGGCAACATTGCCAGCGACATCCTGGTATCGGGCCGCTCGTACGAGCCGCAGCGGAGTATTCTGAATCTGGGTAATGTGGCCAGTCGCGCGGGGATTGAGCATTCTCTGTTCTTCTTTGTGAAGGGCCCCCATCGCGACTCGACCAAGTTTGAAGTCACTGAAATCAAGCCAGCTGAAGGCCTTGAATGCACGATTGGTGAAGCAAAACCAATCGCTGGCGGACGGACGATTCAATACAAAGTCACGATCCGCGTCCCGCCGGGCACCCCGCCAGGCAGCTATTTGGGCACGAAATTGTCGGATCTGGCAACCATCCGCATCTCCACTACTCATCCGTCGACCAAGGAAGTGCCGATATATGTGCGGTATGCCGTGAAACCGTAACGGTTTGGATGTGGCGACCTTATCTACTCCTCGCTAGCAGGGAGCGCGCAATGGACTGGACTCGCATCGGATACGCAGGTTGGAGTTTGATGGCGGTCGCTCTGCTGGTTCTGCTGGCATGCGGCACGCGCGATTCAAGCACCGGGTCCACCGTGAGCCGGGACGGGGGCACTCAAACGGGGAATTCCGAGACCGAGACGACCGAGACCGACGACACGGCCGACGGCGACGAGACGCCCGATGGCGCCCAAGGCGCGGCCACCGCCACCGAGCCCAATGGCGGGGTGACTGCCGAAACGTCGTCAGGATACGGCGCCGCCACGAATGATGAGCCCACTTACCGTGAAGAGCTGTTTGTTGACTGGCCGGCGCCTCAGGCGGCTTTGTTCATCACGGGACGCCAACACGGTTACATCGAACCATGTGGGTGTACCGGGCTGGCCAATCAGCGCGGCGGACTGGCTCGACGCTACTCGCTGCTGCAGCAATTGAAAGAACGTGGTTGGCCCGTGATCGCACTCGACGGCGGCAACCAGGTGCGCCGCTTTGGTCGACAGGCGGAAATCAAATTCCAGTCGACCGCCCAAGGCCTGCAGCAGATGGATTACCAAGTGGTGGGCCTGGGTCCTGATGACCTGCGATTGCCGATCACGATGTTGCTCAGCCTGGCCAGCGAAGACGACGGGGTGCCCTTCGTTTGTTGCAATGCCGCATTCTTTGGCGAGGAGTCGTTGACCCCTCATCACAAAGTGGTGGAAATCAACGGCGTACGCATCGGCGTGACCGCCGTGATCGGGCCGGGCAACCGCAACCTCGTGAACAACGCCGAAGTGGAATTCAGCGAGGCCCGCGACGGATTGACCAAGGCGTGGCAAGCGTTGGAGGCAGCCAACTGCGACTATTACGTGTTGTTGGCGCAGGCGTCGATGGACGAGTCGCGCGAGTTCGCTCGACAATTCCCCAACTTCAACCTGGTGGTCACCTCGGGCGGAGCCGGCGAGCCGACGCGCGAGCCGGAAAAGATCGCGGGCACCAAGGTGCAGATGATCCAACACGGTACCAAGGGAATGTATGTGGGGGTGATTGGATTATTTGACGACGCGGAGAACCCCGTTCGCTACCAGCGTGTCCCGCTGGACAGTCGCTTTCCTGATCCTCGACCGATGCTGGATCTGATGAAGAGTTATCAGGAAACCTTGCAGCAAATGGGTCTGGAGGGTCTGCAGGTTACGACGCGACCCCATCCTTCGGGAGCAAAATTCGTGGGCTCCGAGGCGTGTGCGGACTGCCACGATGCAGAGTACGAAATCTGGAAATCCGGCTTGGACGGGAAGGGTGGGCCCCACCACCATGCCACGGAATCCCTGGTGAATCCTGGCGAGCGGTCCGAGATCGCCCGGCATTTCGATCCGGAATGTCTGAGCTGCCATGTGACCGGCTGGAATCCTCAGCAATACTACCCATATGAATCGGGCTATCTAGAATTAGAAAAGTCGAAGTTACTTCATGGTAGCGGGTGCGAAAACTGTCATGGTCCCGGCTCGCAACACGTGGCTTTCGAGAACGGTGACCTGGAAGTGAACGAAGATGTGGGAGCCGCCTTCCGCGATCAGATGCGTTTGACCCTGGACGCGGCCGAGCAAAAATGTATGACGTGTCACGATCTGGATAACAGCCCCGATTTTCACATCAAGGGTGCCTTCGAGCGTTTTTGGAAACGCGTCGAGCACTAACCGCGTCTCACTGATAGTCGATTCCGCAGGCGAAAAGACGAAGGAGTTAATGATGACCGCTCGGTTGATTGGTGCGGCGGCACTCGTGATTCTGGCGATCGCTGTTTGGGGAATTGGCTTCAGCGGGTACTTCGACAGCAGCGTGGACGACGCCGACCTGGCCGCCGCCGGCCAGTCGCAGAGTTCGGAAACCTCGGAGAACTCGGAGGGAGCGGTGGAAGAGTCCGGGCCAGACCAGGCGAAACTGGAATACACCGACGCGGATTGGAAGAAGGAACTGACCGATTTGCAGTTTCATGTGACGCGCGAAAAGGGCACGGAGCAGCCGTTCAGCGGCGACTACTGGAACAACAAGAAAGACGGCGTGTACCACTGCATCTGCTGCAACGCCCCTTTGTTTTCGTCCACGACGAAATTCAAATCGGGTACAGGCTGGCCCAGTTTCTGGGCGCCCATCGACAACAAGCATGTCGCCACCAAGGACGATCGTAGCTGGGTGATGGTCCGCACTGAAGTGTTGTGCAAACACTGCGATGCTCACCTGGGCCACGTCTTTGATGACGGACCCAATCCGACGGGCCTGCGATACTGCATCAATTCCGCGTCGTTGAAATTCCAAGAAGCCGCCGAAGCGGCCAAGCCGGAAGAATAAGCACCCCGGCGCGTCTCAGTGCCCTCAGCTCCTCTGTGGTGAGCTATTACTCCATCTCCGCCATCACATCGTCAGAGATCTCGAGGTTAGCGGAAACGTTCTGGATGTCGTCGTGATCATCCAGCGCCTCCAGCAGCTGTAACACCTTCTTGGTCGTCTCCGAATCCAACTCGACTGTGTTGGACGCAATCCGCGTGATTTGGCGACTTTCGGTATCGATCTCGGCTGCATCCAATGCATCACCAACGTCGGTGTAGGCGTCGACTTCGCAGGTGATTTCGAACTTGTCGCCCGTTTGTTGAATGTCGTCAGCACCCGCTTCCAGGGCGACTTCCATCAACTGCTCTTCGTCCGCCTGGCTGGCATCCACGATGAACAGACCCTTTCGTTCGAACAGATATGCCACGCAGTTGGTGCTTCCCAGCTTGCCGCCGTGAAGTTCGAACAGCTTGCGCACTTCCGGAGCGGTGCGATTGCGGTTGTCGGTCAGCACATCCAGCATGACCGCGACGCCACCGGGGCCGTAGCCTTCGTACAGCAACTCTTCAACGTTTCCGCCGTCCAACTCGCCCGTGCCCTTTTTGATGGCGCGGTCAATGTTTTCTTTGGGCATGCTGACCGCCCGGGCATCGGCAATGGCGGTGCGCAGTCGTATGTTCACATCGGTGTCTGCGCCACCCATTCTAGCCGCCACCATGATCGTCTTGGAAAGCTTGCTCCAAAGCTTCCCGCGCTTGGCGTCCACCGATGCCTTCTTGTGTTTGATCCCTGCCCAATGTGAATGGCCTGCCATACTGATGCACCGCTTCGCTTGTGTTCAATCGGTTCTTGTGAGTTAGTCGGATTCGCTAGGGAGTTGTTTCAGCTTCTCATCAACTTTAGCTCGCCGTGTCGCGTCGTCTTCCAACAATTGTTGGGCGCGACGCCACATCCGCATCGCGTCATCTCGGCGATTGAGTTTGAAGTAAGCGTCCCCAAGATGATCATGCAGCACGCCGTCGTCTTGTTCCCGTTTGACGGCTTGCTCCAAAGGTTCTACCGCAGCCTCGAACTGTCCGTTTTGATAAAGTGCCCAGCCCAGACTGTCCAGGTAGGCAGCATTTTCCGGTTCGGTTTCCGCAGCACGGCGGGTCATTCGCAGCGCGCGTTGCAAGTGCAGACCGCGGTCGGCCCAGAGGTAGCCCAGATCGTTCGACGCTCCCGAATCCAGCGGGAACTCGTCCAACACACGCTCGATTTGCTCCACGGCCTGATCAAAATCGTCCAGATCCATGTATACACCCGAGAGCACCATTCGCAGTTGCTTGATGTCCTCGCGATTGTCTTCACGGTAGTCTTGTTCGAAAGCCTCGATGGAACGTTCCAGAGCATCACGAGCGCTGCCCAGCCTGTCGGACTGCACCAAGGCCCACCCCACGCGCATCGCCAGATAGGGCGACTCGCTGTCCAACGCAGCCGCCCGCTGAGCGCTGCGCACCGCCAGAGCGAACTCCTCGGCCTGTAAGTAGGCATCGGACTGCAAGCTGTAAACGCCGGCCCGTGACGACCGAGGACTTTCGGCAATCGCTTTGGTCAATACTTCGGCAGCTCGAGCACCTTGCTCGTGTCGCAGCAGTACCATCGACCACCCGATTTGGATCGAGCGGAGTTGTCGTGTGTCCGTGATGGCCGATTCAGCCTGACTGAACCAATCATCGGCCTGTTCGAATTGCTCTTGTTCGAGCGCCAGCAATGCTAAGGCCAACGCTAATCCCGGGCTTGCGTTTTCGTTATCTGGTTTCGCTAGTTTTGCCAGCTCCTGAAAAGTGGCTGCGTCTTGAGCCAACGGCTCAAGCTCTTCGTCCAGCGCGCGAAGGTTGCCGGTCTTGATTGCGATTTCCGCCAGGTGTTCTGCCAGCTCCGGATACTGTTTGGCTTGCCGCAACGCTGCGGCGATGGCCGAGGAAGTATCGACACTGGGTTGATCTGCGTGCAACGGGCGCAACACTGCGAGGGCTTCCTTGAGTTGTTTCGCCTGCAAGTACTCCAGACCGAGTTCCAGCTGAAACGCGCGGTCGTCAGCACGTACTGTCACCAGCTGCTGTAACTGTTTCAGGTAATCGTCGGGAGCAAGTTCTTTCAGCATTCGAAACGCGGAAATCCCCGCGGCCTGGTTGCTGGACTTCAAGTAAATATCAAGCAGTTCTCGTGCATTTTCATCATTGTTTTGGGCGTTGGCGATTCGAGCTCGGTGGAACGCCAGCTCGGGCACGTCCTCCTGGCGAAACAAACGGGCCGCAAAAGCCTCATCGGCAGCTTGCCATTGCTGGTTGGCCAGAAACGTCTCGGCCATCAAGATCAGCACCACATCTTGATCGTCAAACACCCCTCTGACATCGTTCGGTCGAAACCCATGTACGCCGGGTTTGTTCATGACGCGTTTGACCATCCGCAACACCTGTGCGGCGTCCTGCGTGCGATCGGTCAAGACATACAGTCGCGCCAATTCCACGTATTTGGGCAGCAACTTCAACTCGCGCGGCGGCTTGGTCGGTGTTTTCAGCAGACGTTCGTACAAACCAATCGCGCGTTTCCATTCGTCGTTGGAGGCCAGCACGGCGGCCATGCGATCCAGCAGCCGCTCGTCTCCCCGTCCTTGTTCGGCGGCCAGTACGGCATAGCGAGTCGCTTCGCCACTGCGTCGAAGGTTGACCGTCAGCGGGACGATTTCGGTCATCACCGAAACGAGCTCCGGGTCGTAACGCCAGGCTCGCTGGTAAGCACGCAGTGCCTCGGCGTTTTCGCCGCGACGCAGCAGCATCCGCCCCTGCGTGTACCACGCCATGGCTTCCAGGCGATCGTCGGCCGCCTCGTCGCGCGGCGTCAGCCGCTCGATCGGATCCGGCAGAGTCGTTTGTGGAGGAGCGTCGCTACGACGGCGCGACCGCTGCGCCCAGGCGGAGCACTGCAACACGATCAGCCCGCCTAACAAGGCGAATACGACGCCGCGACGCAGCGCAGACAAGGGTGCTGATTTCAAGATCATGCCGAGCACCAGGGAAGTTGAAACCCAAAACAGCGACGCACAGGCACGCTGGCACTCACCGTGGTTTGCGTTTGGTGAGGCTCTTAGTCGAAGACTTGGCGGCTTTCTTTTTGGTTGCCTTTTTGGTCGTCTTTTTCTTCACGACCGTTTTCTTGGCGGCTTTTTTGGGTTGGGCCTTGGCGGTGACTTTCTTCTTTTTCTTGGGGGTGGCTCGCTTGGGGAATCGTTCGCGTGCGTCGGGATCGATTTCCAGCAGGATGTTCTTCACGCGCGGCGAGTGTGGAGTCACTCCGTAGTCGACGCCCAGTTGGTGGACCAGCGATGCGTATTCGGTGCCTTTGGTCTTGGCGATCGTCCGTTCCAGACCGGGCACCCGATGCTTCTTGATGTCCGATTCGGACGCCAGGTCCAGGATCAGCATGGATTGCAGGGCACCGTCATTCAGCGGAATCGAATGCCCGCCGAGTCCCATCTGGGTCACGTAAGCCACCACAAAGGGTGTAATGCCCTTGTAGTTTTGGATTTCCTTGACCGACTTGCCAAGGTTCTGTTTTTTGAGGAAGTCAATGTCGAACGAATAGTAAGTTTCGAACAACGAATGCAGCGTCTTTTTCAGCCGGATGGCCGCAGCGTTGGGTTTGGGCAGCTTGGCCATGACTTCCGAGAGCTCGGCAACCGTGGTCACACGG
>CAJHYY010000463.1_pt1 | contig 12793 bp, 7 predicted proteins | sample 9198861 | NCBI WGS metagenome assembly CAJHYY01 (sample SAMEA7708377, study PRJEB35096) | sediment metagenome | biome: marine neritic benthic zone biome [ENVO:01000025]; feature: sediment [ENVO:00002007]; material: shallow marine sediment [ENVO:03000034] sea grass bed [ENVO_01000059] ... | reverse complement strand
ACGTGAGCTTGGGAGTTGTTTCACGCAGAGGCGCAGGGCTCGTGGAGGACGAACAGACAGGAATTGAACAGACCGGAACAGAACCCAACGTTATCAATGGATTTGAGGTGATATCGATCATGGGAATCCACTAGCGTGTTGTTAGTCCGCCATGAGAGGAAGCATGGTCCCGAAGACCCGGCTAGGAGAACAAGGATGAGATTGTGCATCAAAGTCAGACAACTGGAACCATTATTGAACGAGCGATCGAGATTCACCGTCGTTTAGGTCCGGGCCTATTGGAGAGCGTTTATCAGCGAATACTAGCGACCGAATTATCCGACTCGGATCTTCACGTTGCCATTGAGGTGCCGATCGATGTGAATTGGAAAGGGCAATGTGTTGGCGAAGCATTTCGAGCCGATCTGATTGTCAATGAATGTGTAATTGTGGAGGTGAAGTCAGTCGAAAGTCTTCATCCGGTACATCCTAAGCAGCTTTTGACCTACTTACGTCTTTCTGGCTTACCGATCGGACTGTTGCTTAACTTTGGTGCCCCACTTCTTAAGGATGGGATCGTGCGCGTCGTTAACCGACTGGAAGAATAATTGCTCGGCGTGCCCTGCGGCTCTGCGTGGGCTAAACTCTGTGCTCTCTGCTTAATTCACCACAGAGGAGCGGAGATATGCGAGTTAAGCGATCAGCTCTTTCACCACGTTGCCGTGAACATCGGTCAGGCGGAAGTCGCGTCCGGCGTAGCGGTACGTCAATCGCGTGTGGTCGAAGCCCATCAAATGCAGGATGGTTGCGTGCAGGTCGTGCACGTGCACGGGATTCTCGACCGCTTTGAAGCCGAATTCGTCGGTGGCTCCGTAGATTTGGCCACCCTTCACGCCGCCGCCAGCCATCCACACCGTGAAGCCCCAGTGATTGTGATCACGCCCGTTGATTTTCCCCGCGTTGGCTCCAGCTTGGGGCAGCTCGACGGTGGGCGTGCGCCCGAATTCACCACCCCAGAGGATCAACGTTTCTTCGAACAGTCCCAGGCGTTTGAGGTCGTCGATTAACGCTGCGATTGCGCGGTCGCATTGCCCCGCCAGCTTTCGATGATTGACTTCCAGGTCATCGTGGTTGTCCCAGGGTTGGCCCGCACCGTGCCACAACTGGACGAAGCGAACTCCCCGTTCGACCAGTCGCCGCGCAATCAGAATCTGCCGTGCTTGAACGCCGCGGCCATACCGGTCCAAGACCTCTTTCGGTTCACGGCTGACATCAAAAGCATCTGTCGCTTCAGATTGCATGCGGTAAGCCAGCTCGAACGAGTGCACGCGCGCTTCCAGGTCGGGATCGGCTCCCCGCTGTTCACGATGCTCGCGGTTCAAGCTTTGCAGTAAATCCAGTTGCGATCGCTGGTCCTCACGCGAGATCTTTTTGTTGGAGATGTTTTGAACCAGTTTTTCAACGGCTCGATTCTTCGAGTCGATGTAGGTTCCTTGAAACACTCCGGGGAGGAATCCGGCTTGCCAGTTCTGCTGGCCGGTGATCGGATAACCACCGGGGCACATGGCAATGAATCCTGGCAAGTTCTGATTTTCGGTCCCGAGGCCGTAGGTCAGCCATGAACCCAAGCTGGGACGCACCTGGCGAGCCTGCCCGCAGTTCATCAACAATAACGAGGGTTCGTGGTTGGGAACATCGGCATGCATCGAGCGGATGATGGCCATGTCGTCCACATGACGAGCCGTTTCAGCAAAGATCTCACTGACCTCAATTCCGCTTTCACCATATTGCTGGAATTTGAAGGGGCATGGAAAGGCAGCGCCTGTCTTCCGCTCCGTGCGCAGATTAGGGACGGGAAGTTCCTGACCCGCGTATTTCTGCAGCGCCGGCTTAGGGTCGAAGGTGTCGACATGTGAGGGACCGCCATTCATGAACAGGTGAATGACATGCTTGGCCTTTGCGGGAAAATGAGGAGGTCGCGATTCGAGAGGATTAGCAGTCTGAGGATCCGCCGCCTGCGAGCTGCCGCACACGGTTGCCAGGCCCATCATTCCCATGCCGATTCCGGATCGTCGCAGTAATTCGCGTCTGGAAATGTGCATCTGCTACCTCAGTCCACAAAAGCGAACTCATTGGAACACAACAACACTTGGACATATTGCGTCCAGCGGTCGAGTTCGCTGGCTTGGTCTTGATTCTGCATGCCAACGAACCGCACCCCAAGTTCCTGCTCTTTTTCAGTCGGCAAGCGCGAGAAGACTTGTCGGTACAGCCATTCGATACGGCTTTGAGTTTGAGGTGCGGCGGCAACGGCTGCATCTGCCAGAGCATTGGCTTGAGTCAGCATGAAGTCAGAATTCATCATGAACAGCGCTTGCTGAGGCACGGTCGTTTCTGGTCGCCGTGCCGCACTCTGATCGGGATTGGCCAAATCGAAAACGCGGAAGGTGGGCTCAAGGTCTTGGCGATCGATGAACGCATAGATTGTGCGACGCCGTGAAAGGGGCTGCTTGGCCAAGTGGATACTCTTGCCGCGTTGCGTCAAATCGATCCGCCCGCTGACGACTAACAGAGAATCTCGTAGCGCCTCCCACTCAAGCCGACGCCGATTAGCTCGCCACCAGAAACGGTTTTCTGGATCTTTGCTGCGAGCTTTGGGACGGTCGGTTGATCGCTGTCGGAACGTCGCCGACAACAGGATCTCGCGGTGAAGAGCTTTCAACGACCAGTCGTTTTCCACCAGTCGAGCCGCCAGATGATCCAGTAGCTTCGCCTGAACTGGCCGTTCACTGCGAATTCCGAAATCACTGGGCGTGTCGACCAGCGGAGTTCCCATGTGATGCATCCAGATCCGATTCACGATCACGCGCGCCGTCAACGGGTTGTTCGGATCGCAGATCGCACGTGCCAAATCAAGGCGCCCGCCACCGACTTCAAAAGGCCGACGATCATCGGGCGACAGCAGTGCCAGGAATTGACGCGGTACAGCCTTACCGGGCCGGGCGAAGTTGCCTCGAATGAACACTTTGGGTTCAACCGGCGGTCCGTCACGTACCACCATGGCTCGAGGCGGTGCACCCGACGACTCGACCTTGTGACGATCGACCTTCTGTTGCAGCTTGCGATATTTGTTCCGGGCATCGCGCGTCAAAAGGTCGGGCACATCGTCATAGGACAGATTCGTGGGCGAATCATCCCCGAGCAGGATTTCCCGTAGCTGAGCCAGCGAAGCGTCGTCTTTGGATTTGGTCGCTTCCGCCTCCGCCAAGATGGTGCTCAGCAGCTGCCCATACACTCGGGCCGCGTCAAGCTTGGACCGCGGTGGGTCGGCCTGCAGAGCGTCGCGGACGCGCGCGTTGACCGCACCCGGCTCCGTGCCAGGTTGAAGATCATCCAGTTGTTTTACCAGCTTGGCTGCGGCGTCTTCGAAACCTTGATTCGGCAGCTTAATCATCAGAAACAAGGGGCCCCACACGGCATGGTTCGGTTTGGCACGTTTCAGCAAGTATTGGCGCCACCGCAGCACCAGCTTGGGCTTGAGGGCCTCGCGCTTGAGCTTGATGTAGGGTAGTTTCTGCAGCTCTTTTTCCGGTTTCTGGTTGGTCGCGCGGACCAGGTAGTCGGTAACGTGGTTACGAGCTGCTGATATCAGTTCTTGGTGAAGTTCTTTTTGATAGGCGTCGACGGCCGCTTGCAGCTCATCCAACTCCTGTTTGAATTCCGCGTAACCCGGCAACTGCTCGGGATCGCCTAGCAAAGGCAGCGATGACGGTTCTTTCGCCGTGGCGAATACACCGTACAGCGAGTAGTAGTCGTCGGTTGGTATCACGTCATACTTGTGATCATGACACCGAGCACAAGCTACTGTGAGCCCCAGAAACCCCCGAGTGACAACATCGATTTGATCGTCGATATCGTCGTGCCGGTTATTGAACTTTCGGCCGACCGTGAGAAACCCAAGCGCTGCCAGCGTCTGGCTATCAACGTCTTCAAGTTGATCGGCCGCCAATTGCTGGGTCACGAACTGGTCGTACGGCAGATCTTGATTCAGAGCCTGAACGACGTAGTCGCGATACGTGTACGCATAGGGATAACGACGCTCGCGAGTGAAGGCGTAGCCCATCGTATCGGCGTATCGCGCGACATCCAGCCAGTGACGCCCCCATCGTTCTCCATAGGCGGGCGAGGCGAGCAAGCGATCGACCAGACGTTCGTAGGCATGTGGAGATGAGTCGGCGACAAATCGGTCGACGGTTTCCGGCGAAGGTGGCATTCCCAAGAGGTTGAAGTACAGCCTGCGAATCAATGTCCGTTGGTCCGCCTCATCAGACGGTTGCAGTTGGTGGGCAGTGAGATTCTCGAGGATGAATCGGTCCAGTGGCTGTTGCGACCAGTGATCCTGAGCCATCGTGGACAACGGCGGGTCTTTGACTGGTTGCAACGACCAGACCGATCCGCGTGCGCCGTGCAGTTGTTCGGCAAGTGTTTGCGGCGCGCCGGCGGCATCTAGGTCGCCAGGCCATGGGGCTCCCATGCGGACCCATTTTTCCAAAGCAACAATATCTTCTTGCGCCAGCTGTTCGTCCGGCGGCATTTTTACCGGGCCAATGCGTTTCACAACTCGAACCAACAGGCTCTCGCCTGGCTTTGACGGAACGAGCCCTGGCTTGCCGCTGTGACCACCCTTCAGCATCGCGGCGCGAGCGTCGGTGCGAAAACCACTCTCTTGAATCTCAGCTCCGTGGCAGTCCGCACAGCGCTCTACCAGAATGGGTCGCACCTGCGTTTCGAAAAAGTCGATTTGTTCGCGAGTGAAGGTTGGCTCATCAGCGCGCAATGCGGCGGCCAACACGACGAAGGTGGTGAAGCAATACGCCCACAATCTGACGATGCGAGGATGTGTCGACGACTTCATACAACTTGGCGGGTGGGAACCGGTGTCGCTGGAACGCCGATTGTGCCGGGAGTGCGATCCTTTGCCGCGGATCTTCTACCTCCATGGTAGTCGGCAGGGCAGGGGGGCGACAAGATCGGTCGGTGAGCTCAGGTTCACCACAGAGCAGCAGAGGGCCTACGGGATAATTTCTATCTGCCAGTATTCATTGAAGAAATCGGCATCCATCACCCGACCGGGCGCAGATCCGCTGGGTGGAGTCCGAATGTCGATGACGGCCCAGTCAGGGAGCTTCGGGTTTTGTAACGAATTCGTGCGATCATGATCTTCGCGAAAAGTTAAGCCGCTGTTGATCACGACGTATTTGTCGGTCTGTAAGGGGTTGGGATAGATCATCAGCGGCACGACATGTGGCGTATCGTAAGTGGTCGCGTTGATCACCAGTTCGTCCCTGGTCCATGTCATCGGCAACTTGTTCGAATTGATGACGCGTTTAAGGATCTGGTTGCTGGAGGGGTCGCCCCAAAGGATGACGTGGAACTTTTGCAGGTCTTCGGCCGTAACGTCGACGTCCTTTTTGCGACGCACATCTCCGCGCATCACACCTCGCCAACGGCTCACGAAGTGTTCCAGTTCAAAATCGACCCATCGCTTCGTCGTGGAGTGCCAGTGTTTGCCAGTAGGCTCCACCACCAGGAACGGATCCATGAAGGCATCGTCGATCGGCCCTTGCTGTCGCGGTCGCTTGCGGAGTCCCTTGGGGTATTCCTCGACAATCTTCCAGTTCGGGTCGCACGTCAAAAGGATACCGTTTTGCGGCTGCTGGTTGACGTCTAATTCAAAACCATCGATCACGATCGTGGGAATTCGTCCGGAAGGCGTGAGTCGCAGGCGGGTAACGGACTGTGTGCGGATTTCGCAGAAGTCGTCACGGCGAACAAGGTCCACGCGGCAATCGTTCCAGTGCGCATCAAGGCCGTCGATGTGCACCCAGGCTTTACTCGGATATCGCAACGTCCTGGTTTGAAACGTGATGGCTTTCGGGTCAGGGTCTCTTCCTTGTTTCGCTGCTTCAGCCATGTGCGCCATGATCTGCTTCAGCGAGTCGGGGTGATATTTATGCCCCATGCCCGGGCCAATGATGTGGTTGAGTTTTTGCCCATGCTGCTCGAACGCGGCTTCCATGATCCGCGCCGCCTGGATCTGGCGATCCTTTTCACCGCTATACGCCACGACAGGTACGTCGAAGAGATTGCGGACGTACTCGGGTACATCATACAAATCCCAGAGTCTCATCTCGTGCCAAGCGGGGTATTGATCCGCGGACAAGCGATTGTATTCAGCTGTCTCCGCGAAACCGGCTCCGGGTGCGACCGCTGCCCAGCGGTCGGAGTAATGAGCGCCCAAATGCCAGGCACCTGCGCCGCCCATCGAGAACCCCATCAAGATGATGCGGTTGCGATCGATCGGATACTTTTTGCAAACCTGATCGACGACATCCAGGACGTCGATCTCGCCAGCTGACTTGAAACCCACACACTGCCGTCCAAACGGGTGCACGACGATTGCGTCTTGGGGTGCAATGCGCCCGGTTTGGGTCATTCTCTCTCGGATGAAGTGCAAGTCGGTCTTCTTATCCCCGCGCCCGTGAAGCCAGACGTAGAGCGGAATCGACTTATCCCGATCCAGATCGGGCGGGATCACCAGGCCATAAGGCTGTACCGAACCGTCTATGGCCGATACATACCCGCGCACCAGGTTTCCTGACTTGGATGCCCAGTGTTTGCCCTTGAAGTCGCCGATCCGCGACTCCGCCTCATCCAACAATTGCGTAGCCCAACCGAATTCGCGAGGGTTATAGAACTCGCCATGGTCCAGCGCGAAGCGTACCGCCTTGAGAAACACTTCGACGTCAGCCCACTCGGGCTGTCCGTGCAGCTGATCTGCCCGCTTGGCAAGAGCTTCGAGGCGCGAGCTCAGCTGACGACGCACTTCTTGCGGTACCTCGATTCCCTGAGGAGGCAGGCGACGTGGAATCGGTTGCCACGGCTCAGATGTTTGTGCTTGCAGCAAAGTGCCGCAGATCAGGCATAGCCAGAGGGGCTTCATGGTGAACTCGCTTTAGCTCTTCGGATGAATGGCAACAGTATAGCGGCTGAACATCGGTGGCGCAGCGGAGTGTCCGAGGGAATTGGCACTGCATGGTTCATCATTAACTAAGTGCGAAGCGTGAGCGAGGGAGAGCAGGTAACGCATATGCAGAGTCGTCGCCCTCGCACGTCGTGCTGGTGAGGTGTGAGGACCCAATTTGTAGTTCTCACCTATAACTAAGTGCGAAGCGTCAGCGAGGGAGAGCGGGTAACGCATATGCCGAGCGTCGCCCTCGCGCGTCGTGCTGGTACTAAGCTCCTCGTCTACCAACACATTCAGCCTCAAGGGTTGCGTTACGACTATACGTGCAACCCCTCGCTGACGCGTCGGGCTAGTGAGGTGTGAGGACCCAATTTGCAGTTTGCAGTTCTCAATTTGCAATTCGTCGGGCGAGTGATCGAAAGAAACCGTTTCACCGTGGGTTCGCCTCGGATTCACGCTTCGGTGGGCGGGCCCTTTCAAGTCGATTCCGCTCGAGCGGGAGACCAGTATGTGCATCTGTCTGCCGGATGCGTTATCGTGGGTTCCGACGAGTGCCTGTCACTCTTTTGGAAGAGGATAAGCAATCATGAGTTTCAAGAAGCAGAATCGCGGCCAGTTGCTTCACTTTGCAAGTCGTTGCTGGCCCAGCGCAATCGCGTTCACGGTGTGGTGCACGACGTGTATGGTGTATTGCCTGCCACTGGGAGCACAACAACCAGCTACCTTTGGCAATACGCTGCCACTGAAAATGGAAGGTGACATTGCCTCACAAATGGTCGCCGGCGTGGATAAGTTCTTGTTGAACGAACTGGCGAACTCCATTCCGCAGCGACCCACCTACTGGAATCGCGATACCTCTTCAACTGACAGCTACACCCAGTCGATCGAGCTCAATCGCAAAGCCTTCGCCAGGATGATTGGAGTGCGTGACGCGCGACACGCCCAAATCGAAATGGAATTGGTATCAACCACCGATCAGTCATCGATCGTTGGGCGTGGGCTGGGTTACAAGATTCACACGGTCCGGTGGCCCGTCATGGGCGATATTACGGGTGAAGGGCTGCTGGTCACTCCGGATGGTCCGCCTGTGGCCAACCTGGTCGCGATTCCAGATGCGGATCAAATACCCGAGATGCTGGTTGGCTTGCGCGAGGGAGTACCGCTTGAATCACAGTACGTCCGCATGCTGGTCAATTCACGTTGCCGAGTGGTGATTCCACTGGTGGTCAGTCGTGCAAGATCAAAACGCAATGGCCGCGCGGTATTAACGAATCGTGAATACGTGTATCGCAGCGCTTTCGAACTTGGTCGACACGTGATTGGCTACGAAGTACAGAAGGTACTCGCTGCTATCGATTGGTTCGACAGTCGGGACGACGGTGATTTGCCGACTGGCGTGGTTGGCTGGGGTGAAGGAGGACTGTTGGCTCTGTACAGCGCAGCCGTCGATCCACGCATCGATGTGACCTGTGTCAGCGGATACTTCGATTCGCGACAAAGTATCTGGCTCGAGCCCATTGATCGCAACGTCTTCGGATTGCTCGAACAGTTCGGCGATGCGGAAGTGGCAAGCCTGATCGCTCCGCGTCGGCTGATTGTCGAGGCCGCTGAAGGGCCGGTCGTGAACATCCCGGGAGAAGGAGGCGCTCCGGCTCGGTTGGAATCGCCTCAAGCGGATGTGGTGGCGATGGAAGTTGAACGGGCAACGGTCCTCACCCGTGGATTGGCGGATTGGATTTCGCTGCGATCACTTGAAAACCCTTCCAAGCCCCTGACGTCGGAGACCATCTCGTTGATGCTACAGTCGCTGGTTGGCAAAGCCGGCGCAGCACCTCGATCAGCGCCGCCCACGCATCTCGTAAAGAAATTCGATCCGGTCTCGCGACAACGTCGGCAGTGGTATCAGATGGACCGCCACAATCAGTGGTTGCTGCGCGAATCACCTTACGCGCGCGCCGAGTTCATGAAGAACGTAAACACAGAATCGATGGACCAATTCCAAGCGTCCATCGAGCCGTATCGAACTTATTTCCGCGAACAGGTGATCGGCGAGTTCAATCGTCGGCTGTTACCACCCAAACCACGGACTCGCCAGGTCTACGACACGGATCACTGGGTCGGCTACGAAGTGGTGATGGATGTGTTTCCGGACGTGTTTGCCTACGGAATCCTACTCTGGCCGAAAAACATCGCCGCCGATGAAAAGCGGCCGGTGGTTGTTTGCCAACATGGCTTGGAGGGTCGACCCAACGACACCATCGAAGGCGATCATCGTGCTTATCATGACTTTGCCGCCAAACTTGCCGATCAAGGCTTCATCGTGTTCGCACCACAGAATCTGTACATCTTTCGTGATAGATTCCGCACGCTGCAGCGCAAAGCCAACCCGCTCAAGAAAACGTTGTTCTCGATTATGGTGCCGCAGCACCGGCAGATCACAAACTGGTTGGCAACTCTACCTCAAGTAGATCCTGAACGAATCGCCTTTTATGGGCTCTCGTACGGGGGCAAGAGTGCGATGCGGATTCCACCATTGGTGGATCGCTATTGCCTGTCGATCTGTTCAGCCGACTTCAACGACTGGGTGTGGAAAAACGCTTCGACGCGCGCCAGGTATAGCTACGTGTGGACCGGCGAATATGAGATCTTCGAATTTGATCTAGGTAGTACCTTCAACTACGCCGAGATGGCAGCTTTGATCGCGCCGAGGCCGTTCATGGTCGAGCGAGGTCATTTTGACGGCGTAGCGCCCGACGAAACCGTGGGATACGAATTCGCTAAAGTACGGAATCTGTACCAGGCCAAACTGGGAATCGGTGACCGGTGCGAAATCGAGTGGTTTGCGGGACCGCACACGATCAACGGTCAAGGTACGTTTGCGTTCTTGAAGAAGCATCTCGATTGGCCGAGCGAGTAGCGAGCTCTGTTTTCTCCGTTTCTCTGTGGTTCATTTGTTTTACCACAGAGGAACAGAGCACACAGAGTGTTGAGATTCTCACGCGAAGCCGCGAAGACGCGAAGAGAATGCGGAATTGTTTGGGGCCCTGGACTATTGCTTCGACCGAGAGCTCCAATCTTCGGCGCCGTTTACGATTCAGGAAATTCCATCTTTGATCAAGCTTTCGCCAAAGTTAATCAAATAGCCCAACCGCTTGTCCGTCAATCGTAGATACGTGAGCAATTGCTTCTTGTGAACAGGAAGGACTTGCTCAAGAGACTTCAACTCCAGAATAACAGAATCCTCGACGATCACGTCGGCGCGAAAGCCTTCGTCGAATTTAACGTCTTCGAAAACAATTGGAATCGGTACCTGGCGCTCAATCTTGAGCGATCTTTGACGAAGAGTGTGGACCAATGCGACTTCGTAAACAGATTCAAGGAGTCCGGGTCCTAGGCTCTTATGCACATGAAACGAGCAATCGACAATCGTAGTGCCCAACGCATTTTCATCCATGGATGCTGCCCCGTTATGAGAGAATTTGTGAACTGGTGTTATAGGCGCGTCCTTCAGCGGAGCTTTTGTTCTTGGTCTTCGCGACTTCGTGGCTTCGCGTGAGTCTATTTCATTCGCTAACGTGGCTGTAAACGGATGCCGCGGAGGTCGATTAATGCTCCACGGATTGGGCCGTCGGAGCGCATCACGGCCTGCACGCGTCCTTTGGGTAGTTCGACCGTGCCAATGGTGTGCGAGCGGTATTGGTTCCACTCGCCCGACGACTCGACGTCGCTATGCAGCGTTTGCCCGGCCAGGCTGAGCAACAGGCGATTGCCGGCGCTGTTACGGTGACACGCGTAATCAAGCGTCACACGATACTTGCCGGCGCGTGGCACTTCGAGTTCCCAGGTTGCGTGATCTTGTTCGCTGTGCCAGTAGCCTAAGTTGCGGTACTCGGGTTCGAAGATCAGCGTCGGGCCGTAGATCTTGGCATGAATGGCCAGCAAGCGGATCGATCCGTCGTCACGCACCGGAGCCAGCTGTGGTTGGTTGCCGTCAAAAGTCTTGGGTGACAATCCGATCGACTGCACGTAAACGATGACATCCGCCATGTCGGCGGGCTTCAACTCGTTCTCCAACCCTTCGGGCATCAACGACTTCCTGGAGTTTTTCAGCTCGTAGAGTTCGCTGCGCAACAACACGTGACGCTTCGCTTCCTGATCGATCAGCGTGATGCTGTTGGACGCTTCGTTGGCCAGCACCCCGGAGACCTGTCGACCATCCTCGGTGACTGCCAGATAATTCTGGTAGCGATCTTCCACTGCGCGATTCGGATCTAGGACAGCCACCAGAAGCGCATGACGACTGCGGTCGGTAAGCGCTGCAAGATCTGGACCCACGCGGCGCCCCTCTTGATCGGTTTGATGGCAATTGGCGCACCGCTTTTGATACACCTCTTTGCCACGCACGAGATCGCCGGCCGTGGGGACGCTTTGCTTCCATTGGTCGACGATCGCCTGGCGGTTGCTGGACGAAAGATCGGCCAACAACTTCTGAGCTTGTTGCTGAATGGCCGAGTCCGAGTAGCGGCGAAGTTCGGATTGACGCGCTGCGGCCAGATCTGCGGCTGCGATATCGCCTTGGGAGATCCGCGCCAGTAGCTCGGCTGTCCACGGCTTCCGCTGCAGGATTACACCCATGATGTGATCGCGGAGGCTGGGCGAATGACCGGCCCAGCCGTCGAGCAGCTGAGTTGCGGTCGCTTCGTGCTTGGATCGGCCCAGTTGAGTCACGACCGCCCGCTGAAGTTCAATCGGTTGCTGGGGACTAAGCAGCTTCCCAAGTTGTTCGGCTCGATCAGCCAGAAACTCCTGGTCGCGTCCCAGCAATCGTAATGCGGCCAGACGATGGTTCATGGGCGCCGCCGTGTCGAAGAAGATTTCTGCTGCTGCGCTACGTATTTCGTCAAGCTGTTGGCTGCCGGCCAGGCGAGCGGCCGTTTGCGGTTCAACATTCAGGGCATCCAGAAAAGCCTCGGTGGCCAGAAACACGTCGGGAGCCTTCTTGTCGCGCACGAGTGCTCGAAAGACGGTCGCTGCTGCCTTATCTCGGTTTTCACCCCGGGTGAACTGGAGCAGGCTGGTCAACAACGACTGTGACGGTTGTGGTCGGCTGCCCACGTAATCGATGGCTTGCAACAAGTTGTCATCATGGATCGAACTGAGCGCCGCGGTGACGAACCAGCGATCGTCCCGGTGGTTGTCGATCAGTTGTGCGAGCACGTCAGCCGCATCGGCGTGCGTCGATTCACCCAGCGAATAGGCCAACTGCAGGCGGACCTGTGGGTCGCGGTCATCCGCGCAGCTGCAGACAGCTTCAAGCAGACGTGCGCTCTGGTCCAACCAAGGCTCGGCAAGACGGATCGCATGACGGCGCACGCCAGGATCGGGATCCCCCACAGCGGCCAACAATTCGGGTTGCTGCAGCTGTCCCAGCCCGTCCAAAGTGCACAGAGCCTGCAGTCGTGTGTGCGGTTGTTCGTGGTTTTTCAGCAGTTGCCTGAGTGTCGAGGCAAGGTCGGTCAGCTGTTGGGCAACGATTTGTTCCTGGCCCATGTCGCGCAGCCAGCCATTTGGGCTTTCCAGCAGCGTAGCCAACGCCTCGGGGGAATGGCTCTTGGCAAACGCAACGGCACGAGGCGGACGCTGACGATGATACACACGGTAAATGCGACCGCGGTTTTCGCCGGCGCGCAGGTCAAGTTTTTGTTGCCACGCCTGAGGAATCCACTTGGGATGCTCGATCACCAGCCGGTACATGTCTGCAACCCACACGGCGCCGTCGGGCCCCGT
>CAJHYY010000459.1_pt1 | contig 12794 bp, 4 predicted proteins | sample 9198861 | NCBI WGS metagenome assembly CAJHYY01 (sample SAMEA7708377, study PRJEB35096) | sediment metagenome | biome: marine neritic benthic zone biome [ENVO:01000025]; feature: sediment [ENVO:00002007]; material: shallow marine sediment [ENVO:03000034] sea grass bed [ENVO_01000059] ... | reverse complement strand
CTCGATGCCTCCTTCGAACCAGTCTTGAACCGTTTCCAGGTAGTAGTTGTCGCAGGCCATGTAGGTATCGGGAAACGCTCCTTGGCCGCCGCGGCGGATGCTGTCCATTTGTGCTGTCAGAATGCCGCAGCCGTTGTAAACACAATTGACGCGAACGCCTTCTCGCTTCTCGAAGTCCTTGATCACCTGTTCAATTGCACGTCGATTCACGGCACCAGCAAAGAATGTGAGTTCCGGCACCTCGGCCCAAGTATCGCCGACCAGCGCGTCGTAACCATAGGCGCGAAACTTCGCCAGTCCTTTGTCGTCGGCGGAAACGTAGCGGGCAAAATGCAACGCGGTTTGAGGATGTTTCGAGCTGGTCAGGACAGCCAGTTGCACATCGGCCACGCCGGCGTCGAGTTGAGGAACTCGGATGCCTGTCATACCCGGGTACTGAGCGACCGTCGAATCCCACACGATGCCCGCGTCGGCGGCACCAATCTTCACCGCGTTCGCCACGTCGTTCACGGTGGGTTTGAACACACCCAGCTTGGTGCACTGCTTTGAGAGATCTTCCCACTGACCGGTGGCCGACAGCAGACCGCGTGTCTTCTTACCGATCGCAGCCGTTTTAGGATCGCCAAGTGCCAGACGCATGTCGTTCGCTAGCAGGTCGTCGATTGTGGAGATCTGTTTGGGGTTTTCACCGGGAACCAGAATCACCGGTCGCATCAGCGCTAACGGAATCGATTCCTGGGCGAGTCCCTTTTCCCGTGCGATATCGATAAAGCTGTTGTCGGCTGCCAGGAACAAATCACCAATGGGCGTAACCTCCAGCTGGTTCAACAGGGTGTTGGAACCGCCGTACTGGATTTCGATTCGCGTGCCATATTTTTCGCTGTACTCCTGGCGGATGGGCTCGATCACGTAGCGCATCCCGGCAGCGCAAAACAGGGTGAGCGATTGGGCGTGTTCTGGCGCGGATGCATCCGAGTTGCGGCCCGATTCCTTCCGCACTTGCTGGAGCCACAAGAAGGCCGAAAGCAGCACCACCAGCAGCACCGACCCCAGAGCAAACAGCGCAAATGCGTTGCCACTCCCTCGTCGTCGGAAGTTCCGTCGCGATACATGGGTTGACTTGGTATCGATCATCGAACGCTGATTTCACCTCTCAGCGGGGTCATAGGAATGGTTGGCGCGTATCTGGCAAGATGCCAGGAAGTACAGCCGATTGCAAGTCTTCACCCGGGGTTGCCGCGGTCTTGCGTGGCGCAAAACCTCCGTGGCGCAAGCTTCACGCCCAGGGCGCATCTTCGACCAGCTTGCGCCACGGGGGGCAGCTTCACGCCTCCCAGGAGTTCGACTCGCAAGCGTCCAGCTTGCGCCACGGGAGGGCGGCCCGACGACCGGAAGTTTGCAATCCATCGGCGTTGATGGGATAATCTGGACGCTTTCCTAAATGGTTTGCATGGCTTGGGATGAACACGATCCCGCAGAAGATAAGGACTACTCCATGCGACTTTTGCTCCACTCTGCCGCCCTGATAGCGGCGGCCGTCTGTCCCTCTCTGGGTTTTGCTGATGATCAGCCTGCTGCGTCGCCCCCCGGACTGGGCGATCCTGGCCAGCTAGTGAAGATTCAAATCGTCACCGGGCGTGCGGCCGACGGGAAGTTCGTCATTGCGGGGCGTGACGCCGGCCAACAGCTGCTGGTGCACGGCCAATACGACTCCAAGCAAATTCGCGACCTTACACGCGATGTGAATTATCGAGTCGAGCCGGCGGGCATCGTCGAGGTGGACGCAACCGGTCATGTCACGCCGCTAGCTGAAGGCGAAACGTGGATTTACGTGGATGCCCAACCGGGCATTACCGCCTCGGTTGCCGTTCAGGTCACGCATATCGTGGACGACCTGCCGGTCAATTTTCCCAACCAGATCGTGCCGATCTTCACCAAATACGGCTGCAACGGCGGCGGTTGCCATGGCAAATCAGGTGGTCAAAACGGATTCAAGCTGTCGTTGCTAGGATTCGAACCCGGTGAAGATTACGAATGGCTGGTCAAAGAGGCTCGTGGCCGGCGTCTGTTCCCCGCCGCTCCTCACCAGAGTCTGCTGCTGCAAAAGGCGACGGCCGAGTTGCCTCACGGCGGCGGGCAGCGAATCGACCTGGATTCGCCCGCCTACAGCCTGTTGCGCCGCTGGGTCGCCCAAGGCATGCCCTACGGCAGCGACAGCGACCCCAAGGTCGCGCGGATTGAAGTGTTCCCCGACGAGCGATTGATGGGTCGTAATGCGTCCCAGCAACTCGTGGCCATCGCCCATTACACCGATGGCTCGAGCGAAGACGTCACGCGCATGACTCAATTTGATTCCAACGATCCAGAAATGGCCGAAGTGAACGTCACCGGGTTGGTCACGACCGCCGAATTGACCGGCAGCGTCGCGGTCATGGCGCGATACCAGGGTCATGTTGGCGTGTATCGGGCAACCGTTCCGTTGGGAATCGAAGTTGCGAAGCTACCGCGCGAAGTCAATTTCATCGATCGGCTTGTGTTCGAAAAGTTGAAAGCGCTGGGGCTGCCGCCTTCACAAATCTGCGATGATTCGACGTTCCTTCGTCGAGTGACTTTGGACATTGCCGGTCGGCTACCAACGGCGGAAGAAACCGACGCATTCCTGGCAGACGATTCGGCCACGAAGCGCGAGGCGCTGGTGGATCGATTGCTGGCCAGCACCGACTACGCCGACTATTTCGCAAACAAATGGAATGCGATTTTGCGCAACAAGCGTAACCGCAACGAGGATCGCCCGGCGACTTTCGCATTTCATAATTGGATTCGCCAGTCGCTGCACGAAAACAAATCCTACGACCAGTTTGTCCGCGAGGTGCTAACGGCGACGGGCACCGTACGAACCAATCCTGCGGTCGCGTGGTACCGCGAAGTGAAGGACCAGGCCGCGCAAGTCGAAGACACCGCGCAGCTCTTCCTGGGACTTCGAATTCAATGTGCTCGCTGCCACCATCATCCGTTTGAAGTATGGAGTCAGCGGGACTACTACGGATTCGCCGCTTACTTTTCGCGGGTGTCTCGTAAGTCTTCCGGAATACGAGGACAGGACCGCGTTTATCACCGACGCGGAACGGCCGCTGCCAAGAACCCCAAGACCGACGAGAACGTGCCGCCCACGGGACTCGGCAGCGAGGCACTCCCAATCTCGCCAGACGACGATCCTCGTCACGCGTTGGTCGATTGGATGGCGGACCCCGAGAATCCGTTCTTTGCCAAGTCTCTGGTGAATCGTTATTGGAAGCACTTTTTCGGTCGCGGTCTGGTGGATCCAGAAGACGACATGCGAGTGACCAATCCAGCCTGCAATCCGGAGTTGCTGGATGCGCTGGCTTTGTATTTCGTTGATTCGCAGTTTGATATGAAGCAACTGATTCGCGAAATCTGCACGTCGAGCGTTTATCAATTGGATGCACAGCCCAACCAATGGAACGCCGACGACAAGCAGAACTTCTCGCGATACTATCCGAAGCGACTGAATGCCGAAGTTCTGCTGGATGCCATTGATGACGTTACGTTGAGTTCGACCAACTTTGGCGCCATACCGGCGGGGACGCGAGCGACCCAACTGCCCGACAACGGCTTCAGCTCGTATTTCCTGACCGTGTTTGGACGTCCCGAATCCAGCAGCGCTTGCGAGTGCGAGCGGTCGTCGGAAGCGAATCTGGCTCAAAGCCTGCACCTATTGAATTCATCAGATATCCAAAACAAGTTGACGAGTGGCTCGGGTCGAGCTGCAAAAATGGCGGCGGAGAAAGAGGCTACGCACGAAGTGAATGTGCGTCGGCTCTACAAAGTTGCCTTCTCGCGGGAACCGCTACCCGATGAACTGCGCGTTGCCGTGGAGTATCTGGCGAAGGCCGAGAATCCCAAGCAAGGTTACGAGGATCTGGTTTGGGTACTGATTAACACCAAAGAGTTCCTGTTCAATCACTAGCATCGATCCGTGGGTAACCTTAGGGTCGTTGCAGTGATCCCGCCTACTTGCGCCGTCATCACACCTTGACGTTGCGCGGTTTGCATGAGGGTTCAGCAATGAAGCTGTCAGTTCAAGCCGTACGCGTGGTCTGTTTCCTAAGCGTTTTGGCTTGTGGAATCCACTCACAGGCCCAACTGCCGGTAACTCAGATCTCGGCCATTTTCCCGCTCGGCGCCCAAGCGGGTACCAATGTCGACGTCACGGTAAGCGGAGGCGTGGTTGAGGATGTGCAGCGGCTGGTGTTTTCTCATCCTGGTATTACCGCTCAGGTCAAAAAAGCGAAGGTTGACGAATTCGCCGACGAAGAACAGCCGCTGTATGGTCAGTTCACCGTAGCGGTCGCCAAGGATGTGCCTGCGGGGATTTACGATGTCCGCGCGATTGGAAGATTCGGTACGTCAAACCCGCGGAAGTTTGTTGTGGGTTTGTTGGACGAAGTCAACGACAACGGCAAGAATCGCAGCGCCGCGACGGCGCAGGAAATCCAAGTCGACAGCGTCGTCAATGGACGCGTTGACTCCAACGCAGGTGACTACTACCAGGTTGCCCTCAAGGCCGGTCAGCTGATCACGATCGACTGCCAGGCGAAACGCATCGATTCGCGACTCGATCCACAAGTCATCGTGCGGGACATCGATGGCCAAGAGTTGTTCCGCAGCCGAGATGTCGACCACGATGCCGTGGTTCCGTTTCAGGCGCCTCGAGCAGGGAAGTTTGTGATCCTTGTGCAGGATCACATTTTCACGGGAGGTACCGATTACGGCTACCGGCTGAGTGTGCATCAAGCTCCGCACATCCTGGTGGCCGATCCGCCGATGGCGCTTCCGGGCAAACTCGCGCGGATTCGACTCCTGGGTTGGAACCTGCCGGAGGGAAAACCGACGGGCGTGCAATGGCGAGGCATCGACTTAAGAGCCCAGGTGATCGACATCCAAATGCCGGAGCGCGAATTCGCACTCACGCCTTTGGTGCCCACGGCCACCGCGCTGAACCAGGGGCTTGTCCCTGGCACGCAAGTGGGTTTGAGTAATTCGAATCAGGTGGCCATCTCGCTGTCGTCCGCACCGGTCATCAGCGAACCTGAGCCCAATGATCAACCCGATTCGGCGCAGCGAGTCAGTTTGCCGACGGAAGTTGCCGGAAGCTTTTATCCGGCGGCCGACGACGACTGGTACGAGTTTGAAGCGGAAAAGGGAAAAGTGCTCTGGATCGAAGTGATCAGCGAGCGACTTGGTTCGGATTGCGATCCCTACTTGATGATCAAGCGGCTGGTTACCAAGGACGATCAAACCCAACTGGTGGATGTCAGCCAGGTGGATGATCCGTCGGATCGCAATGGAGGTATCGGAAAAGACTTCGACATCACCACCGATGATCCCTCGATTCTGTTTACGGCGCCCGAAACCGGCACGTATCGGATCCTGATCCGCGACCAGTTCGGTAGTTCCCGAGTCGATCCGCGAGCCCGTTATCGGTTGGTTATCCGCGATCCGCGGCCTGACTTTGATGTATTGGCAGTGCCGCAACAAATCAAAGTCGCCAACAACAATCAGGTACTGCAGCATGCGTTGGCGGTGCGCTGTGGCGGCAAAGTTCCGCTGCGGATCGGAGTCAGAAGGCATGAAGGGTTTGCCGGCGAGATTACGGTGAGGGCCGTCAAGTTGCCCTCGGGCATTAGCTGCCAGCCACTCACACTGGGTCCCACGCAATCTGCCGGCTACCTGGTGGTCGAAGCGGCGACTGACGCCGCCGAATTCACAGGACCCTTGCAGCTGACAGCGGTTGCCAGCGATGGGGAGCAAACCATGCAGCGCGAAGTGCGCGCCGGGTGTGTGCTGTGGGGAACAGGCAATCGCACTCAGGCGCTTCCCAGTTTCCGTGTGGCCGATGGATTGAATCTGGCAGTCATCGACTGCGAAAAGGCCGTAGCCTCGATCGACGTTGTAGGTGGGCAGGTATTCGAAACGTCGAAGGGCGGCAAACTGCAGATTCCTGTAAAAGTCACACGTCAGGCAAACTACAAGGAAAACTTCAAGTTGGTGGCTTCCGGGTTACCCAACGAGTTGAAACCCAAAGACATCACGATCAACGGCGACAAAACGGATGGCAAGCTGGAAGTTGCGGTCACTAACGCTCGAGCCAAGCCAGGTACTTATACGTTCTTCCTGCGCGTGGACACGAAGCAAAAGCATAGTCGCAACCCGGCCGCCATCGAGCGTGCCACCAAGCGACAGCAACGTCTGGACGCTAAGGTCAAGTCGATTGGTGCGGAGCTGAAGGCAGCGCAGTCGGAACGAGATATGGCCAAACAACAGCTGCAAGCGATGGAAAAGAAGCTGTCCGAAAGTACATCGCAAAGGGATGCGGCGCGAAAAGATTCACAGCAGAAACAACAAGCTGTGCAGGCCGCTGAAAAAGAACTTGCTGCGGCCAATCAGAAGCTGGCCACCGAAAAAGAAAACGCTGCACTGCAGCAGGCCGTTCAAGCGGCAACTGAGAAAGTAACGCAAGCTCGAGCCAAAATGCAGGAGAGTTCATCGGCGCTGGCGGCGGCAGATCAGACTGTCGAACAAGCTGGTACGGAGTCAGATGCTTGCAAAAAACAGCTTCAAACGGCCGAAACCAAATTCACCGAGTGCGAAGGTCGCAATAAGCGAGTTGCTGACCTCAAGAAGAAGGCCGACGCCGACTTGAATAATGCCAAGAAGAACTACGCGGCCAAAGATGTCAACATCGCGCTGGTGTCGTCACCGATCACGCTACGCGTGGCCGATACGCCGATCGAGTTAACATTGGACTCGTCGTCGCTGAACGTTCAGCAACAGGGCGAAGTTTCAGTGCCCGTAAAGGTCACGCGCAAATATGGATTTTCCGAGAACGTCGACCTCACGATCGCATTGCCCCGCGGCGTGTCCGGAATCTCGGCTGCCAAGGTGACGGTGCCGAAAGACAGCGATCAGGGAACGCTGGTGATTAAGGTGGCCAAGAATGCGAAAGAAGCGAATCTGACACTCACCGTCCGCGGCAGCGGCAAATTCAATAACGTGAATGTGAGTGCCGGCGCGAATTTGGATCTGCAAGTGACCAAGCCGGCGAAAGCCGAATAGAGCCAATACAAGAACAACGAATCACTTCATTGATTAGAGATTGACCAATGAAACGAGTATGCACTTTAGCCTGCCTGGCCCTGTTGACTTGGACTTTGGGAGTGCCGGCTGCCTTTTCTGAACCGATCAAGATTGCCGCCGTGCAACAAGCGGGTAAGGTCAATTTCGAGAAGCAGGTATTGCCGGTTCTGCGCAAGAAGTGTCTGGCGTGTCACAACTCGAGTGACGCGGAGAGTGACCTGATACTGGAAACTCCCGAAGCGATCCTCAAGGGCGGATCGCTGGGGCCTGCAGTTGTCCCCGGAAAAGGTGGTGAAAGCCTGTTGTTGAAGGTGGCCGCGCACCAGGATGAGCCGGTGATGCCGCCGGAAGACAATGATGTTGGCGCCAACAACCTGACACCCAATGAACTCGGGCTAGTGAAACTTTGGATCGACGAAGGCGCTACCGGTGCTTTGACCGCCGCCAAGGCCATTGAGTGGCAACCGTTGCCCACGGGCGTGAACCCGATTTACTCGACCGCCATCTCGGCCGATGGCGTGTATGTTGCCGCTGGGCGAGCGAATCAGGTGGCCGTTTACCATGTGCCAAGTCGCCGCGAAGTTGCTCGGTTGACCGATCCGGCGATTCTAAAATCGGGCGTGTACGATAAGCCCGGAATCGCACACCTGGATCTCATTCAGGCACTGGCCTTTCATCCCAGTGGGAACATGATCGCCACCGGTGGATATCGCACCGTCAAATTGTGGGAGCGTCGGCAGTCGCCCAAGGTCCGCCAATTTGACACCAAGAGCCCGATTGTGTGTAGCGCATCGACCGCCGATCGCAGTATGGTCGCTTGCGGCGACCAAAGCGGACAGTTGTCGATCTTGGGCGCGGCTGGTAGCCAAAACCAATGGCAGGCGCATCAGGGGCGCGTACTTTCCGTCGCCTGGCTGAAGGAAGGTGAGCGTCTGGTTTCGACGGGCGAGGATGGAACACTCAAGTGCTGGTCGATCGCCGATCAGAAACTACAAATGGAGTGTCAACTTCCGCTGGCCGCCGGCGCCGTGACCGGAATCGACGAACAAACGGTGGCTTTCACATCCGCTGCAAACAAGATTGCGGTCTGGCGACTTGCCGACCTGGCGATGGCCAGTGAAGCGCCGCCTCGACCACCCAAAAAATCAGCACCGGCCGCGACCGTTGCGCCGCTGGCCGAGCTGCAAGGACACACGGGCGCCATCACGCGGCTGCAGGCTCTACCTGGAGCGACGCAGATCGTGTCGGCAAGTCAGGACGGAACGGCGCGAGTCTGGGACATCAAACAGAAGAAGATGGTCCGCCAGCTGAATCATGGAGCGCCGATTCACAGCATCGATCACTCAGCGGATGCCAAGCGGTTGGTGTCCGTGGCCAAAAACCGCACCGGGCGGATCTGGGACTTGTCCAACGGTAAGCAAGTTGCGGAATTCAAAGGCGACTTCCGCCAAACCTACGAAGTCGCAGTGCGTGATCGGGCCGCCAAGCTGGCCGCCAGTCGCTTGAAAGGTGGTCAGAGTGATTTAGAGGCAGCTAAGAAACGCAGAGATTCGGAAGCCAGCAACACCAAGAAGTCCGAAGAGGAAAAGACCAAAGCCGACGGTGAACTGAAGAAGAAAGAAGAAGAACTCAAAAAGCCAACCACAGACAAACAAGCTGGGGATAAGAAACTTGCCGACGGCAACGCCCAGGTGACCGAACACGAAGCAGCCATCAAGGCAGCGGACCAAGAGATTGCTGCGGCCGACAAGAGAGTCAAGGAACTGACCCCCAAGGTCCAGGACCAGACGAAACAGGTGGCCGCACTCTCCAAAACCAGCGAGCAGTCAGCCAAATCGTTCGCAGATGCATCAACGGCCGCGGCAAAAGAACCTGACAACCAGGAACTGGCTCAGAAAAAAGAGGACGCCGCGAAGCAAGCCGACCAAGCGAAGGCAGATCTCAACCAAGCCGAAACGCAGTTGGCTGATTTTCAGAAAAAGTTGGCTGAGAGCAACCAGGCCAAGCAGCAAGCTACCCAGAAAAAGCAAGCGGCGACCAAACAACTGGCCACTGCCAAAAACCAGGTGAAGTCCGCCGAGGCCGAGCTTAAGAAACTGGCCGATGCGTTGACCAAGGCGACCAACGCACGTGACACGGCCAAACGAAACCTCGACGCAGCAGGCCGCGCGGTGGAACGCAGCAAGGCAATGCTCGCCAAAGCAGAGGAAGCCGTGACCAGGGCCGAGGAAGTGGTCGCCGGCTTGACGACACGACAAGAAACCGAAGCCGGCGGTCTCGCGGAAACCCAGAAGCGCGTCGGCGCCGCGCAACCGGAATTCACCACGGTGGCCGTGGCGGCGGATGGCAGTTTTCTGGTGACCGGATGCAGCGACGGCCGTGTGCTCACATGGAGTATGGAAACGGGTGCGCCGTTTGAGAAATTCCAAGCCGTTGCGGCTTGTAGCGCTTTGCACGTGGATGCGTCTGGGCACATCCTGGCGGCGTCCGCGGCGGGCGGCGCTTCGGTCTGGCAACCGTTTGCTCCCTGGACGCTGGCTCGCACCATTGGTGATTCGACCGACCCCGATAAGATCGTGGATCGCGTGACGGCGTTGGCCTTCAGCCACGACGGCAAGCTGTTGGCAACCGGCAGCGGCGAGCCTTCCCGAAGTGGGGAACTCAAGATATGGAACGTAGAGAATGGCGAGTTGGCCAAGAGCATCGAAGAATCTCACAGCGACAGCATCTTCGGTTTGGAATTCTCGCGCGAAGGCGACCAGCTGGCTTCATGCGGCGCGGATCGCTTTGTGAAACTGTTTGATGTTGCCAGCGGCAAGTTCATCCGCTCGTTCGAAGGTCACACCGGGCACGTGCTGGGGGTCGCATTTCGGGCCGATGGACGACTGCTGGCCAGCTGCGGGGCGGATAATGTCGTCAAGATCTGGGACGCCACGACCGGCGATCAGAAGCGCACGATTCAAGGTTTCCGCAAGGAAGTCACCTCCATTCGCTTCGTCGGTGACTCCGGGAACGTTTTGACCGTCTGCGGCGACCGCTCGGTGGCTATCAAGAATGCCGATAGTGGTGGAAATGTTCGTTCATTCTCTGGATCTGCAGACTACATGTATGCCGGCAGCACGAGCGCTGATGGCAAACTGATCGTCGCCGCGGGCTACGACAGCACGGTTCGGATTTGGCAAGATAACGGGAAAGTGGTTACAACCTTTAAGTAAGGTTGGTTGACCGGTAGTACGACGTCTTTCAATTACGGCCGAGCAGTCGAAGATTGCTTCGTTGGGTCGCCGAGTATTTCTGTGGCCGTTTTGACCACCGACGGCGCGTCCCGCCCCCAAACAACAGGCCGAGGCACCGTGCTTTGGCGGACACCGCGGGTAGCGTTTTGCCGATTGATTGTTATCGTTGCGTTTCATAGATCTTAGTTCTTGATTTGAAATAATTCCGTGGAGGATGAGATGGCCCGGTTCCAAGTCCCGTCGTATCAACGCATCCCCAGCCCGGCTGCTGGTCGTGTTGGGTTCATCCGGCAACCACTGTTAGCCGCTTTGTTCGCCGTCTGCATGGCGGGCGCTGCCGCGGCCGATGATCCGGTGCGCAGCGGAATCGATGTCGGAAATTTCGACGAAGGTACGCCCGCCGCCAAAGACTTCTTTCTGCACGTCAACGGCAAGTGGCTGGAAAAGACCGAAATCCCCGCGGATAAGTCAGACTACGGTGCGTTCACGGTCCTGGTCGAAGATGCGCAAAAAGTGTTGCGCTCGATCATCGAAGAAGCCGCTGCCAAAGAGAACAAGCAGCCCGGCTCGGACGAGCAAAAGGTAGGCGACTTTTTCAAATCGTACATGGATACAAAGCGCCTGGAACAGGTTGGCGTAGAGCCCATCAAGCCCTGGCTGGAGAAGATCAACGCGGTTGAATCCAAAGAAGAACTGGTGACGTTGCTCGGCGAGCTGCCGAGGTACAGCGTCTATGGCGGCTTCGGTTGCTTTGTAAACATCGACGCCAAGAAGTCGGATCAATACATCCTGTATGTAACGCAGGCGGGAACCACCCTACCCGACCGTGACTACTACCTGAAAGACGACGAGAAATCGAAAGAGATTCGCGCAGCCTTTCAGAAGTACATCGAGGACATTGTGCGGGCAGCGGGTGTCAAACGACCCAAACGGATCGCGCGCCGAGTCATGGGTTTGGAGACGCAGATCGCCACGGCGCATTGGACGCGGCTTGAGAATCGCGATCCGCAGAAGACCTATAACAAAATGAGCGCGGACGAGCTGGATAAGATGTTGACCAACATCGACTGGACTTCGTACGCTCGCGCCGCGGGTTTCGAAGATGCCGAGCAGTTCATCGTTCGCCAGCCCACGTACTTCGAAAAATTCGACAAGATGTTCGGGGATGTCGCCCTGGATCGCTGGAAGGATCTGCTGACCTTTCACATGATCGATACCGTAGCACCGATTCTTAATGCCGAAATGGACTCGCTGCATTTCAAGTTTCACCAGGGTGTTTTGCGAGGCGTGAAGGAACCGAGCCCGCGGTGGAAACGCGGCGTGGAAAACCTGAACGGGATTCTCGGTGAACTGGTCGGGAAGATTTACGTTCGCGAAAAGTTCAAGCCGGAAGCCAAAGCGCAAATGGAAGAGCTGGTTGCCAATCTGCGCAAGGCTCTCAAGATGCGTATCGAAAACTTGGAATGGATGAGCGATGCGACCAAGAAACGCGCCGTGATGAAGTTGGCCAAGATCAACACCAAGATTGGTTACCCGGACGAGTGGAGGGACTACTCGAAGCTGGAGATCCAGGGAGATGATCTGTTTGGCAACTACACTCGCGCGGGTATCTTCGAATACAACCGCATGCTGGACAAGTTGGGTAAGCCCATCGACCGCAACGAATGGGGAATGAACCCGCAAAGGGTCAATGCCTACTACAACCCGTTGATGAACGAGATCGTGTTTCCGGCAGCGATCCTGCAACCGCCGTTCTTCAATATGGCGGCGGACGACGCGGTCAACTATGGCGCCATTGGAGCAGTCATCGGACACGAACTAAGCCACGGGTTCGATGACAAGGGCAGCAAGTACGATGGCAAGGGTAACCTCCGCCAATGGTGGACCCAGCAGGACCGCAGCGAGTTCGAGCGTCGTGCTGACGTGCTGGTCGGACAATACAACCAGTTCGAGCCCGTCGAAGGCAACTCTGTGAATGGGAAATTGACGCTGGGTGAGAATATCGGTGACCTTGGCGGATTGAGTGTTGCCTACGAAGCTTACCGCCTATCGCTGAACGGAAAGCAGGCTCCCGTGATCGATGGGTTGACCGGTGACCAACGTTTCTTTCTCGGTTGGGCCCAAATCTGGCGGCGACTTTACCGGGAGCCGGAATTGCTTCGCCGTCTGGTCGTCGATCCCCACAGTCCCAGCGAGTATCGGGTGAACGGAATCGTCCGCAACATGGATGCCTGGTACGAAGCTTTCGGCATCCAGGACGGCGACGGTCTGTACTTGAAACCGGAAGACCGCGTGCGCATCTGGTAGGAACCCGAGTGAAGCCGCTCGGCTGTTTTTCTGAACTCGCGCTTCGGGCATTGGTGTCTACACATTTTTGCCCCCTCTCCCCCGAATTTCTGG
>CAJHYY010000841.1_pt1 | contig 12798 bp, 6 predicted proteins | sample 9198861 | NCBI WGS metagenome assembly CAJHYY01 (sample SAMEA7708377, study PRJEB35096) | sediment metagenome | biome: marine neritic benthic zone biome [ENVO:01000025]; feature: sediment [ENVO:00002007]; material: shallow marine sediment [ENVO:03000034] sea grass bed [ENVO_01000059] ... | reverse complement strand
TGGGAACCCGACGACGCGATCGAGACCGAGCGGATGCTGACGACAACCGTGAACGCTCCGATCTGGAAGCCTTGGTGCGAGACATCGCCAGTGAGATGAAATCGATGCGCAAAGAACTGGATGATTTGAAGCGCCAGCGCAACGTACCGGCCACGCGCAGCGGCCGCGGATTGAACCTTGCACGCAGTGCGTTGGAACAACAAAAAGCCGCAGAAGCCGCAGCCATCGCGCAGAAAAATGCGCAGGAGGCCGAATACAAGAAGGAGCTGCAGATTGCCCGTGACCAGGCCGCTGCACTTGCAGCTCGCGAACGAGATCAACGGGCGCGACTGGCGGAGCAAATGGCTCGATCCCAGAACATTCAGCAACAAGCCGAACAACGGTTGGCCGAAGCTCTGGAAGCCGTCGATCGAGCCACGGAAGAAGCTGCCGTGCTGAAACGGCAAGTCGAAGAACTAAGGCAAGCCCTGGACCGCGCGAAGGCCGGCAATCGCGAGAAGCGTGACGGACGCGAGAAAGATAGGTAACTGAGAAGGGGAGAGCGAATAGTGATTACTGAATAGTGATTGCTGAATGCGGTTAGCTGACTGCTGTTTGCTGATCGCTGTTGGCTAGGGACGACGGGTACGGTCAGCGCAATCGGGTTGCATTCGAGTCTCCCCGCTTCGAAGAAGGGGAGAACGGGAGACTGGGAGAAGGGGAGACGGGGAATCTCGAATAGCGAACGCTGATTAGTGAACGCTGATTAGTGAACGCTGATTAGTGAACGCTGAATACTGTTAGCTGACTGCTGTTTGCTGACTGCTGTTTGCTGTTTGCTTCGGACGACGGGTACGGTCAGCGCAATCGGGTTGCATTCGAGTCTCCCCGCTTCGAAGAAGGGGAGAACGGGAGACTGGGAGAAGGGGAGACGGGGAATTCCGAATAGCGAATGCTGAATACTGTTAGCTGACTGCTGACTGCTGACTGCTGTTTGCTGTTTGCTGTTTGCTGTTTGCTTCGGACGACGGGTACGGTCAGCGCAATCGGGTTGCATTCGAGTCTCCCCGTCTTCCCTTCTCCCCTACTCCCCTTCTTACTTCACCATGCCTTGCACATACGTGTCGCCTTCCACTTGTTCGACTTGCAGACGTTCGAGTCCCGTCGCCTGCTGCATCAGGGACTGACCGGCACCGCCCACCGGCGAGGGTGCGGTGGCTCCGCCAGAAACTTTGGGCGCCACAAACACGTGGACTTCATCCACCAGTCCGGCATCAAAAAACGCGCCCAGCAACTGACTGCCGCCTTCGACTAACAGATTGGTCCAGTCCCGCTGTCCCAGATGTTCCAGACAGCCGGCCAGTTGCTGGCTGCCGGAACCGGGCACGCTCAGCACCTCACAACCGGCGTCCGTCAATCGCTGAATCGATGCCGGGTCGGCCGCTTCGCCCACGAACAGCAACAGCGGTGCTTGATCCGTCGTTCGCACCAACTGGCTGGTGGTACTTAGTCGCGCGGTGGAGTCGAACACGACCCGTGTAGCGGTGCGTGGTCCCGGCGGTCGAGCTGTCAGCAGCGGGTCGTCGATGTCGGCGGTCCCCGAGCCAACAGCGATCCCGTCCACAATTCCGCGTAGACGATGCACGATCTGCCGCGATGCGGGCGAAGAGATCCACTGACTGTCACCCGTGTGAGTTGCCAGATGTCCGTCCAAGGTCATCGCCCATTTGGCAATCACCCACGGCTTTCCGGTCACGACCCGTTTGGTGAACGCCCGGATCAGATGCGTGGCGTCTTCTTGCAACACGCCGCATTCCACCTGCAAGCCGGCTTCGCGCAGTTGTTGAAGGCCCTGTCCGGCGACGGCCTGAAACGGGTCCTGCACACCGACGACGACGCGTGCAATGCCCGCATCGATCACGGCCTGGGTACATGGGGGTGTCTTGCCGGTATGGCAACAAGGTTCCAGCGTTACGTAGAGCGTCGCACCCTGCGCCTGTTCGCCGGCTTGTTCAAGCGCGTTCACCTCCGCGTGTGGTCCGCCAAACTGCTGATGCCAGCCTTCGCCTACGATTTGTCCGTCGCGCACGACGACACAGCCGACCATCGGATTCGGCTCGACCCAACCTTCACCGCGTTGCGCCAGTTCCACAGCGCGCGACATAAAATGGTGATTGTCGTCAGTGGGTTGCATGACGGACTAGTCAGGTAGCCACAGTTTGGATTTTTGTTCGTCCGGCTGGGATGCTGGCGGTGGCGGAGTGGCGGGCTGTCCACCGTCGGGTGTCCAGATACCCTGTTCCGCTGCGGGTGCCTGCTGCGGAGCCGCGCCGGCAGCTGCCATTTGCTGCGGATCGATCAACCCGTAGCTCGCCAGAATCTGATACATCCGCGGAGCGACGTTGGGTTCGTTGGCGTGTCGCTGGAGCCGCTGCAAAGTCTCTTCGGCTGCCGGACCGTTTCCACTTTGCAAGTGAAAATCCAATGCCATCAACAAAACCGAAGCGGGCGATTGTTGAGCCTCTTCGAGTGTCTTGACGGCTTCTTCAAAGTAGTCGGCTGAAGCCGCGGGTGTGTCCGCGTTTTGGGCCAACACGGCATACACCGAAGCCCGTTCCGCAGGCTCCTTCAACGAATCACTGTTCAACAGTGTTTTTCCAAACCGCCTCGCCGCCAGGCGATGCTTGATGGTCAGAGCCAGTCCCAGTCCCTTCTTCAAGTCTTCGTCGGCGAGCTTCACCCCATCCACTCGGCCGAGTCGAGCGGGAGGGACCGTGTCGATTTCCGTTTTCCACGGATCAATCGTCGCGGGGGCCGGGACATCCAGCTTCTTTCGCAGTTGGTCGTAATCGACGTCCTCATGGCCTTCCTGAGCTGCGTCCAATTCCAACAGCAGGATGGCAGCGGCAACTTTCTTCTTGAGCGCGGGGTCGGTGACCGCGTCGGCCGGCGTGCGGTCATCCAGCATGGCGTTCTTCGATTCAGGCCAATGCTCGTACGTCAGCCACTGTCGTTGCTCGGACATCAAGCGTTGCTGCAGTTCGCGAGGAGTTTCGGGGGGAAACTGCCAGCGGAATGTCATGTTGACGGCGTCAGCCGCAGCTGCGGCAATCACTTCTTCGCTGGGTTCGCCCAGCAGATCCGGAAACCGTTCTTCGAACTGCTGTTTGTTTGTCTCAAACTTATCGTCCCGGTAGATGACGATTTCGATACGAGCTTCCCGTTGCGTTTGCCGACCGAAGATCATCACGTCGGCACACAACTCGGGAACGTCTTCACGCTTGAGATCTTCGGCCGATTGCGGCATCGGCCGATCCAACATGAAGAACAGTCCCTTCGGTGGAACTTGACCTTCGCCCGCCATTTGGGCGGGATCCACCGGCACGCGGGTAAAGCGATCGTTGGAAACGATCAATTCCATCAACTTTTCCAACTCTTCGACCGGGTAGCTCAGCTTCACTCGATCAACGCGACCGCGGTCTCGCTGGTCGAGCGTTTGTGCGAGAGCTTCGGCCTCGATCGCGTCGTCCCAATCGACCGCATCCAGGCTCGCCAGCTTGTGCAGTTGTCCGGCGGCGGTGTCCATCTGTCCCAACGCGATGTAGATGGAAGCCAGGATGCCGAGCAATTTGTATTGGTCGGGATTTTTTTCCAGGTAGGCTTCGGCATCACGAGCGGCAACACGAAACCGCATCCGCGCGTAAGCTTCGCGGACGGATTGCAGTGGCTGTTGAGCGGCAAGCCAGGCCGTATCCTGCGGCGGCCCGTTCAACAAGATCAGCGGCGCGCCGGACGTGTACAGCCGATTCATCAATTCGGCGTAATCCTGATTGTCGGGTGCCAGCCGCGTGAGCGTCATGGCATAGATGCGTGCGGTAAGGATGTTGCCCACCAGCACCAGACACCGCACCAGCTCCTCCAACGCCGTGACCACGTCCATCGGAATCTGATTGTCACAAAGTTCGAAGGCCTGCTGCAGCGAATCAATCGATGCTTCGATGCGACCTTGGCTGCTTTCGATCATCGCGCGCTGCGCGTAGGCTACCGGATTCTTGGGCGCCAGCTGGATCAATTGATCCACCGATTGCGAAGCGCCTTCGTAATTGTCCAGCACCATTTGCGTGGTGACCTTCAAGGCCAGCAGACTGACCTTGGGCCCGTGCTTTTCCAGGGCGGCATTGATCTGGTCCAACGCGGCAACGTTCTGGTTGCCCGACATGGATCGCAGAACCTGGTTCAACTCATTGAGTACGTCCTTGCTGCCGCACTCGCAAGAGCGAATCTGTTGGCCGGATCCACACAGGCACATATCGGTCGCTTCGAGTTTCATGATGAGATCCTTGAACCAGGCCCCCCGGGTAAACCCGCATCGTAGGCCGAATGCGGAATCGATCCAAGTGGACGGGAAGCGGGGAAGACGGGGAGGAGGGGAGATGGGGAGAAGGGAAGACGGGGAGCGAATACTGATTGCTGAATACTGATTGCTGAATAGGTGCTAGGGAGGGCGGGTACGGCAGCGCAAACGGGTTACTTGAGAGTACTCCCCGTCTCCCCCACTCCCTTTCTCCCCTGCTTCATCAGCCGTCGGGCGTACGCTCGCCGCTCAGCTTGTTCTGAGTCTGCCGTTGATGCATCGGCGGGACTTCGTGTGGCGAGTGTTCGGCCAGGGCCGCATCGGCGGAGACCGATTCCAAAGTCGACTCGGGTGTTTCGTCGGACTTGTTCTTGTCGGGTTTGGGGCAGAAGCAACGCCCCAGCGGGCTGGCCAACAGAGCCGGCAGCATGATCAGGTCGCCGATCAGGGCGGCTGCTAACAGCGTGAGCATCATCACGCCGAACCGCTGCGTGGGCGTGAACGTGCTAAGCGCAAAGACCGAGAGCCCCAATCCGCCAATCAACGTGGTTTGCGTCATCGCTGGTGCGACTCGACGGAAAGCCTCGCGGATCGCTTCGTGCCGCGACATTCCTTGGCGTATACCGAGTCGGAACCAGGTAAGGAAGTGGATGGTGTCATCCACCGCAACGCCCATGGCCACGCTGGCGCACATCATGGTTCCGATGTCCACTGCGACACCGCGATGCCCCATGTATCCAAAGATGATGACGACCGGGAAGATATTGGGCAGCATCGACAACATGCCGGCGGGCGCGTTGATCGGACGAAAGCTGCGATACAGCAACAACACCGTCATCACGACCGCGATCATGACAAACGCGCTGCCGATACTGCTGATCAAGCTGTTCAACAACGTCCGCTGCGCTTTGTACACGATCGGCACGACGCCGGTGTAGGTGATGTCGATCGGGCCATGCCCTTCACTCACCTGATTCGTCGGGGTCACACTGATCCCGCCATTGGCGGTGACGTCGATCAGAGTGGTTCCATGCTTACTGGCGTGTTGTCGAATGAAGTTCATGTCGTAGTCCGCGTGCCGGTCGACAACGACCACCACATCAAACGAACTCAACGCTTTGGCCCACGCATCGGAGGTCGCATACCCTTCGACGAAAGGTCTGGTTTGCGGGTCATGCCACATCATCACGCGTTTGGCATCGCCCGAGCGGAATCCCTTGGCCGTTAACAAACGCCACAAAGTGTCGGCAAACAGCGCGGTCTGCGGGATGTTGCCGTCGGCATCCGGTCTGAAGTCGGAATCTTCTTTGCCGGGCACGGGCGCACCCAGGATGCACACCCGGGCTCCATTCCAGATCGTGGTATCTTTGATCTCGGGCTTGTCGCGTTGTGCTTCCAATCGCCGCAGGATCTGGTCACGGTATTCGTAGGCGCTTACAACCGGTTGGACCACATTGCGCAGGTCGGAGACGAACACTCCGTAGTCGATGTCTTGAAGGGCACCTAAGCGGATGCTGATCCGCCACAGTTCACTGGTGTCGTCCGTGTCGTACGCCAGGTAGTCTTCTTCCAACAACCGCTCGCGGTTGTCTTCCAGAACTTTGTTCAAGCTGATCCGCTGGCGGTCGTTAGGCTTGAGGATCGGCGGTGTGAAGGTCGCCGCCGACATTCCACGCCCCACCTTGTTCTGGCCGTCTTCGCCAAACACGTCTTCCACCGCGCGGTGGATTTGAGCGGTCATTTCGATCCGCTCAAGAAAACTGTACTGATACTTTTGTTCCGAGTTGGTTTCGGCGTTGGCCAGCTCGTCGATCGGAGCACGCAGTTTCGATTCGTCGACGCGAACCACCACCTCCATCGGCACCAGCTTGCCGAGATTGCCTTCCAACCAGTGGTAGTCCTGAATGATCTTGGCGTTGGAATCGAAAAGTTCCAACAGCTGGATCGAGGTGTTGATTTTGGTCAGGCCGTAACCGAATCCCAACATCGCCAGCAGACACACGGTACTGACCAAACCGTTACGACGTATCACGAATCGAGCGACTCGATCCCAGCCGGCGACCACGTACTTTTGCCAGTCGCCACCGGTTCGGGAGTTCGCCATCTTGGGCGGCCACATCTGCAAGGCCGACGGCAGGTAGGTGAACAGCAGGATCACCGTGGCCATCACACCAAAGGCCGAGAACAAACCGAATTTCTTGATCGGGTAGATATTGCTGTTGGACAGCGAGACCAGTCCCAACGCCGTGGTGAATGCGGCGAGTGTGCATGGGGCAAAGCCGTGTCGCGCTGCGCGTTCCGCTGCGCCTTCGATCCCGTGACTTTCCCGTGCTTCGCGATAATAGTTCACAATGTGCACGGCGCCGGAAAGTCCCAGCACGTACACCAGCGACGGCATGCTCATCAGAATCGCGTCCACGCTGCGTCCCGACCACCACACGATCGAAAGACTGGCGATCGCGCTGACTCCGCCAACAAAGAAAATCATGATCGTGATTTTCACGCTGCGGAAACTCACATACGAAAGCAGGACACCCAACACCAATGAGAAGCCGACGAGCCTGACCAGGGTGATCGATCCCTCTTCGTCAATGGCCACGTTGTCGACAGGTGGTCCGCCCATTCGCAGCGCACGCCCGGTAGCCTTCGCCTCGCGAGAAAAAGGACCTAAGGCAGGCGAGGGCGGCGGATCAACACCCGATTCGTCGGCCAGGTCGATCAACTTGCCGCGCGGCTTGCCGAGCAAACCGCGTCCGATCACTTGGCGCAAATCGGCTGACCCCGCATCGCTCAACGTCAGCACGATGCAGGTCTGGATTCCGGGAGGTTCGATTTCCAGCTCCGCACACAGCTGGTTGAAGTACTTGTCTTTGTCTCCGGGTTGCGCCGCGGCCAAAGCTGCGCGATCGCCTTTGAATTTACGCTGGACCAGATTGGTGAGATACGCGTCGGCTCGGGTCTCCCAGTCTTCAGGAAGCTTTGCCAAACGCTTTTCGTCGAGCACCGACTTCAAACCAGCCGGAGTCCAATCGTAGTCTTCGAACACTCCAGGCCCGAAAAGCGATCCGGTCAGCCGGTTGATTCCCAGTCGCCGCGCCTCGATGGCACGTTGCTCGGGCGACATGTCGCCACCGATCGGGTACAAGGCACCGCCTGGCTGGGTCAATTCGTCCAGCACCTCGGGACCGGTCATCACCGTTTTGAGAACGCGCGACGTGGCGCGTCGCGGATCCGCATAGAAATCGTTGGTTGCGTCGGGAGTTGGCAGCGACCCCAGCCGGGTGATGTATTCGCCCTCGATCGATTTGTTGCCCAGCACATTGCGTCGCACCGCACGCCGGACCGCGTCCACGACGTCGTTGCGACCGGTCCATCGGTACAGCTCGCCGTCGGGTGTGATGTAGTACCACTTGTTCCCACGTCCCATCAACCACTTTTCGTTCAAACCACCCCAGTTGTGGAAGTAGTTGCCCGTGGTGAACAATCCCAGCTTGTCACCCATGGCGCGCGCTACCGACGTGTTGTACGCTCGACGTTCTTCCAAGCGACGCTGCAGTTGCTCGCGATTCAGTTGTTGGCCGTCGTTTGCCGTCGGATCAGCCGGGTCGAACTGTGGCTCGGCCGGCTCGTCCTCTTCATCGGGAACGATCTCGTTACGCAACTTTTCGACCAGCAAGTCGAAACTGCGATCGTCGTCCGCGCAACCTTCCCAGGTCATCAACAGGAACTGCTGCTGACCCTCGAAACGCTGCGCAAACCAGGCAAGTTCCTGAGTCTCTTCAAAGTCGCGAGGAAGCCAGTCCTTGACGTTGTTCTCCATCCGTTCCAGTGCCATCCGGGCACCACGAAGTCCAAACGGGACCAGGAAGAAAACAACGCACAGAATGAGTAGCCCGTAGTGGGCGTAGAAATTCGTTTTCGAATGGGTCATGGCTGGTCTGGCTTGCTATGTCCGTAAATGCATCCTGCTAAACACGCAGCCTCATCACCGTCTGCAAATGACGGTGCCTCGGGAGTGAAGGTACATAGCCTATCTTGACAGTCGAAACACGTCTACGTCAAAACCTGCTGTCAAATCAGGACTTGCACCCGCACAGTTTGCCCAGACCAGAAAGTAGCCGCCCACCTGCCCGCTATCGTTGCGCCTTCGTTATACTCGGCGCTAACTTGCCGACGCGTGGCCAGGGTTTTCTTGAAATTGCCGCCGGATTGCGAAGGAGTTCCAACATGACGTCACCGCTAGCTTCCTTGATCGAATCAGGCACCAAGCTCTGGCTGGATTCGATCGACCCCGAACTGGTCCAACAGAACCTGGCATTCGGAGCGACCGGCGCAACCTCCAATCCCGTAATCGTGTCCGACTTGATTCGCACAGGTCGCTTTGACCAGACGATCGAAGAACTCGTCAATCAGGGTTTGGATGACGATCAAATTGCCTGGCAAATGACCGACCGTCTGGTGCAACAGGCGCAGCAGGCCTTTCATCCCGTGTGGAAAGAGACTGCGGGAAACAATGGCTACGTCAGCTTCGAGTTGGATCCGCTGTTGGAAGATCTCGAGTCAGGACCCGAGCATGCGCAGCGTGTTCAACAGTACATCGAATTGGGCAAACAATGGTCGGCAGGTCACGATAACCGGATGATCAAAGTGCCGGCCACACCAGCGGGCATCGATGCCTTGGAAGAGCTGGCCGCAGCTGGCACGACTTTGAATGTGACATTGATCTTCACGCAACGACAGTACGAACTGGCGCGGGCCGCGGTTTGGCGAGGTGCTCAACGGCGATCCGACCTTGCGGCTTTCAAGAGTGTCTACAGCATCTTCGTCTCGCGCGTCGACGTGTATACGGCCAAACATGTGTCTCAGTTGGGCGCGGCAGCTCAGGGGCAAGTCGGCATTGTCAACGCCAAACGTCTCTGGATCGGCAACCAGCAGTTCTGGTCTCAACACGACACGCCGCTTGAACAGGAAATCATTTTCGCCAGTACGGGGACCAAGGATCCCGCGGACAAGCCGTGGAAGTATGTCGAAGCCCTGGCCGGCAGCGACATCCAGACCAACCCGCCCGCGACCAATGATGCCGTCGCAGCCAGCGGATTACAGTTCTCGAGACAGGTCGATCAAATGCCTGACGCCGCAGTCCTCGAGGAGATTGACAGTCAGGTGGACAACCAGCACCTGGAAGACACGTTAATGTCCGAGGGGATCCAGAAGTTTGCCGATCCTCAAAAGGCGCTGCTGGCGACGATCGCCGAGAAGCGGGCCAGCCTGGTTTGAGATCTCTGCTGGTGAATTTTAGCCGCCGCCGGATCGAGGCTGCCCCGTCTCTTTAACCGGCAAAGTCCCCCGGGTTTGGTTCGTCGATTGCCAAAGTGGGAGGGTCGTACGCGTTATGACGCTCCGCGCCGCCGTCGCGCGGGCGAAACGTGAAAACGCGCTGCATCCCGGTGCGACATCTTCCGATTCCAACAATTGTGCCAGCTATCCGGCCACCCATGCGCCTCTGGTTCGTGCTCGTTGGCTTACGGAGTCGGTTTATCGATGAATTCGCCTGTGCGTTCTTCAATCCTGCCGTGGATCGGTGTGGTGTTATGCCTGTTCTCACTCAGTGTGCTAGCACCGATGGCCTGGATGGGCGTGCGTCGTTCGGGGGCGCTCCCCGATCAACGCGAACTGCGCCGCGACTTGCCGCAGATTAACGCTCAATTAAAGCAGCAGAGCCAGCCTCAACTGGCGCAGTCCCGGCAGCCACTTGAGGCGCGGAAACTGGATCTGCGCGGCCGGGCCGACGACGTGGACGGATCGCTGGGTCAAGCGGTCGCGGTGTTGCCACCCGTTGCCGAGCAATGGGAACGAGATCCATCGATTGCCGACACGCCCTCCTTGCCGGTTCCGTTCGAGCGTGTTCCTCAGCGGATCAATGCTCAACCGCCGGAGCGCGTGCAGCAAGAGTCCACGCCGGTGGCTCCCACCGACAGCATGGAGTTGTCGATCCGTACGCCGGACGTGCCCTCGGAAACGCTCGAGTTGTCATGGCCGCGATCGCCCAAGTTGAAAGTCGCATTGGCCGCGTGTTCCGGCAACAACCCGTTGATCGAGGAATGGGCAGAGGCAGTCACGCAAGCCCTGGATCAGCTGAGCAATCTGTCGTTGCGTCAAGTGTCCGAAAGCAGGATGACACTAACTCGGCTGGATGCATTGTTGAAGGAAGGCGAACGACGGTCGACCACCGTGCGTTCCATTCACCAGCGAGCGAACGTGTTGCGTGCCGCCTACGCGTTGGAACGTCGCTTGGAAATCTGGAAGACCGTGTTGGCGCTACAATCGCCCACGCTGATGACGGCCAGTTATCGTCAGGCAGATCCTCGTCGAACCGTGGCGACATTGAACGCCATCTCCGCACAGCTGCGTGATCATCCTCACGCGGAAGCCTGGATGCGGTATTTGAAAGTACCTCAACTTCAGGCGGCCGCGCAAGGAAGCTACGGCTCGAACCTTGCAGCCCGCAGCAAGTTGGCACGCACCGTATTGCAGCGAATGAACTCGCACTCGATGACGCCCGACCAGCGAGCGTTCCTGGAGGATCCGCGGTACGACCAGCTGCAGCAGGAACTGCGCTATTGGGTGAGTGAACCGATTCACTATGCCGACTTGCTGCAGAGGATTGAACGATATGAAGCACGGGCTTTATCGCGTGACGCGCGCGAAATTGCCAATGGCTATCAACTTTCACGTTGGGCTCACGCCGAATCGCTCACTCAACTGGCCGACGATATCGATACGTACTATCGCAACGCGAATCTTCGCGTGGCAGTTTCCGAAGACTTCCTCAACCGTTTGATCCCGGCGCCACCAGCCGTCGACGAAGCCGTGGACGACGAGTTGATGGGAGCTCGCGTGTTCGGCCGCAGCCGCACCTCGACGCGCCTCCGCCTGTTCCTGATGCCGGACCGTAAGCGTTGGCGATTCGGTCTGGAAGCTGAAGGGGAAGTGGCGTCGGAAACCGAAACCTGGAGTGGTCCGGCGACTTTCTACAACGAAGGTTACGGCCGCTACCTGGCTCGCAAAATGCTTCAAGTCGACCGCCGGGGCATGCGATCGTACCGCGCGATTGCTGACGCGGACCTCTCGACCGACTTGCGCGGCATGGATACCGACTTCGACGCGCTGCCGATTGTGAACATGCTGGCACGGGCGGTCGCCAAGCAGCAATACGACTCCCGCTCGCCCGAGGCCCAATCGGAAATCCGCAACATGGTTGCCGGACGAGCGCGTGATCTGCTGGACGAAGAAGTCGAGAAACGCATCGAAGAAATGAAGGTGGAGTTCAATAATCGATTCTACCGCCCCATGAGTGAACTGCGGTTGAATCCCATGCCGATGGACTTGGAAACCACCGCAACACGTCTGATCGCTCGCTACCGCCTGGCGGGTAACACGCAACTGGGTGCCTCGACACCGCGACCGCAGGCGCCCGGCGACAGCCTGGTGAGCCTCCAGATTCACGAGTCCGCGATCAACAACGTGATCGAGCAGCTGAAACTGGATGGACGTACGATTCGTCTGCGAGACCTGTATCAAGAGTTGGGGATGCTGTTCAAAGGTCAGGCGATCGAAATCCCCGAACGCGTGCCCGAAGACGTCGTGCTGACGTTCGCTCGCTACGATGCGGTCCGCGTACGATTCGACCAGGAAAAGATCATTGTCACGCTGGCGCTGGAAGAACTACGGCACGAGAAGAAACGCTGGCGACAATTTGTGGTGCGAGCGACCTACAAGCCGGTGGTTGATGGACAACACCCTCGACTCGAGCGCGACGGATATGTTCACCTTCCCGTTTCGCGGCTGTTGAACTTCGGTGATCAAGTGGCCATCCGCGGCATCTTTAGCGCCGTGTTCGACCGTCATCCAGATATTCGTTTGCTGGGCGAACTGCTGACCAGCAACGAGAAGCTGAAGATGCTGTCGATCAATCAATACGTTGTTCGCGACGGATGGCTGGGACTGGCCGTCGGACCTCACCGAGTCGTTCGCCGCAGAATTGAATAAAGAAGGGGTCGAGGGGCAAAGGGGCTGAGGGGCAAAGTGAACTTTGAGTCTCCCCGTCTCCCCTACTCCCCTACTCCGCACGCCCCTCCAATAAAACCGTATCCTGATGCTCGTATCCGGGAGCGCAGCAGCAGAGGAACGTTAACGGGGCATCCGTCTCGGCACGGATCGTGTGCGTGGCACCTGGCGGGATGGCGATCGCATCGCCCGGTCCCACGGCTTGGGTCTCAGCGTCGATCGTCATTTGGCCACGGCCCGAGAGGATGTAGTAGATCTCTTCGGTTTCCGGGTGGTAGTGCGGCGTCGTCGCGGTACCTGCCGGAACGACCGCCTGGGCCAAGCTCTGCTTGCGGATGCACGAATTGCGGTGAGCCAGGATTTCGCGGATCTGTGACCCGTCTTTGGTGATAAACGGC
>CAJHYY010001200.1_pt1 | contig 12859 bp, 6 predicted proteins | sample 9198861 | NCBI WGS metagenome assembly CAJHYY01 (sample SAMEA7708377, study PRJEB35096) | sediment metagenome | biome: marine neritic benthic zone biome [ENVO:01000025]; feature: sediment [ENVO:00002007]; material: shallow marine sediment [ENVO:03000034] sea grass bed [ENVO_01000059] ... | reverse complement strand
GATCGAAGCCAAAGTGATCGAGGCCAAGGGTAAGGTCGTGATGCCGGGCTTCATCGATGTCCATTCGGCGCTGGGCATGAGCCAGTCGAACGAGCAGAATCCGAACGTGCCCTACACATCGGTGGTGGACACGATTGACCCCAGCCGAACTTATTTTGAAGATTGCCGCCGCAATGGTGTGACGTTGGCAGGGGTCGTTCCTGGCAACAGCACGATGATCGGCGGTCAATGGGCGGTCGTGAAGACGGCGGGTTCCTATGTCGATGACATGTTGTTGCGCCGCGATGCCGGGTTGAAGATCTCGTTGAGACCAGCCGGCACGTCAAGCCGCATGAGCCACTATGCGTCGCTTCGCAAAACTCTCGACGACGTCAAGCAGTATCTGGCGCGTGAAGCCGAGAAAAGCGAAGACGATTCTGCCGCCGACGAAGAAGCCAACTCGCAGCTTCGGCCCAACAGCGAGTTGCAACGCGAAGCTCTGGCCAAATTGATCAAGGGCGAAACCCCCGCTTTCATCTATTGCGAAAACGCCATGGATGTGGCTCAAGCAAAGCAGCTGATGAAGGACTATGGAATCAAAGGGCAGTTGGTGCTCGGACGAGACATCGACAAAGCCGGCAAAATGCTGGCCGGCCTGAAACAGCCCGTCGTACTGCATTCGCAATTGGTGTTCTGGCGAACTGATCCCCGTACGGGCGATCAGGAAAAAGTCGTGATCCCGCGCACGATGGCCGAGAACAAGGTTCCCTTCGTGTTTCAGGTCAGTGGATCGACCTTCAGCACTCTGGGGACCAACTACTTGTGGTATCAAGCCGCGGTGGCCGTGAAATACGGCATGGACAAGGACGAAGCGCTCAAGGCCATCACCCTGCGACCCGCTCAAATGCTGGGCGTCGATCGCTTCGTTGGCTCGCTGGAAGTTGGCAAGGATGCAGACATCGCCGTGCTGAGTGGCGATCCCATGGATGTGAACACCTGGGTGGACTACACCGTGGTCGGCGGAAAGGTCGTCTATGACCGTACTCAGGATCGCAAGATTCAAAACCTGCTTGAACCCAAAACCGGACGCGCCGAAACGCAGCCAAGCAACGAGTAGACGGCACGCAGTTGTCGAATTACTGGTTCGCATACCTCACACGAAGAACCGGCACTGATGAGATCAATCAATTCTGTTTTGAGCGTAATGCTGCTGGCGACGTGTTCGCTGGCCGCGGATGCCTTTGCCCAGGACGCCACCGCTTACCGGGCACGCAAGATCTGGACTGGTAGTGAAACCGTCGAAGACGGCGTGTTGATTGTCAAAGACGGGAAAGTACGCTCGGTCGCAGCCTATCAAGCGGATCAACTTCCGGCGGGAACCAAGCTGGTCGACTTGGGCGACCAGGTGATCATTCCCGGTCTCGTCGTCGCCGGCAGTCAATTGGCCGACGGTGTGCGGCAGATCAATCGCGCCGTGACCCCCGAACTCATCGCTGGCGCGGGATTCAACCCCGAAGGCAACTACGACAAACCGTTATCGGGCGGAGTGACCAGTGTTTATCTGGAGCCCGGTGTGACGAGGCTGATTCCCGGTCAGGGAAGTGTTGTGAAACTTGCTGGCGAATCACCCGATACGCGCAACCTGCTTTCGCAGGCGGGGCTGGCGATCGTACTAACATCGTCCAGTCGCAGTCCGCGAACGATTTTTGACCCGCAAGTCGGTGCCGTCTCGGTTGATCGGCCACTTGAGCCCACCCGTCGACAGTTAGCTCAGAGCCTGGGAGGCGCGGTGGCGGGTATCCGCTTGTTGTTTGATTCCAGCAGCGATGCATCGAGTGTCGAAGAAATCGAAGATCGCGAAATGCTGGCTGCCCTGGCCCAGTATCGCAACTCGGACTCGCGCGTCGTGATCGCGGTTCGCTCTGCCGCTGAAATCCGAGCTGCCCTGCAGCTGGCGCGGGAACAATCGTGGCAGATCGTGATGACCGGTCCGCGAGAATTGGAACCGTTCTACGACAAGTTGGACGATTGGAAAGCTCACGTTGCCGGCGTGGTGCTCAGCGCTTCGACGTCGCCCACGCAAATAACGAACCCGCCTGTACCTGCGCACGATGCACCTCGTCGCGACACCGTCTGGGAACATGCTCGACGGCTGACACAGGCCGGAGTCCCCATCAGCATCCGTCCCGCAAGCGACGCGGACTTGCCGGAATTGCTGTACCTGGTGAGCCTGTTCAAGCGAGCCGGGCTATCGGATGCGGAGTTGATGAAGTCGATCACTCATGCACCCGCGACTTTGATGGGCGTTGGCAATCGCGTCGGTCAACTGTCGGCCGGCCGCGACGCGGATTTCGTGGTGCTCTCGGGACACCCATTTGCCACGCGCGTTCTCGTTCGATCCACGTACGTTGATGGCGAGGCTGTTTATGAACGCGAAAAGGCCGAATCGGTCACTCGAGTGATTCGGGCCAATTCGATCTACACCGGAGATGGTGATGTCGTGAACAACGGCGCAGTCGCCGTTTCTGGTCGCCACATTTCGGGCGTGGGGCACGACGTGTCCGCACCCTTGGATGCGGAAGTCCGCCAGTTTGATGGCGTCATTGTGCCCGGATTTGTCGACCTGGCGACGGGCCTGGGTGTCGGCGGTACGCTGGGCGGAACTCGCAACATCGCGACCAAACTGGGTGACCGACTGTTTGCCGCCGACCCGTCGGTTCCTGTGGCACGCAAGGGCGGAATCACCACGGCACTGCTGCACACGGGCACTTCGCCAGGATCCGTGGTGGCGTTCAAACTGGGGCCTGAATTACGAGTCGTCAAAGATCCGGTGGCTTTGCGATTTGTGGTCTCCGGTAATCTGACCAGCCAGGAAGCGACACTCAAACGCACACTCAGTTCGGCCAAGACCTACCACGACTCGTGGGTCAAATACGACGCCGCGAACGCGCAGTACCAGAAACAGTTGAAGGAGTATCAGGCGGCCAAGGCCAAGTTCGACGCCGAACAGAAGGCGGCCGAGGCCAAGAAGAAGGCGGAAGCGGAGAAAGCCAAGCAAGAGGCTCAAAAGGCAGGAACGGAAAAGAAGGAAGACGCCAAGGACGGCGAGAAGAAAGAGGCCGAACAAAAAGACGCGGATAAAAAGGACGCGGATGAAAAAGACGCGGAGAAAAAGGACGCGGAGAAAAAGGACGCTGGCGACGACAAGAAGGAAGGCCAGGACGAGAAAAAGCAAGCCGATGCCAAAAAGCAGGCAGATGCCAGTGCGGCCAAGAAGGGCCCTCAAGCGCCCAAGGCGCCGACCAAGCCTCGTGCCAGCGCAACGCTGGAACCGTACCGTGCCGCATTTCGTGGCGAGATTCCGGTTCTGGTCGAGGCTCGTCGACTTGATGCTCAGCGACTCGCCGTGAAGTACTTCCGCGATCAATACAAGCTGAAGATGATCCTCGTCGGCGGTGACGACGCCTTTCGCGCTCCGGCCGAATTACGTGACAAGGATGTCGCGGTGGTCGTGGGGCCGCAAATGGTCAAGGAAGTGGACCGCGAAATGGTGAACCTTCCGCAGGTGCTGGCCAATCATCGTGTGGGCGTGGCTTTCCAGTCACAAGCCACGACCGGCGCTTCAATGCTCCCCATGGTCGTGCAGCATGCCGTTTCCAAAGGGCTGGGTGCCGATGATGCTTTGGCCGGATTGACTTCCTCTCCAGCTGAGCTGTTGTCGTTGAAAGGAATCGGCACGATCGCCACGGGCAAAGACGCCGATCTGGTGGTGCTGAGCGGACCTCCGTTTGATCCTGCATCGCGGGTGATCGCGGTCATGATCGACGGACAATGGGTGTACGAAGAAGAATAAAGCTGGCGTTCCCTGCGGCCTGGCCGCGGGGAGCATGGACGAGCCGATACGATAGGGATTTGTTAACGCAAAGGTGAACTTGTGAAAACGAAGATCACGCGATTTGTTCACGGTGCCATGTGGATTGCCGTCTGCCTGGTGATGCTGTCGGCGACCACGATCGCACAGCAGCCCAACCGTGAACGTCCGGCACGACAGCCGCGAACCAGCGAAAAGCCCAAGTACGCCATCTTCGTCGGCAAGATCATCACTTGCGCGGAAGCCCCGATCAGCAACGGCGTGATCCTGGTATCCGATGGTAAGATCGAAGCGATCGGCGTCGAAGGCGAAGTCAAAGTCCCCGAGGGGTACACGGCCGTCGACCATCGCCAATCGTTTGCGATGCCGGGCTTAATCGAGGCGCACAGTCACGTAGGTGGCTCGGGTGACTTGAACGAAATGGTGTATCAGACAAATCCCGAGTTGCGCAACTGGGATCAGATCATTCCCCATAACGACCAGTTGAAAGTGGCGATCGCTGGCGGCGTGACCACGATCTGCTACATCCCCGGAAGCGGGACGAACATGGGTGGCTGGGGTGCGTTGATGAAAACCGGCCCTGGCATGGCCGAAGAAGTCATCATGCGTGCTCCCGGCGTGCTGAAGATTGCCCAATCGGGCAACCCCGAGCGTCGCAATGGCGAATTGGGCTCCGGCCGCATGGGAATGAACTACGTGATTCGCCAACAGCTGGACGAAGGTCGCCTGTACGTTCGCGCGTGGGATGCCTGGGAAGCCGGGCTGCGTGAATCCAAGCCGGAGGTCAACCTGCGGCTCGAGTATTTCAAGCCGTTGTTTCATCACGAAATTCCCGTGGTTGTGCACACTCAGGCTTATCAGGTGGTGCAATCCACATTGCGGATCCTGCACGACGAAATGCAACTGAAGGTGGTGATCGATCACGGAACGTTCGACAGCTTCAAAATCTCGAAAGAGATCCTCAAGCGAAACATTCCCGTGATGGCGGGGCCGCGCGGATTCTATCTCGAGCGGACAACGGGACAGATTCAGGGAGTCGTCCCCGAATTTGCCAAGCGCGGGATAACTGCCTTGGGAGTCAACACGGACGCCCCGGTGATTCCGCAGGAGGAGTTGGCCTTCCAGGCCACGATGGCGGTGCGTTACGGTTGGACCGAAGAAGCTGCAATCCGCGGCATCACGATTGAAGCGGCCAAGGCGCTGATGATCGATGATCGAGTCGGTTCGCTGGAAGCCGGCAAAGATGCAGACATTTTGATTACGACCGGGTCGATCATCGATCCTCGAAACTATGTGAAACAGGTGTTTATCGATGGGCACAGCGTTTATGACATCAAGAAAGATCGCCGTCGTATGTAGTTGCTTGCTGGTTTGCTTCAGCGGCCGCGTCTGTGACGCTCAGCCCGCGATCGCAATCGAGAACGCGACGATCTACACGATGGGTAAGGCCGGTCGAATTGAATCGGCCACGATCGTGATGCGCGGAAACCAGATCGAGGCAATCGGAACGGACGTAACCGTTCCTCCCGATGCCGAGCTGGTGGATGGTTCGGGCAAGGTGATCATGCCCGGAATCATCGATCCCTATCGTGTGGTAACGATCGCGGGTTCAGCCGCTCAGCCGGAATTCCGCACGGTGGTAATCCAAGGCCGGACATTTCGTGTGCCTAACCGAACCAGCACCAGCACGGGAAGCTTTACACGGGTTGCCGATAACTTCTATCCGTACGGCCAGAACTTTCAGAGCTGGCTGCGGCAGGGAGTCACCGTCACCAACCTGGTAACACGCGGCCAGGGTCAGGCGGCGCTGGCCAACGTGCTGCCCGCGGATCGCGCGAAGATGATCTTCCAGGGCGACGGCATTCTGTTCGCCGCGCTGACGAATCAGACGACCAGTTTGGATATCGTCCGCAAGCCGTTGGATGGCGCTACTCGCGGCGCTACCGCCGGACGAGGCACGGCGGCCAGCAGCGGAGGCCGTGGAGTCCCCAGTGGCCGCGGAGCTCCGAGTGGTCGCGGCGGCTCGTCCAGCAGCCGATCCACCAGCGCTAATGCCGCTTTATGGAAAGAAGTGAAGGAGGGCAAGAAGCCGCTGATGGTAAACGTCAATAACGCGGCCACCGTGCTGCACTTGAAGAAAGTACTGGACAAGCACACCAAGGTGCGAGTGCTGCTGGTGATTGCAGGTGGACCTTTGTACGAGACCGCCGATTCGTTGCCCAAAGACCGGGTCTCGCTGATCCTGGCTCCGACCTTGGATTACGTGCCCAACACCCAGCGATATTATTGCCCGGCTCGGTTAGCTCACGAAAAGAAGCTGCCGTTCTCGATTGCGATGTCGCTGGATTCGAACGTGGCTTCGACTTCGGACGATCCTTTGTTGGGCTTGGCGTTCCTGATCAAATCAGGAGTGCCCGAACAAGCGATTCTCGAGTCATTGACGACTCGGCCGGCCAAGTTTCTCGGTATCGAAAAAACACACGGTTCTTTAGAATCTAAAAAGCGTGCCAATTTTCTGGTGTTCAGTGGACATCCATTTGATCGCGGATCCATGCTCGAGCAGACCTGGATCGAGGGCAAACTGGTCAGCGACCTAACCGGTGAGGAGCGTAACCATGACGGTGAGTAATCAGCGTAAGATCTGGTTGAGTTGCCTTTGTGTCATTTCACTGGTTTGCGTCAGCGACGTGCTCGCACAGCGACCAGTTCGTGGTCAAGGCCGAGGTGGTCGCCCAGGTACCAAACGTGCCGAACAACCCAAGCGCGAACAAGCCAAGAAGAAGGCGGAAGAGAAGAAGCCGGAAAAAGTGGTGGCGATCGTCGGCGCTGACGTGCACACCGTTTCTGGCGAAGTGATTCGTCGCGGCACCGTGTTGCTGAAGGGAACCAAAATCTGGAAGGTTGGCGAAAACCTGGAAGTTCCCAAGGACGCCAAGGTGATCGACGCGACCGGAAAAGTCGTCACACCTGGTTTCGTGGCCATCAACATGTCGCGTATCGCTCTGCGAAGCTCAAGTGGTAAGCCCGAAGACAGCCTGGATCCATTCGATCGAAACATCAAATTGGCTCTGGGCGTGGGCATCACCAGCGGATGTGTTTCGCTTTCGGGTTCTTCGTCGCGCGGCCGTGGCCGTCGCGATCCTTCGGAACGTTTCCTGGGATTAGAACCACTGGAAGAAGGTGAAGAAGATCCGCAATGGAACCCTGACTTCGGCGACAAAGACACGGCTCTGTGTCCTTGCTGTGGCTTGCCGATCCTGTCCACCGCACCGGTCACTCCTTTCAAGCCCACTACGCCCACCGCGCAGAAGACCGCGGTGTTGAAGCTGAGTCACGGGCAACTGGACGGCATGTTGGCGAAAGAGTCTCCGTTTTATCAATTGTCGCCGGGTTCCCTTCGCGGCGCCTTGAATAAACATAACTGGCGGCAATCGATTGCTGTCGCTCGTGACTACTTGAAAGACCTCGAGAAACATGAAGCCGCGGTCAAAGCCGGGAAAAAGGACAGCAAAGCGCCGAAGAAAATGGTCACCGACGAGTTGCTGAAGGTGGTGAAGAAGGAAATCCCCGTCCGCATCCAGGCACGAACTCAGGGTGAGATCAAAGAACTGGTCCAGTTGGCCAAAGAACAGGATTTTCGCTTGATCGTGGAGGGAGCCGGCGAAGGCTGGTTACTGGCCGACGAATTGAGCGAAGCCAGCGTTCCGGTCATCATCACTCCCCGTCGGCGTATTCGGCCAACACCGGGCAATGAAGATAAATCGGGCAGTTCGGTCGAGTCTTCAGGGATCTTCGAACGATCGGGTGTCCCGTTTGCGGTGGCATCCCTGAGCAGCTCGATCAGCATGATGGGCCTGGCTGGCCGCGATCTGACCAGCTTGCCATTGGAGGCGGCATTTGCAGTACGTGGCGGCGCCAGCGAGAAAACGGCGTTGGCCTCGATCACCCTCACCCCGGCGAAAATGCTGGGCATGGATGATCGGATCGGTTCCATCGAAGCCGGAAAGGATGCCGACATCCTCATCCTCTCGGGCTCGCCCCTGGATTACCGTACCTACGTTGAGCAAGCCATCGTTAACGGTCATCTGTGTTACGATCGAGCGGCGGATCGCGTCTATCCGGTTTTTGAACGCTAAGCTCTGCTATAGTTGCAAGTAACACGTGTGTGTCGGCAATTGTGATGTTCGAATCACGATTCAGACACGAAGACACGGAAGATTCAACAACGAACTAACCCGAAGCGTGAGCGAGGGACAACGGTTTGCCTCGATGGTACGCCCTCACCCTTGCTAACGCTGCGGGTTAGTACTAGCGGAATTCAGGCGCGGATTGAACCCGCGTCGCCAATAACCCAAGCCGAACTCATGTCTCGCATAGTACTACCGCCGGACCAGCCGGCTTTGCCCGACGGATCACGTCTGGGCGGTTGGTGGCACCCGATTGATGACGAAGGTCGCATGGTCTGCGACCTGTGTCCCCGAGCTTGTCAGCTGAAACCCGGTGATCGCGGGTTCTGTTTTGTTCGCGAAAACCGCGACGGCCAGATGGTGCTCAACACCTACGGTCGCAGCACGGGATTCTGCATCGATCCCATCGAAAAGAAGCCTCTGAATCATTTCTACCCTGGGACCAGCGTGTTGTCCTTCGGGACCGCCGGTTGCAATCTCGGCTGTAAGTTTTGCCAGAACTGGGATATCTCCAAGTCGCGTGAAGTCGAGCGGTTGAGCGAATACGCGACACCCGACATGATTGCCGAAGCGGCTGAAACTCTGGGTTGCCGCAGCGTAGCCTACACCTACAACGATCCTGTTATCTGGGCGGAATACGCATTGGATTGCGCCGACGCCTGCCGCCAGCGCGGCGTCAAGAGCGTCGCGGTGACCGCGGGTTACATCTGCGATGAAGCGCGCCCGACGTTTTTCGCCGGCATGGATGCGGCCAATGTGGATCTCAAGTCGTTCAGCGAAGATTTCTATTACAAGATCACCTATTCGCATCTTCAGCCGGTGTTGGACACGCTGCACTGGCTGAAGCACGAATCGGATGTGTGGTTCGAAATCACCAATCTGATTATCCCCCAAGCCAACGACAGCGACGACGAGTTGGCGCGGATGTGCGACTGGGTGCTGGAACACGTCGGCGACGAAGTGCCGATTCACTTCACGGCGTTCCACCCGGATTTTCGTATGCGCGACCGACCCAGTACGCCGCACGAGACGTTGTTAGCCGCCTACGATTTGGCGAAATCCAAGGGACTACATTACGTTTATGTGGGCAATGTGAACGATGTCCAGCACCACAGCACCTATTGCCCAGGCTGCGGGCAGGTGTTGATCGAGCGCGATTGGTATTCCCTGGGCGAGTATCGGTTGCGCGAGAATCGCTGCAGTGCCTGCGATTACGAAATTGCCGGCCGCTTCGATGCACAGCCCGGCACCTGGGGTCCGAAACGCTTGCCGGTACGAATCTCGGATTACAGTCAGACAAACCGGTGATAACGATCTAAGGAGTAGATCCACCATGACACGACCAGCGCAACAGGAAGCGCATGTCTCGCTGACACCAGAACATCAACAGCACGTACTGCAAACAGCCTGCGCCACGATACTATCGACCATCACCGGAACACCCAGCGAAACCAACCTGGACGATGATGTCGCGAACCAGACGGTTTGGGGGGCGTTTGTCACTCTCAAGCGAGAGGGCCACCTGCGCGCTTGCTGCGGTGTGCTGGGACAACCGATGCCGATTTCTGAGGCCGTGATCCGTGCTGCGCAGCGCACGGCGATCGAAGATTCGCGATTGCCGCCCATCAGCGTTACCGAGCTGCCGTTTCAGGATGTCGATGTTTCCTTGTTGCATTCCGCGACGGCGATGACCGCCCAGGGAAGAGATCGCATCGATCAAGTCGAAATCGGCCGACATGGACTGACGATTCAACGAGGCCAGAATAGTGGTTTGCTGCTACCCACCGTCGCCGCGGATATGAACTGGGATGCTGAGTCGTTCCTGCGACATGTGTGTTCCAAAGCGGGTCTGCCGACGACGGCCTGGATGGATCAGGATGCGGAGATTCGTACCTTCGAAGCCAACGTTTCCGAAGCCGTTTTTGGCGAAGTAATCCAGGACTATCCGGAGTTGAATAGCTTCCCTCCGGATCCTGAGCTCAGCCAGTTGGCCCAACACTGCCGCAACAACATCGCGCTGCTGCAACAAGGAGCCACACCTTCTTATTACTTGACGGGATGTTCGGATGGTACCGTCCAGGGGATCGTGCTGACCATTCTCAACGGTGAAGGCCAGGAACCATTGCATTTGTTCCAGTATGCCATGCGACCTGGGATGCCATTGCAATCGACGTTGTTGACGATGTGTCAGTCGGCAGCACAAAACATTCAGCTGTCGCCCGATTTTCAAGTGGGAGTTTGTGTCCTGACCGACTCGGCAATGCACGGCACGCTGGCTGCGCCGGATCTACGTGGTTTCGATTCGGATCGTCGTGGATTGTTGCTAGTCGATCAAGGTCAGGCCGCTTTTGCGTTTCATCAAGGAGGTGATCCGGAAGCGATCCTCGAAGATGTCAGAGATCGATTGCAGGCTCTGACGCCGCAGACCGCCTCGCTTTACAGCTTCCGTGCCAAGTCGTTGTTCAACGAAGTTTCGATTTGTACGGTGCCGCGAGCCGATGGTGGCGCGGAAGTCCGTCAACCCGCCGTAGCGGGTACGTTTTATCCGGCCGATGCAGCTGAGTTGGAGCAGACAGTCGAGTCTCTGTGGCCCGACGGTCCCCGTGATCCCCAGTTTTGGGATGCAGTCATGCTGCCGCACGCGGGATTGGCTTACTCGGGCCGTGTCGCCGCCGCGACTTTGCACCGCGTGGAAGTGCCTTCCAAAGTCATCGTGATCGGCCCCAAACATACGCGACTGGGACTGCAGTGGGCCGTGGCGCCCCATCAAATGTGGCGGATTCCGGGGAAGCAGATTGCTGCGGATCCCGAACTGGCGGACGCACTGAGTCAGGCCATCCCGGGTCTCAAACGCGATGCGGCAGCGCATCGCAAGGAGCACGCGATCGAGGTCGAGTTGCCGTTGATTGCAGCGCTCAGCCCCGAAACTCAAGTCGTGGGGATTGCTATCGGCGGTGGCAATCTAGAGACGATGGAAGAATTCGCCACGGGGTTGGCCAGCGTCATTGAAAAGATGTCTTCGCCACCCTTACTGGTGATTTCCAGCGACATGAACCATTTCGCGACGGACGCCGAGAATCGGCGACTGGATCGGATCGCGCTGGACGCTCTGAAAACGCTGGACCCGGCCAAGTTGTTTCATACCGTTCGCGAACATCAGATCAGCATGTGCGGGATGTTGCCGGCCGTCGCCGTTCTTGAAACACTTCGCAAGCTGGACCGCTTGCGGCGCTACGAAGAAGTAGCGTATGCCACCAGTGCCGATGTCAGCGGTGATAAACGTCGCGTGGTGGGCTACGCCGGCGCGCTCATCGGAAGTTGAGACCTTCCGCTCTCTGCTTCTCTGCGGTTCATTTAAGAAAACCACAGAGGACAGAGAACGCTGAGATCACACATCCAATCCCCAGATTTCTTTGGCGTAGGTCATCACCGTGCAGTCGCTGGAAAAGCGGCCGGAGCGGGCGGTATTGATGATCGACTTATGGGTCCACGACTCTCGATCCAGGTAGGCTTCCGCGACTTGCTGTTGGCAGACCAGATACTCGAAGAATTCTTCGTACACGAGATAGCGATCCTGCGTGTGCAAAACATGCTGCATCAAAGGCTGAAAAACGCTGGGGTCGCCGGATGAAAAAAATCCTTCGTCGATCATGTCCACGGCGCGACGCAGCTCGATATCGCGATAGTAAACACTTCGCGGGTCGTATCCGGCTGCCAAGGTCGCTTCCACTTGTTCGGCAGTCTTGCCGAAGATAAAGATGTTTTCGTCGCCCACCGCCTCAAGGATTTCGACGTTGGCCCCGTCCAGCGTACCGATGGTGATCGCTCCGTTAAGCATCGACTTCATGTTGCCGGTGCCCGAGGCTTCGGTGCCGGCGGTTGAGATCTGTTCGGAAACATCCGTCGCGGGGATAATCTGCTCGGCCAACGAGACGTTGTAGTTGGGCAGAAATACCAGCTTCAGTTGGTTACCCACTCGAGGGTCGTGATTCACGACATCCGCAACCGCGTGGATCAGCCGGATGATCGATCTTGCGATCGCGTAGCCGGGCGCGGCTTTGCCGGCAATGATCATCGTTCTGGGAACGGATAACGGCTCGCCGTCACGAATCTGGTTGTAGAGTGCGATTACATGCAGCACGTTCAACAGCTGACGCTTGTATTCGTGAATGCGTTTGACCTGGCAATCGAAGATCGAATCGCTGTCGACCGTGATTCCAACTTCTTGCTGAATTGTGGTTGCCAGTCGAGCTTTGTTCTGCTGTTTGACCTCCTCCCAGTCGGCCACCAAATCCGTTGACGTCGCATGCTCGAGCAAATCTTCCAAACGACACAAATCACGTAGCCAGGCGTCGCCAATGTGTCGCGTGATCAAATCAGAGAGCGCCGGGTTAGCCAATTTCAACCAGCGTCTGGGTGTGATCCCGTTCGTCGTAGCACAAAACCGCCAGGGAAAGAACTCGTCGTATTCGGGGAACAGCCGCGTGCGGAGCAGTTCGGAATGCATTTTTGAGACGCCGTTGACCGCATGGCTGCCAATCACGGCCAGATTCGACATCCGCACGTGTCGTTCGTGATTCTCATCAATGATCGACATCTTCCGCAGACGATCAACGTCGCCTGGGTGTAAACGTTGCACTGTGTGCAGGAAACGGGCGTTGATCTCGTAGATGATCTGTAGATGCCGCGGCAAAACGCGCTGCATCAATTCCACCGGCCACCGCTCCAGAGCTTCAGGCAGCAGCGTGTGGTTGGTGTAACCAAAGGTCTGAACCGTGAGGTTCCACGCGGTTTCCCATTCCATTTGCTCCTGGTCGACCAG
>CAJHYY010000416.1_pt1 | contig 12886 bp, 6 predicted proteins | sample 9198861 | NCBI WGS metagenome assembly CAJHYY01 (sample SAMEA7708377, study PRJEB35096) | sediment metagenome | biome: marine neritic benthic zone biome [ENVO:01000025]; feature: sediment [ENVO:00002007]; material: shallow marine sediment [ENVO:03000034] sea grass bed [ENVO_01000059] ... | reverse complement strand
TCAAGTTAATGGCAAACGAACCGGTCGTGGTGGATCCGGTGGCGATGGCTTTTGACGAAGCGCTGCAGCTGTATGTCGTCGAGATGCGAGGTTACTCCGAAGACGACCAACAAGTGCTCGGTCGGATTCGACGACTTCGTGACAAAGACGGCGATGGTGTGTTCGAGTCGAGCCAGGTGTTTGCCGAGGATCTTTCGTGGCCTACCGCCGTGATTTGTTACGACGGTGGCGTGTTCGTGGGTGCCGCGCCCGACATCTGGTATTTGAAAGACACCAATGGCGACGGACGAGCCGACGTTCGACGCGTGGTGTTCACGGGATTTGCCAAGAGCAATGTTCAGGGCCTGTTGAATTCATTTCGCTGGGGCTTGGATCAACGGATTCATGTGGCTGTCAGCACGGTGGGCGCTCAGCTTCGTCGACCCGGCGTGGATGAACCGCCGCTGGCGATCAAGGGTCGTGATTTCGCGTTCGACCCCAAGACATTGGAGGTGTTTGTCACAAGCGGCGGCGGCCAACACGGGATGTCGTTCAATGTGTGGGGTGAAAAATTTGTCTGTTCCAACAGCAACCATGTGCAGCAGGTAATGTTCGCCGACCGGTACGTGGCGCGAAACCCGTTCCTGGCGGCTCCTTCGCCGCGGATCAGTATTGCGGCCGACGGTCCGCAGGCCACGGTATATCGATCGAGTCCCGTTGAACCGTGGCGGATTGTCCGCACTCGCCTGCGCGTCAAAGGCCTGGTTCCCGGTCCCGTCGAAGGTGGAGGCACGGCGGCCGGCTATTTCACGGGTGCCACGGGGATCACGATGTTCACGGGCACGGCCTGGCCCGCGCCTCACGAAAACCTGGCGATCGTGGGGGATGTCGGCAGTAACCTGGTGCACCGCAAAAATCTGACGCGCAACGGTCTCGAATTCGTGGCGTCGCGCCTTGATCAGAAATCGGAGCTGGTGACTTCGACTGATATCTGGTTCCGTCCGGTGCAGTTTGCCAATGGACCTGACGGTTGCCTGTACATCCTGGACATGTATCGCGAGGTGATTGAACATCCGAAAAGCCTTCATCCGGTGATCAAACAACACCTGGACCTGACCAGCGGTCGCGATCGCGGCCGGATCTACCGGTTGCAGCCGCGGGGCTTTCGTCAGCCTCAGATCGAATCACTTCAAGGCAAAACACCGCGCGAACTCGTGTCGGTGCTGAACCATCCGAATCAATGGCAGCGCACGCAGGCTTCCCGACTGCTGTACGAACAGGGCCCACTCCAGGTGGTTGCCGATCTTCGACAGCTGGTAACCGATGCCAAACGTGCGCCGACACGTATCAGCGCCGCGCATGTGTTGTCCGCATGGGACATGCTGGAGTCTGAGGAAGTTTTGACAATGCTGTCCGACAACGAGCCTCACGTCCGCCGCCACGCATTGGAATTGGCCGAACCGTTGATCGACGGTAATCCCGACCTCCGCGCGCAATTGGTTCAAATGACCGACGATCCAGATCTGCGCGTCCGGTACCAGCTGGCGTTCACGTTGGGGTATCTGCCATCGGCCACACGCACGCAACCGCTTTTCGAATTGTTGCTACGTGACGGGTCGGATCGCTGGATGCGACTAGCGATCCAAAGTTCCTTGATGGATGGCAGCGGAGAATTGTTGGTCAAGGCCGTGCGCCATCCGCCGTTAGTTCAACAAGCGTGGGGTCTATCTTTTTTGAAGAGTCTGGCGGCGCAGATCAGCCGGCAACAGGACCCGGCCGACGTGGCCGCGATCCTGGCGGCTCTAGACGACACGTCGGTTGCTGAATCCGTGCGGCTCGCGTTACTGCAAGCCGTGAAGCCCAAGAAGGGGTCGTTACTCGCCAATCAACTGGAAGCCCGCAAGTCGGGTACGGTGGCCGCGGCACTGCGGAAGATGATCGATGACGCTCAGCGTGTGGCCATCGATGCCAAGCAACCCATCGAACGGCGTGTGCAGTCCGTTCGCTTGTTGGGACAAAGCCAGTTTGCCAAGCGGCAGTCGGTGTTCACCCGCTTGTTAGCTCCGCAGGAACCCGCTGCATTGCAGCTGGCGGCTTTGGATACCTTGGCTCGATTTGATGATCCAAAGGTCGCCGATTTGGTGCTTGGACAGTGGCAACGACTGAGTCCGCAAGTGCGCTCACGTGCCGGCGATCTGTTAACCTCCCGGGCAACCTGGGCCAGACAACTGCTCGAACAATTGGAACAAAAGACGGTCGCGACCGCCGACATCTCGGCCACGCGGCTCAAGATGCTGGCCGATCATCCTGATAAGGCGTTGAGCCAGCGAGCCCAAAAGCTGATGGAGAGCCTGGGCACACGATCGGATCGATCGCAATTGACCCAAGAGTATCGCACCGCTTTGGAAATGAAAGGCGACGCCGCTCGCGGCAAGGAGGTGTTTAAGAAGAGCTGCGCTAAATGCCACCAGTACGATGGAACGGGTTACGGTATCGGACCTAATCTGGCTGCGATGCGAAATCGGGGTAACGAGGCGATCCTGGTGAACGTGCTGGATCCCAATCGCGAAGTGAATCCCGAGTTCATGAATTACAACGTTGAATTGAGCGATGGGCGCGTACTGAGCGGAATGATCACCGCCGAAACCACCAACAGTTTCACTTTGCGTCGGGCTGAGGACGCCAAGGATGTGGTCTTACGGATCGACGTGCAGCAGATGAAGAGTACCGGGCAGTCGTTGATGCCCGAAGGCCTGGAGAAAGAAATCTCACCTCAGGCGATGGCCGATCTGCTGGCTTACTTGTCCCAATAACTCCCCGCCGCCGCACGTGGTTGGGTTTGGAGATTTGCAAATGAACGGCCGACTGACATTATCCGCGGTGATGTTTGTGATTCTGGTGGTGAGCGGCGTTCACCCTGTAACGGCAGCATGGAACGCTGGTACGGCCAAAGCGAAAATCACGCCCCAAGATACGATGTGGATGGCCGGATACTCGGCCCGTAAACGTCCTACCGACGACGTGTTGCAGGACCTCTGGGTGCGGGTCCTGGTATTGCAGGACGACCAGGGGAACCGTGGCGTCATCATCGCTTTGGATCTGGTCGGCATTGGCCAGCAGTTATCGCACGAGTGGTGCGCTACGCTGACCCAACTGGGATTCAAGCGAGACCAGATCGCGATCTGCACGTCGCACACGCATTCGGGTCCGATCGTCGGCCAGAACCTGTCGGCACTCCATTACCTTCAGCTGGATGATACCGGCAAGGCAATGGTCGACCGTTACACGGAGTACCTCAGTCGGCAAGTCATTCAAGCGGTCAAGGACGCTGCAAGCGACATGCGTCAAGTGACTTTGAAGTGGGGCAGTGGTACTGCCACATTTGCGGTCAATCGTCGCACTAACCGAGAAGCCGATGTTCCTCGACTTCGTCAAAAACAAGCACTCAAGGGTCCGGTCGACCACGATGTCCCCGTGCTGGCCCTCTACGATTCCTCGCAGAAGTTGTACGCCACCGTATTCGGCTACGCCTGTCACGCCACGGTTGTCGACGGCTATCGCTGGACGGGTGATTACCCCGGAGTCGCTCAGGAAGAGCTGGAGAAACGACACCCGGGAAGTACTGCTTTGTTCTGGGCCGGATGTGGCGGCGATCAGAACCCGCTGCCGCGGCGCAAATACGAATTGATTGCCCATTATGGCGAACGTCTGGCAAATGCCGTGGATCGCGTGCTGGATACAGAGATGAAGGCGATCGAAGGTCCGTTAAAGACGCGGTATTCCGAGGTGGCGCTTCCCTTGGGCAAACTGCCGACTCGCGAGCAGCTGGTGCAGGACACGTCGAACAAGAATGCCTACGTTGCGACGCGGGCCCGAATGTGGCTCGAGCGAATCAGGGCGGGCGAAAAACTGCCCACAACCTATCCCTACCCGATCGGATTCTGGCAATTCGGTAACGAGGTCGAATGGTTCACGATGGGAGGCGAGGTGGTGGTTGACTACGCTCTGCGCATCAAGCAGGAGCGTCGTCAGCAGGCGACCTGGGTCGCCGGCTACGCGCACGATGTGATGGCCTACATACCCTCGCGCCGCGTCTTGACCGAAGGCGGCTACGAAGGGGGCGGTGCGATGGTTTATTACGGTCTGCCAACCATCTGGCACGAAACGGTCGAGCAGGTGATCATCGAAGCGGTCAACACTTGGAAGTGAAGCTGCTACCAGTCGAAGATCTGCGTTACCGCAGGCTGCCCATAGTTGGCCCCGCCGGTAATCACCTTCAGATTGGGCAGCGGCAGGTATTCTCCAGAGCTATGCGTGTGGCCGCAAAGCACCAGCAGCTGTTGCTGCGGGTGGTCGCGCATGATCCGCTCCAGCGCGATACCCATGGCGTGACACGTGAAATGTGGCAGCCATTCATCGTCGGAGATCTCTCCTTCGTGCCAGCATGAGTTCTTGAACGGCGGCACGTGCGTCAACATCACCACGTTGTCAGCTTGTTTCAGTGCTTGCTCAAGCTGAGTGGCTGCATGGTTTGCGGCTTCGTCGGCCAACTGTTCCAACACGCGTCGGCGATCCAACTTGGTGAACGACGCCAGCTCCTCAATCAAGCGGTAGTCGTTCATCATCACGTAGGAACGTTCGTAATCGCCCAGCCGCGCATCGGCCCACCCATCGTGCCCGATCAACGCTCGTTCGTTCGTCAACGCAACTACAGCGGATCGACTGAGATAATCGAGTTGCGGGAATTCGCCGCATAGCTCGGTGACTTCCGCTCTCACTCGATCGATCGAGCCGAAATAGAAGTCATGATTGCCCAGCACGAAATAGATGGGAGCTGATAACGCTTCCGCCATTTGCCGCAGATAGCCGGCCACATCGGTCGCCTCGCCAATGTCGCCACCCAGTAACAAGGCGGACGGCTGCAGGTCGTTGAGATCCGCCAGGAAACGGTGGACCTCTTCCCGCTCGACGAAATTCAGATGGGGATCGGTCACCCAGACGATTCGCGACATAACCCGCTGCCCAACCCATGCAGATGAGATGCAATGAACTTATGGTCGACCAATACACCAAAGGTACTTGCGGCCGCGAATGAAGATCTGGCCATCGACAATCGCCGGCGATGCGATGGTTTCGTCGTCCAACTGGTTCTCGGCAACGCTGTCGAAGCGGGCTGTGGCCGAAATGACCGTGCACAAACCTTCGGTGTTGAGGAACAACACGCGACCGTGCACAGCAATCGGCGATGCTTTGTACTTGCCGCGGATCCGCTGCTTCCAGATCAGCTTGCCCGTTTTAGCGTTCAGACACCGCGCGATTCCATCGTCGGTGACGGTATACAACCAGTCTTTCCAAACCACCGGGCACGGTGTGTCGGGTGTTCCCCGGTCGTACGTCCATTGAATCACATCTTGATTCAGCAGGCCGTCTCCCTCCGGCTTGACGGCCAGAAGTTCGCCACGCATTCCGCGTGTGGTGAAAATCATTCCATGAGCGAACGTGGGACCGGTCACGGTGCGACCGCCTTTCAAGCCGGTCAGGTGCCACAATTGCCGACCTTGGCGGGGATCATAGCCGTCCAGCTGATTGCCACCCATGATCACCAGCTGCTGGCGTCCGTCGGCTTCGATCATCAAGGGCGTGGTATAGGCATCACACTCCTCGGCCTGAGCCGAGGTCATCCGGGGCGTCATCCAACGCCGGCGACCCGTCTTCAAATCGTGAGCGATCACGTAGCTCTCGACCGGTTTTTCGCGCACGTCGGTCAGCGAGTCCTGCATGCAGACGGAGATCACCAGGTCGTCATGGATCACGGGGCTGTTGGCGTGTCCCCACCAGATGGAATAGTCGCCATGCTCCTGTTGCAAGTTGTGTTTCCAAAGCTGGTTGCCTTCGTAGTCATAGGCAGCCAGGTCGCCGTTACCAAAATGAGCCACAACCGTTTTTCCATCAGTCACCGGCGAAGGGCTGGCCAGATTGTGTAACTTGTGGAACTTCTGTTTCGAGCGTTTGGGCGCTTCTCGAGTCGCCAAGCCGGTTCCCACGTCGCGGGTCCAGACGACGTTCCCCGTCCGACGATGGATCGCCAACAACTGCAGCCGCTGATCTTCGGTGTGGGTGGTCACAAAGATCGCGTTGCCCCAGATCGCTGGTGTGCTGGTGCCCCAAGCGGGCAACTCGCGTTTCCAGACAATGCCTTGCTGCGTGCTCCAATGCACGGGCATTTGGCGTTCACTGCTGACACCCGTGCCATAGGGTCCGCGCCATTGCGGCCAATTCTGAGCGGCTGCCACACCGACCAGGCACATCGGGCTGACGAACAGAAGAATCGCGACACGTATCCAGGCCATGGCAAACGCCTTTTGGGTAGTTGGGAAGCACTGTTTTAGTGTAACCCAACCTGGGCGTTCCGGCTCCGTGCTCTCTGTGGTTTTGAAACCACAGAGGACGCAGAGGACACCGAAGCTTCTACTCGGATTTCAGCTTCTTGGCGGCGATCCGTTTGGAATCACTACCCTGTTTCAACAGTCGCTGGGATTCTTCCAACACGAAGTCAGGGTCCATGAATGGTTCGTAGCTGATGTCCTGCCAGCGTACTTTCCCATTGCTGTCGATCAGGAACGTGCCGTGCAGCGGCTGATTCTCGAAGTCGTCGAAGGCCCGGTAGGCTTTGAAGATGTCCAACTTCTCGTCACTTAACAGCGGGAAGGGGATTTCCGAACCGGTGTCCTGCCGGAAGTTTTCGAGTGATTTGGTGAGGCCTTCAGGTCCATCGGTACTGATCGCCACGAGATCGATACCCGCTTTGTCGAACTCGGCTTTCATGGGAGCGAAAGCATGCAGTTGTTCGGCACAGTGCAGGCAACCGTATCCCAGGTAGAAGATCACGATCAGCGGTCGGCCTTTGTGCTGTTGCAACGCGTGGAACTTACCGTCGGTGTCAACCAGATTGAAGGCCGGCGCTTCCATCGGGCTCCAGCGGAACGGTCCCAACTCGTCCAGCGACGGCCGGTTGCCGACGTCATCGCGTACCTTTTTTTCAACTTGCCACTTGGACGGCCACTTCAAATGGGCGGCGATCGGAGCGACGCGGTCAAATACGGGTGAATCCAAATCCGTGTCTTCGCTCAGAGCACGGAGCTCTTTCATCAGTTTGATCGCTTCTTCTTGTTGCTCGTCTTCCCACAGCAAATGAGCCAGTCCGGCCAGCGGACGCACTTCGTTCTTGTGACTCTTCAAGTAGCTGCGCATCGCCTCGATGGCTTGCTTGGTTTCACCCTTTCCAGCCAGAGCACGATTGAGCATCAGGGTGTCGGTACCGCCCGCGGCCTTGAAGTTGGTGTGAGCCTTTTCGAAGTCGCCCGCGACAAAGGCCTGATGTCCTTCGACGGCCTTGATCGCGCGATCCAGGTGGCGGATTGCGTTGGAAAACGGCTTTTCAGCGGCCTTCTTCGCGGCACTGACCTTCTTGTCGTCGACTTTTTCTTCCTTCCATTTCACCAGCTCGACGGCCCGGTCCACCGCCTGTTTTTGTTCTGCCTCTTTGGCTTGCTTTTGCGATCGCAGGTCTTCCAACAGGCGGTTCCCATCGTCGATGCGATTCGCCTGGAAATAAGCCATGCCCAAGTGTCGCATACGCTTGATTTGTTCGGTGTCTTTGCTGGTGGGAACCAGTCGGCCTCGCTCGCACTCGGCGATCAACAGGTCCCACATTTCGTATCGCGTCAAGATTTCGAACAGCCTGGTACGTCCGTAGGAATAGCTGCCCCGTTTACTCAAGGTGTTGTACTTGGGATGCCGCGGCAGTTCCGTCATGTTACGCGCCAGATCGATGCCGTCGTGAATCCGACCCACGAACATCATGTTGCGAATGAACCACTCATTGTTATGGGCAAAATTGCTGATCTGATCGGGCATCACTCGGTCGCGCATCATGTGAGCGTGATCCACGCGAGCGGAAGCTTCCTGCTGGTAGCAGGCGTCGTTGTATCGCTTCACGCGTGAGTAGATGTGGCCGGGCATGTGCCACATGTGGGCGATCCCCGGTGAACTCTGGCCGCAAAGTGCCGAGCTGGCGAGCGCCGATTCAGGACGCTCGTAATCCCAGAGGTGGATTCGGTAGTGATGAGCGGCGTGCATGGGGTTGGCCGCAAAGACCTTGTCCAGCAACGCGTCGACGGCGACGTGGCTGGTAATCGGCACGCCCGAATTGCGATTCAACCAGGTCTGCAGCGCCAGGAACGCGTGCGCTTCGACATCGTTGGGAAACTGGTAGATGATCTGTTCCCAATCCTTGATCATCCGCTGCGCGCGTTCTTTGTTCTTCTTTTTGCCGGCCTGGATGTAGCGGTCGAGTCCTTCGATGTACAGTTTTTCACGCTTGGTAACCCGATCGCGGCGCTTCATCGCCTCCTGAACGAATCCCTTAGCTCGCTCTTCGTTGTTCTTGTTGGCCATCGCCATGCCCCAGTACGACATAGCGCAGTTCTCGTCCAGCATCGCTGCCTGACGGAACGATCGTTCGGCCTCGAAATACCAGAACCCGTGTAACTGGGCGACGCCCTGAGTCACGAACTTTTGTGCGCGGGGGACGCTGGTGGTGACCGGGAAATCAACCTTCGACATCCCTTCCATCAAGTAGGCCCGTTGTCGCGGACCTTCGTTGAAAGCCTCGCCGTGGTACGAATGACCTGCAAGAGTTGGTTCAGCGGGCTGGGGTGGGGCTTCGTCATCCTGTGTCCAGGCGTCACTTGCGACGCAACATCCGGCCAGCACCAAGACCATTGCAAACTTGCGTTGTTTCATCAGCGCCATTCGTATCTACCTGTGGTTGGACGCGGTTGGTTTGGATTCTCGACAGCCGGTGGCCGGTGATGCGCAATCAGCACGGCCGCAGCGGTCGAACTCTCGCGGGCACTTGAGCGATTCCAGGCAGGGGGCGGAATCGCGGTCGTTGTCGTCGTGACGTAGGAGTGTCCCTGGCCGCTAGAGCGTATTTGTGTTCGCTGTAGCGTGATTTCGTCGGCTTCATCCGGGATTTACGCCGCCACGTCCGCTCCAGTCAATGGCGACTCGCCATAGTATTGGCCAAGAGTTTAAGACTAGGTGAACGTCGTCCGGGATGCAAACGCTAATGACGTCATGCCCCGTTGGTCACGGGTAACCACGTGGCAAACGTGATGGTCCAGAAGACCCTGCACATCGGGTAACTTGCTTGGATCAAGGAACTTGATTGAATCTTTCCGTAGATAATCAAGTTGCCGATGTTAGCGAGTGAACTCCGCAGTCAGCGGATAATGGTCGCTCAGATCTCGCTGGTCGGCGGGAATCGCATAGTAGTCGTCAAAGTGGTTTGGGTCGCGGCCCGAACCGCGAATGACCAGTTCGCTGCGATTGCGAATCCTGCGAAACTGCAGCCCCCGTCCTTCCGGTTGGGGCATCAGTGATTTCGACACCAGGATGCGATCGAATTGTTTGCCGCGCACGATGTGCGTGTTGCGATCCTCGCGAGCCAGGTATTGATGGAGATCCACCAGGTCATCGTCCGCGTTCGAAGTGGCTCGACCTGAGAGTATACCGACGGTGCGCTCCAGACTCGCGTCATCCGACTTCTGCTCGCAATTCAAATCACCCAGCAGGATCACGTGATCACTGTGCTGCATCACATCGTCTAACCAGTAGCGTAGCAGACGCGCTTGACGTCGCCGCACGTCAGCCGCTTGCTCGCGAGCGCGCAGATGGACCGTACACACGGTCAAAGTTTCGGCGTCATCGCCCTGACCGAGGGTAAAGCGAGCGAACAGGTGTTTCGACAGGTTGTAATACTGCCGGCTGTCGAACATCGCTTGGGTTTGTTCGCGACGGCAAAAGGAAACCAACTCTTCGCGATACAGGATTGCCACATCCTGTTCAGTAAAATGATCGTTCCCCTGGATGAAGGCGATGCGGTAGTTCAAACCGTGGGCGCGCTTCAGTTGTTGCGTCAAGTAAAACAGTTGCTGGCGACCTTCGACTTCCTGTAACGCCAGGATGGTGGGCCGCATTTCGGCAATCGCCTTGGCTACCTCGTCGCGCTTCCATTCCCATTCGCTTCGCGAAGGGGCCGAGCGGGACTTGGCCAGATCAGAATAGTTGTCGCCTTGGTGTTCGTCATAGAACCATTCCAGATTCCACGTAGCTACGCTCAGCGGCGGCGAATCGGGCTGAGGGGGCGCTTCATGGACGCCGGGAAAGAGCAGAAGTGCCAGCAGCAGGAACATGGCGGCCATCGATCGAAATGAGTTGGTAGACGAAGCAACAGGTGTGCGGCGACTCTTCAACAGCCACCAGGCGTGACTGCGACCATCGTAGTTCGACCGTTGTCGGTGCCGCAACCGTCACGAGTGCTTTCAAAGCTAGCTTCTGTGTGTTCTGTGTTACTAACACTCAGAGTCTTGCCATTTCGCGCAAACTTAGCGACCAACGGGAGCGGATTGGCACTGGACGAGCGGTAGCTCGACTTTGGTTGTGGCCCCCGGCCACTCTGTGTCTTCTGTGGTTTCACCGCGACCATGGATTGCCAGTTTTCAACAGTCTTCGCGTTTTCGCGCCTTCGCGTGAGCTTCCATTTGCACAGGAACCTCACCCCTCACACTGGGATTGACTGCCAGCCGCGGCGTTGGATACCGTATGCCGACTTCTCATCTTATGGCCGCACGGAGGCAGTCGTATGCGCATCCTGGAAGTTTGTTTATCGCCCGATTTCGGCGGTCTCGAGATGGCGATGAAAGACTGCTGTTATTGGCTAGCCGAGCAACCAGGCTGTGAATTGCATGTGGCCATCCAATCTTCGTGTCGTCTGGAGCGGTCTTTGGAATCGCTGGCGGCGCCGACGGTGTACTTCAACGACCGTGCCGGCAAGTTCCCGTTCTGGAAGGCTCGCCGCCTGGCGGCCTACATCGCACGGCACCGAATCGACGTGGTCCACCTGCACTGGAAGTTCGATCTGCCGTTGATTGCCCTGGCGAAACGGCTTTGTCGGCGGAAGTTTGCCGCCGTACAGACGCGACACATGAACTTGCCGGGACGCAAACACGATCCGTATCACCGCTACCTGTATGGTTCGTTGGACGCGTTCGTGGCGGTGACCGATTACCTTGCCGATCAGGCTCGATCCAATCTGCCGATGGACAAATCACGCATCCATCGCGTCCACAATGGTTGCGCAGTACCGGTTGAAGTGCCGGCAACCAAAGTCCAACAACTGAAACAGCAATTTGGCATCGACGGTGGTTTCTCGGTGGGGCTGCTGGGACGGATTTCTCATTACAAGGGTCAACACCTGTTGATCGAAGCGGTTGATCAGCTGCGTCACAAAGGGAAATCCGTGCACGCCTGGATCGTGGGCGAACCTTTTGATCCCGATTATCTGGATGAATTGCAGGAAATGGTTTCCGAGCGTGATCTGCAGGACCAGATCCACTTCGTCGGCTTTCATGACAAGCCGCACGAGATCCTTCCCTGCTTCGATGCGGTGGCACTGACCACCAAGAATGAAACGTTTGGTCTGGTGCTGATCGAGGCGATGCACGCCGGAGTGGCGGTCATCGGCAGCTGTGACGGTGGCGTACCCGAAATCATTGACCACGAGTCGACGGGTTTGTTGTTCGAAACGTGGAATGCCTGTTCCCTGGCGGATTCGATCGAGCGTCTGTATGACGACGCGGCATTGCGTCAGCGACTGGCGTCGGCTGGCAAACGCAAAGCCGAACTGTCGTTCGACAAGGATACCCAGTTCGGTCAAACGCTGGACATCTTGAAGCAGGTCTGTCCGCTGCCGAAGACGCGCCGAGCGGCGTGAGGCAGGTGACGGGTGACAGGGAACAGCGGACAGCGGACAGCGGACAGGGGACAGCGTTCACTATTCAGTATGTTGGCCATTCATTGCCCCGGAGGGGCAACCCGATGATAGCCAGGGGTGTAAGGAGCCGAAGGCGACTGGAACCCCTGGTATTGCGTCAAGAAACGATCATTGCCCCGGAGGGGCAATCGCACGCTGCGTTGGTCATCGGATCGCCGAATGGAGGATTTACGGTCGCCCTTTTAGGGCTCTTGGTAGCTGGCCAGTCGTGTTTCCCCCGGGACAAGCCCGGGGGAGGTTAATTCCCGGACACCCTCCACTATTCACTATTCAGTAATCACTCTTCACTATTCTGCTATCGAATCGACTGCGGTGGCTTCTGTCCTTTGGGAATGAAGCTGGTGTACTTCAGGTTCTGAGTCCGCTTCTGAAAATCTTCACGCGCGGCCGCCAGTCGTCGCGGGTCTTCGATCAGTTCGATCGCGCTGACCGCTAGAACCTTCGCCGCGTAGTGAATGCCTTTTTCGCCGATGGTGGATCCAATCGCGGCCACGTTCTGCCAACTGTGGCCTGGGCTGTTCGCGGCAAAACAGGACGTGCGCAAACCGCCCGTGGGTACGCGCCAGCTGATGTCTCCCACATCGGTCGATCCTTTGCTGGGTTCGGCATTGGCCAGATTCCGATCAACCGACTCGTCGATGGCCACGGGGAACTGCGTTCCAAACTGTTGCGTCAACGGTTCCTGCAGCCGACGAGCGAACAGTTTCTCCTGTTCGGTGAACTTCGGCGGCCCCACGCGTACCAGATTGCGGGTGATCATTTCCGAGAGTGGCATATTGGGGATGACTTCATGGCAATCGGTATCCACTTTGACGGTCACTTTGGTCCGCGTCATTTTGGCGGCGCCTTCAGCGATGTCCTGCAACCATTTGAAGTTGTATTCCACATCCGCATGCGAGTTGGCTCGTACGAAGTACCAGACGGTGGCGGTGGGTGGGACGACATTCGGTGCGCCTCCCCCATCGATGATCACATAGTGCATCCGCGCGTCTTCCTTCAAGTGTTCGC
>CAJHYY010000783.1_pt1 | contig 12906 bp, 4 predicted proteins | sample 9198861 | NCBI WGS metagenome assembly CAJHYY01 (sample SAMEA7708377, study PRJEB35096) | sediment metagenome | biome: marine neritic benthic zone biome [ENVO:01000025]; feature: sediment [ENVO:00002007]; material: shallow marine sediment [ENVO:03000034] sea grass bed [ENVO_01000059] ... | reverse complement strand
GCTCAGGCCGCTGCCGCGCTAGATCATCCATTGATCGTGCCCATTCACGAAGCGGGCGAAGCGGATGGCGTCTGTTATATCGCCTCGAAGTTTTGCGCCGGTCCCAGTCTTGCCGACTGGATGAAAAACCAGGAGCAGCCGGTTGGATTCAGCATGGCTGCCGATCTGCTGGCTCAACTGGCCGACGCCGTTGAGCACGCGCATTCCCGGGGCGTGCTGCATCGCGACTTGAAACCCAGCAACGTACTGTTGGACGACCAGCTGGTCCCCAGGATGACCGACTTTGGTCTGGCCAAACTGGTTGGAGACGGTCCCGAAACCACCAAGAGTAATGTGGTGATGGGCACCGCGGGGTACATGTCCCCCGAACAGGCACGCGGCAAAACGAAACAGATCAACTCGGCCACCGACATCTATTCTCTAGGAACCATCCTTTACGAATTGATCACCGGAAGGTTGCCGTTTGTAGGTGACTCGGATCTGGACACCCTTCAGCGGATTCAACACGAAGAACCCATTCCTCCATCCCGACTCCGCTCGAAGTTGCCGCGCGACTTGGAAACGATTTGCTTGAAATGTCTCAACAAAGATCCACGCCGCCGGTATGCGACCGCAGCCGAGCTGGCGGACGACCTGCGTCGATGGCGCAGCGGTCAAGCCATTCAGGCTCGGCCAACCACTCGCATTGAACACGTCTTACGTTACTGTCGGCGAAAGCCGGCCATGGCAGCTCTTTCCCTATCGGTATGCCTGCTGGTATTCGCGTTGATCGTCGGCAGCGTGTTTGCGTTTGTGTGGATCTCGAAAGAGCAACGTCAAACGCTCAGGCAATTGACTGCCACCAAGCAGGCAAAGCGCGAGGCCGAGGTGGCTGGTCAGAGGGCGGTCGACAACGAGCGCGTGGCTCGACGTGAACTGTTCGAATCGTTGCTGGCCGAAGCTCGGATGCACCGCATGGCTCAACGCTCCGGACAGAAATCGTGGGCAACGCTGCAACAGGTTGCCGAGCTGGCCAAATCAATGAATCTCAGCGACGAAGACCGCTTGCGACTTCGTAACGAGGTGATTGCCAGTTTGCCATTGACGGACATTCGCGTGGACAGAACGTGGCCTGCCTATCCACTGGGAAGCGCGGGAACGGGCATCGCTTTCAGTACGGACATGGAAAAGTACGCCATGATCGCCGATGACGGTTTTCTGGTAGTACGGCGGATGAGCGACAACGAGGAACTATGGCGGACCGACGTCGGTGCTCCGCAATTCCGCCCCACTCGCTGGTGGTTGAAGCTGGGATTCAGCCCGGACGGTCACTACCTGGTGGCCCGCGGTAAACGGCTCAACCGCACCGTAGCGATGATACCCACGCGCGTCTGGGATTTGCGGACCGGAGAACTAGCGATCGAACCGCTCACGCCGCCAGTCTCGCCCGATTACCGTGACTTCGACATCAGTCGGAATAACCTGCTGGCCATCCCACTCGAGGATCAGTCCATCGCGGTGGTGGATCTGGCAAGTGGAAAACAGCGGAAGCTGTTTTCAATGCGTGGAACCACTACGATGATGCGATTTTCGCCGGACGGAAACAGCCTGGCCATCAGTGGCAAGCCCACTCGAATCGTGGATGTGCAGACTGGGAATGTCGTCCAAGAGTTGGATACCCATTCGAAAGTCATGGCCTGGTCGTCGGATGGCAGCCTGCTTGCCGTCGGTTCGGGTGCGAATGCGATCGTATGGCAACGTGACGGCCGTTTGCTGACGCGATGTCACTCGGAAAAAAGTGAAATCGTGGGTGTTAGTTTCCTGCCCAACAGCTACACGCTGGTGACCACCAGCTGGGCGGAAACGCGAATGTTCAACGCCGTCAATGGACAGCAACTTCTATTGGTCGAAAAAGGAAACGCTGCACAGTTCAGTCATGACGGACGCTGGCTGGGTTTAGGCAGTTCCGGATCGCTCGTGGGTCGCTTTGCGGTCACCGCTCCTGAAGGCTATCGTTCGTTAGGTCACGCCATCAATGGCCGGATCGAGATCACTCCGGACGGACGGCTATTGATTGCTTACAAACCGGGCCATTTGTTGATTTGGGACGCGGCATCGGGACGACTGTTAGGAGAGATCAAGCCTCCACACGCGGGCAGTGAATTCCGCGCGTGGTTGGATCAGGCAGGCGACCATGTAATCACGTCATCCAAAGCGGGATTGCATCGCTGGCCAATCAAGTGGAACGAAAAGGCCATGAATGATGGTGGCTCGCAATGGCAGCTCACCGTCGGACCTCCGGATTCCGTGAAGGTGCAGCCGCCGATGCGTGTCTCCGCCTATCTCCGCGGTAAGGGAGGCCAGTTGCTACTTTGCTCGGGATCGACGCTGTCTGTAGTCGAGTTGAATGGTCCGCAGGCAGAAACGGTGGCGCGCTTGCGCCATGGAGCATGGTGGGTGGATGCCAGTGCTGACGGACGTTGGTTAGCCGCGTCTCGCTGGCAAGGAGACGGTACCGTTGTGTGGGACCTTCAACGGGGTCAACGTGTCCAGCGTCTGGCGGGTGTCAACGCGCGGTTGTCCTTCAGTCCGGATAATCAAACCCTCGTTGTCGCCAACCCGAGCCAGTTCGAATTCTATGAAGTCGGCAGCTGGCGCCGCACCCACAAGATGGAATGCTTGGACATGGGCGTCGGCAGTTCGCTTTCTTATTCACGCGATGGGCGTTTGCTGGCAATTTCGATGGGCGACGAAGAGATCAAGCTGTTGGATGGCAGAACTTGGGAACCGCTGGGATCCTTCGTCGCGCCCGGATTGGAGCGTCTGACGATGATTCACTTAAGCCCCGACGGACATCGGCTTGCTGCACAATCGGCCACCGGCATCGTTCATGTGTGGGACCTGCGCGTGATTGGTCAGCGTCTGGCCGCAATGGATCTGCATTGGCGCGCAGAAGGTGTCGATCCCGCCTGGCAAAAGGTTGATTCGCATGTCATTGGTCCGGATACACCTTTCGAATTCCGAGTGGAATGGGGCGACCTGAATGCAGTTCAGCGGCTGGGTCGAGAGATTGCTCGAGAGGAAGATGCTGACGCGCTCGTTCCATTGCTTTCACAGCGTGGGAAGGCATACGCCAGCGTCGATCGCTGGACGAATGCCATCGATGACTTCTCGCGGGCGATTCAACTGGCGACCGAGAATCGCGAATCTGAAGTGCTCGCCGAACTGCATTATCAGCTGGGACGAGCTCAGGCCGGCGGAAAACAGCCCAACGACGCGGTCGAGTCCTTTACCCGAGCGATTGAACTGAACGCGGACCACGCTGACGCCTACCACGAACGAGGACATTTGTATTCGAATCGCCGCGAATGGGAGCTGGCGCTGGCAGACTACCTGGCGGCGCGCAGGCTGCAGCCGAAGAGCCACGAATTGTGGCAACATTGCGGCAACTCGCTGATGCAGCTGAAGCGTTGGAACGAAGCGGTTGAGGCGCTTTCCCACGCGCTGGATTGTGAGGCGGATGAATGGTCGCATTCGGTCAGTCACGCATGGCGCAGTTTTGGCTACGCCAAAGTGGGCAACTATGCCGCAGCACTCGAAGATCGCGAACTGGCTTTACAGCTGGACCCGGAAAACTACCAGCGCAGCAACCACCTGGCGTGGCTGTTGGTCACTTGTCCCGATCCATCGCTTCGTGATCCCAAACGCGGGCTCGAGGTGGCCAGGCAATCCATTGCATATCGGCCGGACTACGATCGCAGCTGGAATACGTTGGGCGTCGCCTACTACCGTCAAGGACAACTGGAAGACGCCGAATCCGCTTTGCTGGAATCCATTCGCTTAAGCGGCGGAGGTGATCCGTACGACTGGTTGTTTCTGGCGATGATTGCTGAACGACAGTCTGATTCGGTGGAAGCCCAGCGCTGGTATGCGAAGTCGATGGAATGGATCGATCAAGGTGGATCGGTCTCTGCCGAGCTTTCTTTGTTCATCGAGGAAGCCAAAGCGCTGCTTGCACCTTGATCTCAGCGTCATTGGTCGGGTGAGCCCGCGCGAGCTAAGTCGCTCGCTGTGCCGCACACCGCATTTCAACATCGTCCATAGCGCGAAGCAACAGCGATGCTTGCCTTTCAACTGGACACTTCGAACAATAAGACCAGGCGAACCTTTGGCGCGCCACATGTCTTCTCTGGATCGAACTTTTCGTACTTGAAGCAAACCGTTTTGTAATCAACGGAACCTGATCGCTGTCAGCGGTTCTGGTTCCCGCCAGCATACCGGACCACTGGGCGCCTCGAATGAGCGACCGCAGTGGACCCCACTCAAACACATCGGAGTGGATGCGTGATTTTCGTTGCCGCGGGGTGAAACTGCGCGCCGGCGGAATCACTTTCTTTGGCGATCACTTTCAGCGGAATTGATGACGTTGGACCGATCGTATCGGGGCAGGCTGTCCATTATTTGTGGCGCTGTGAAAATCCAAACGCCTGACGGCCGTGTTGCACGGCTGCCGTAGTGTTCCCAGATCAACAAGTCGCTTCGTGAACGCGTGTCGCTTTGATGCGCGCGTTTGCCGCGGCATGTTTTTTGCGGTAGATGCGTCGAGTTCTCGCAAGCGGGTAATCCGTTTTAGCTGATGAAACAAGCGTCCGCGTTGAGACGCACTTTTCTTCTTGTAAGGAGGCATTCCATGTCGATTTCACTTCCTCAACTGCGCGTTGGCGAGCCTCAACGCCATCGCGCTTTGTCCGTGTTTCCAATCTTCTGCCCGTCACCGGCGCCGGTGGACTATCGACTCTCCGTCGATGCCTTGGCCGATGAATCGTTGGTCGTCGAAGAGGTCGACAGTAGCGGCTCAGTACCCGAGTTGGTCGTCGACAACCATGGGGACGCTCGCGTTCTGTTTTTGGAGGGCGAGGAGTTAGTCGGGGCCAAGCAAAACCGGATTTTGAACACTTCCGTGCTCATCGCGGCTCACAGTAAGGTGAAAATCCCGGTCTCCTGTGTGGAACGAGGGCGATGGCGATTCAAGTCGAAGGCGTTTCGCTCCAGCGGGTCACAATCGCCCAGCAAGCTGCGGCGGATGCTGCGAAGATCCGTGAGTGATTCGGTGAAACACAGAAACAGCCATCGCTCCGATCAAGGCGCGATCTGGGAAGGCGTTGACGAGCTGCAATGTGCTTACGGGGGATCCACGCCAACCGCAGCCATGTCCGACACGTTTGAAAAGCATGAGCAGGAGATCAAGGACTACCGTGAAGACCTGAAATACGTGAGTGGGGCTACGGGGATGGCGGTCGCTGTCGGCAAGCAAGTACTGTCGGTTGATGTGTTCGACAAGCCGCAGACCTGCCAGCAGGTGTGGACTCGGCTTCTCAGCGGAGTGATCTTTGATGCGATGGCCAGGCAGGACGCGGAGGAGTGCGCGTGCATTGCCGATGTACAGCACTTCATCGCCACCACCGAGGACCTCTCCTGGGCGGCCGCGCCGGCCGTCGGCGAAGGCGAAGAATACCGGGCAGAATCGCAGCAAGGCAATCTGGCTTCAGCTTTGACGTTCGGTGATACCGTTCTGCACGGAAGCGTGTTGGCGGGTAGCGACGCGTAACTCGGTGGGCTAACACGTAAACAATTTGTTTTTCTAACGAAGTTCTAGCGACCAACGGGAGCGGATTGGTGCTGGACGAGCGGTAGCATGCTCTCCGTCGGGCTTGCCCCGACGGGAGCAACGACTGGTCAGCTTCAAAATCCAGGATCAGCAGAAAAGACTACCAGTTTCGAGTCAAAGCTGGATGGATTTGTCGCGAGTCGATGGTTGCAATGACCCTTGAAGTTGACGTGAGAAATGGTTGCTTGGTTCTAGAATAGGTAGCTAGAGAGTCGTAGCTCCCGTCGGGACAAGCCCGACGGAGGCTGCTTTTGCTGGATGCTTGATGGTAGCCCATTAGTCGTTGCCACCGTGGGGACAAGCCCCACGGAGGGCTACTGTAACCGCATTTCCAGCGACCAACGGGAGCGGCTTGGCAAGGGACGAGCGGTAGCTCGTATTGGGTGGTCGCCATGGGCGACTCTGCGCCCTCTGCGGTTAGCATTTTGAACCGCAGAGGCGCGGCGTCCCTATCTATTCAATCCCAGTCGAGATCCAGCCGACGCAGTCCGTCTCGGATCAATGGCAGATTCCAACGTTCGATCGTTTGCTCGCGGCCGCCACAGTACAGCGAGCCATCGGGTGCAAAACGCACCCAGGGGTCTCGTAGTTGTATACCGTCAGCGAGATGCAGCCCATGGCGTTCATAGACGGCCTGGAAACTCGCGGCACTCCCATACTGGGAAGTGTATTGAACGATCAGTTCGTGAATCTGACCTTGGATTCAGGCGTTGCAGCAACCGACTACAACTTTGGCGAACGGGGACTGCATGCGGAACTGGTCAGTAAGGAAATGTTCTTGTCTTCCTACGAACATTCGGTAGGCACCGTCCTGGATACGATGATTCGCACCAGCGGTGCCTATGGATTTCGCGCTCCTGAGGATGGTTTGATCACCGCACAGGTTGCGGGCAACTCCCACCAAGTGACGCTCGGGTTGTACACGGCTGGGTGGATGCCTGTGTCGCTGTCGCACACTGGTGAAACGATGTCGGCTCCGGTTTCCGAAGGTGAAGACTATGTGCTACTCGTCAGCGAGGGCCAGGCCTCGAGTGAATTCCAGGTGCACACATCGCTCCGCGAGTCTCAACCTGCCGAACCCATCGAGCGCAAGGTGTATCACAATTCCCATACCCCAACGGACACGAACGACGATGGAGAATTGACCCCCGCCGACGCACTGCGGGTCGTTAACTATCTGAATCGCGCAAGCGCGCCCTCTCAAAGCCAGCGACCACTGTACCTCGACACGAATAACGACGGGCATCTAACACCCGCCGACGCTTTGTTGGTCGTCAATTCCCTGAATCAGTTAGGTGCGCGGCGAGCGGAGGCAGAGCCTGAGAGTCTCTCATTCACCGCGCCAATCGGGTATCCCCGACAGGAAATCACAGACCTTGACGATCACCACGATTCGCCTCAGACACGGATCGCCCCCTCGCGTCAAAGCTCGGTTGATGAACCTCCTGCGAACGATCTAGTGTTGCAGTCCATACCGGCATCTTCCACACCCGACTTATTCGACAAGTGGGTACGCTGCCGGGCCATCAGCAAAACGAATTACTCCGACGACGCATCTGCGGGAGACATCCAACACGAATGGGAGGAACTGATCGCAGACATCGCGCGCGATATCACGGGCCGCCGTGGATGAATTGTCAGCGCCTCAAACCCCTCATCTCAAACTTCAGACCTTTTTTTGGCTTTTTTCTGTCGCGGTGTCTTCCATCGCTGCAGTTAAACTATTTGGCAGGGTCCAAGCTCTTGTCCCTCTTAATGGGTGTGCTGTGGCCGAGTTTCTCGATAGCAACGAATCCAGCAGCGATCTGCAGTCGGCCGCGGCTGGTGATGCCCAGGCTCTCGGGCGGTTGCTGGACGAACACCGAGACCGGCTCAGACGGATGGTCCGATTGCGGATGGATCGCCGGTTGCAAGGGCGGATCGACCCGTCCGATGTAATTCAGGACGCGTATGCTGAAGCGACCACACGTTTTGACGAATACGCGCAGAATCAGGCAATGCCCTTTTTCTTGTGGCTCCGTTTCTTAACCGGTCAACGCTTGATGGCTTTGCATCGCCGTCACCTCGGCGCCCAAGCTCGAGACGCCTCGCGAGAAGTTTCCATCCATCGTGGAACCTTTCCCGAAGCCACTTCCGCTGCACTGGCGGCTCAGTTAATTGGCCGTCACACGTCTCCCAGCGAAGCGATTCTTCGCGACGAGATTCGCTTGCGTTTGCAGGAAGCACTGAATGCCATGGATATACGGGACCGCGAGATCCTCGCATTACGGCATTTTGAACGATTGACCAACATTGAGGCGGCCCGCGAACTGGATCTTGACCCTTCGGCCGCAAGCAAACGTTACATTCGGGCCGTGCGCCGGTTGCGTAAGACGTTGGCTGGCATCCCCGGGGGTATCGATCTGTTAGTTTGATCCTACCGACGAACATGAGTGCCGAACAGACGATCGAACAAATTGCCGAAGAGTTTATTTCGCGCCTGCAAGACGGTTACCACCCGTCGATGTCGGAATACATCTCTCGTTACCCACAACTGGAGGATGAAATCCGCGAGTTGTTTCCCGCCATTGCCCTGATCGAGAAGGCGGACCCGACAGACGAGTCATGGGACGATGCGGTCACCGGCGAAGTCACCAGTGACGGCACGCGGCTGAAACAGGTGGGAGAATACCGCATCGTCCGTGAAATCGGACGGGGCGGAATGGGTGTGGTTTACGAGGCGGAGCAACAGTCGCTGGGACGGCACGTGGCTTTGAAGGTCCTGCCCTATCACTCGTTGATGGACCCTACCCAACTCAAGCGATTCCACCGTGAGGCCCGGGCGGCCGCCCGACTCCATCACACCAACATCGTGCCGGTCTTCGGTGTGGGGGAACACGATGGAATTCACTACTACGCGATGCAATTCATTCGCGGACAGGGCCTGGACGAAGTCATCGACGAGCTGATTGCGCTGGAAACGCACGTCGTGCCGCTGGTTCGTGAAAACTCGGCCGTTGAATCGCAGTCACCCGCACCGGGTCCGCTCGCAACGAACTCGTCGACGCACGAAGCTGACGACGATCTCTCTTCTCCGGATTTAATGTCTCCGCGCGGCGATCTTTCGAACAGTTCCACGACGGATCGGCATTTCTTCCGCAGCGTCGCCCGACTGGGTGTGCAAGCGGCAGAAGCGTTGGCCTACGCTCACGGGCAAGGCATCCTGCATCGAGACGTCAAACCTTCGAACTTGATGCTCGACAGTGACGGCAAACTTTGGGTGACCGACTTTGGCCTGGCAAAAACAGACGCCAAAGATGAACTTACGCACACCGGTGACCTGGTCGGCACTCTGCGATACATGGCCCCCGAACGCTTCGACGGCTGGTCGGACCCGCGAAGTGATATCTACGGCCTGGGGCTCACGTTGTACGAAATGTTGACGCTCAAGCCCGCTTACCAGGAACGCGACCGAGCGAAACTGATTCGGCGCATCACTCAGGAAACTCTACCCGATCCGCGACGGTTGAACCGAGCCATTCCGGTCGACCTGGAGACGATTGTTCTTAAAGCAATCGCCCGCGAACCGTCCGAACGGTACACGTCGGCGGACCAACTGGCAGCCGATTTGCGGTGTTACCTGGCAAGTAAACCGATCATGGCTCGTCGTACGTCATGGCGCGAGCGGACGTGGATGTGGTGCCACCGCAACCCGATGGTCGCCGCCCTGGTCGCGCTGGTGATGATCCTGCTGGTGACCACTTCGGTGGTGTCAGTGGCCGCGGCTGTCAGAATCTATCGCGAGAAAAACATTGCACAAACCAATCTTTCACGGGCCGAGAAGGCGGAACGCTCGGCGAGTCGTTCAGCAACAACGGCAAGGCAGGCCGAGTTACGCGAGCGGTCGGCGCGCGTCACCGCCCAACATAGCGTTTACGCCGCGCGGTTAGCGCAGGCACGGGCAGGTCGATGGAGTGGTCGGCCCGGGCGCGGCTTCGGCGGGCTCCAAGCAATTCGCGAAGCCACGGAGGTGGCGCGCGCGCTCGACTTGGGCCCGGATGCCATCTTGGAACTGCGAAACGAAGCAATTGCCTGCATGGCTTTGGTCGACGTGCGGTTGGAGCGAAGCTGGCCCGAATCTTTTGCGGCCACACGTGTTCGCACGGGCTACGACCGGCACGCCGAACTCTACGCGCTTATCGAAAACGGAAGGTTCGTCATTCGACGGGTGGACGACAATTCCGAGGTCCAGTCTTTACCTGGCTTTGGCGATCCTCGCAACGGAGCTTGCCTGCGTCTCAGCCCAGATGGGCGAATGCTGGCTGCCAAGGGTCGCGATGGTCGACGAATCCGCACGGTTGTCTGGGACTTGACTTGCACCGAGCCGATTGTCGATGAAGACGGCTTTGGTAGCGGCTGGGAAGTCGATTTAGCTTTCTCCCGTGACGGTAAGATGATTGCGTTCACCGGACGACGGGACGCGGTATTCATTCATGAACTAAACCACGGAAATCGAATTGCTTCACTTCCAGTAACAGGCCGGTCTGCTCATCTGCAGTTTGACCCAAAGGATCAACGACTTGCCATATCGCAGAGCGGCACCGACCGCGTTCTGGTGTTTGATGTTGTCACGCAACAGATCCTTCAAACGTTGCAGCATGCGCATGCCGTTGAAGCCGTCGCGTGGAGTCCTACTGGAGAACAGCTGGGAGTGGCCTGTCACGATGGCAACATCCATATCTGGGATGTCGCCACTGGACGAAAGAACATGGTCTGCGGGGGACACTCGGGCAAAGTGATTCATGTCGCCTTCAGCCCTCGAGGCGATATGTTGGCTTCGTCCGCTTGGGAGATGGCTTCACGGATTTGGGATCCGCGGACCGGGCGTCAGCTGCTTGAAATTGAGGAGCGTCTGGGCTTCTTCAGTCACGATGGACAGCGTTTGACTACCTGCGGGCCGGGGAGGTATCGGGTCGCAACCGCCGACGTCCTCAAACTACTTGTCGGTCATCAAGATAGAGCGGAGATCGTCGACGTTGTATTCAGCGCCGATGGACAGTTGCTCGTCTCCACAGGCCACAACGATGGTTGTTACATCTGGAGTGCAACGACGGGTGAGCGTGTTTTCAAATTGCCTAACGCCATTCAGGTTCGATCGGCGTTTTTTACTCCTGATTCGCGCTACTTGTTGACGACAGGTTCGGCGATTCAGTTTTGGCCGATCGTATGCAAACAGACACAGACCCAGCGAATCGTACGGATCGGCAATCCGCAAACGATGACGGAACGTGCATCAACTTCGCCAGGGGACCGTGTCCATCTGCCACCGTCCAGCCGGACGCTCGCAAAAGACGAGATACAGGCATTCTTGTCTGTCGACAACCGAGGAACGGAACCACGGCCGGCGCGCAGTGCAAGTGAGATACGATTTGTCACGGGCAGTCCCGATGGTCGTTGGGTTGCAACAGGAGCGAAGTTCGAGAACCGCATTCAAATTCGCGACGGTGCATCCGGAACAAATGTCCACGAAATCAACCTGCAGGCGAAAGCGATCCCCTGTTTTAGTCCAGATGGTGCCTGGCTGGTGACGAACATTGGTGATGGCGATGTTCAGTTCTGGGAAACAGGCAGCTGGAAGGAATCACATCGAATTGACTTGGAACGCCGAGGACACAGCCGCATCGCCTTTTCCCCCGACATGCGGCTGATGGCAGTCGTCGATTCGTACGAAGTCGTTCTGGTGGATCCCAACGCAGGCAATGTGATTGCTCGGCTCGCAGCCCCTAGCCGGGAACAGCTGGCACAGGCATACCCAGAAGGAGCTTCTGGTTTGTGTTTCAGCCCCGATGGAGCGCAGCTAGCGGTTGGTAGTGATGGCGGCGTGATTCAACTCTGGGACTTAAGGTTAGTTCGCAGGCAGCTGAAGGATTTGGGACTGGATTGGGATCACCCAGCGATTCCTGACAGTGTGATCGATCGATCCGTTAAGCTGAGCGTGCAAATGGAAGCAACCCCGTAAGCTCGCGCAAAACCTCTCTGGCCATTGTGCGTGCTAACGCTCGTAGCGATCCCGATGTACATCGGGAGAGCGATTCGGCGCGCGACGAGCGGTAGCTCGTGTTTGGTTGTCGCCATGGCGACTCTGCGTTGCTAATGGTGAGAGTTTTGTTATTTCGCGCAAGTTTCGCGATGCCGACGCATTGGCAACTCTGCGGAAATCTGCGTAATCTGCGTTTAAACAAATAGAAACGCAGATTTCGCGGATTAACGCAGACGTTCGCAAACGACTCCCAGACGCGGGACATGTTTGGTTGTGGCCTCGGGCCACACTGGGTTTATCGGCAAAATCTGCGCTTCAAACAAACAGCGGTCGACGAGTCGAAGCGTAGATCCCGCAGATGACCGCAGAATCAGTTCTATGACCCGTCATCGAGAATGGACGCTACCTTCGCGCTGCTCTTGGTTCTCCGCGGTTCACACTTCGCAATTAATCACTGCGGACGCGGCGTTTTCTCAGTCCCGGATCAGCCCGGACCGCAGTTAATTCAGAAAGCGCTCCCCATCTGATTCTTGCGAGCCTCGCTATGCCACGCCCTTCCCATCCCAGCAGACACCGCGCAGTCCGTTCTCGCCGACGCCGACTCACGGTCGAGAACCTCGAGCCCCGTTATTTGCTGGCATTGATTCGCTGGGACGGAGGAGGCGACGGGGTCAGCTGGAGTGATGCCGCTAACTGGACTGGCGACGCGTTGCCCGGAACCGACGATGACGTGCAGATAATTGGCGACGATGCTCACTCGGTGGAAATGCTAACTGATGCGTCGGTTAAGAGCCTCGCCATTCACGGCGACGCCACACAAACACTGAAGATCAACAAAGCCGCATTGACTACAAGCGAGTCGATTGCGATTGGTACCAACGGCATATTGAAGCTCGATAAGTCGGTGGTTTCCGGTCAGGGTTCCATCGAGGTCATCGGTAGCCTGCAAGCCGTGGGCATAAGCTCAGCCGAGTTGCCGATACAAATTGAGCCAGCTGGCACGCTCTCGATCGCAGACGGACAGTTCACGGTATCAGCTGGTGTGACTAACGAAGGTCAGATTTACATGACCAGTTATCAGTATTTTGGTGAAAGCCAGCTAAACGTGACTGGAAATCTGATCAATGGGCCGACAGGAAAAATCCGGGTATTGGGCGGTCAAGGTCAGCCAGGGGCCACCCGAGTCATCGATGCGCCGATTACAAACCTGGGGGAAATCTCGTCCAGCTTCACGACAACG
>CAJHYY010000180.1_pt1 | contig 12958 bp, 12 predicted proteins | sample 9198861 | NCBI WGS metagenome assembly CAJHYY01 (sample SAMEA7708377, study PRJEB35096) | sediment metagenome | biome: marine neritic benthic zone biome [ENVO:01000025]; feature: sediment [ENVO:00002007]; material: shallow marine sediment [ENVO:03000034] sea grass bed [ENVO_01000059] ... | reverse complement strand
GCCACCTCGTCCTCGCCCCGCGGAGCCAAGGTGCCTTCATATTGAACGACTTGGACAAACTGGGTTTGGGCGGGAGAAGCGATTGCCAGACAGGCAGCCAGCATGAAGGCCATGGGGGAACCTCGAGGCGGGGGTGGGCGGGCTACTAAACTTCCTTGCCAGCAAATCTTAAGCGAGCCGCGGTGTCAAGGCGCCGCGGTCCATTTGCCGTTGCAGGCCCAGTGGCAACCGATATACTGGGCGGTTTGGTTCACCCGGCCACGAACGCTCGGGAGGGCCGCAAAACCGATAACTTGGAGGCCGCGTGGGATCCGCCGGCCCATTCCACCAACCAATCCAAGATCGCTACGATCGATGCTGGGAGAGAGTCATGGCTCGTGTCTGCGAAGTATGTGGTAAGAAATCGCAGATGGGAAATGCGGTCGAGACCCGGGGTAAAGCGAAATACCTCGGCGGTGTCGGTACGAAGATTACCGGCATCACCCGCCGCAAATTCAAACCCAATCTGCAGCGAGTCAAAGTCGTTACCAAGAATGGCTCTCACCAAACGATGCGCGTCTGCACTCAGTGCATCCGCAGCGGCGCTGTCCGCAAGGTGGTCAAGCAGAAGCCGTTTGATGTTCCCAGCAGCAAGTCGGCCAAGAAGTAACGGGCGACGGTACATAAAGGCGACGGTCGTGAGTCTCAGCCGAGAGGAAGTGGCCAAGGTGGCTTCGCTGGCGCGCCTGCGTTTGTCCGAGGACGAAATTGCCTTGATGACGTCGCAGCTGGCCCAGATCCTGGATTACTTCCAGCAATTGGAGCAGGTCGACACCTCGCAGATCGAACCGTTGGCTCATCCGGTGGATGTACAGAACGTCCTCCGTGATGACGAAGTCCGCACCAGCCTCCCTCGTGAAGAGGTTCTGGCCAACGCACCCAGTCACGACGGCGAATGTTATCGCGTTCCGGCCGTCTTGTAAGAACGGCGGCCACCGGCGACCACGACTTGCAACGAACATTCGCCCCGGGCTCGTAGGGAACTGAATATGTCCCTCGTCGAATCGACAGCAAAGGAATTGCTTCAGGGCATCGAGTCCGGGCAGTTCAACGCGCGCGAAATCGTCGCGGCTTACCTGCAGCGGATTCAAGAACATGATCCGCAGATTGGAGCCTTTCTTGCGGTAGATAAGGAAGGCGCTCTTCAAGCCGCCGAAGCTTGCGATCTGGCTCGAGAAAAGGGTACGCCATTGGGACCCCTGGCCGGCTTACCCGTAGCCACGAAGGACCTGATCTGCGCTCAAGGCGTTCGCACGTCGTGCGGGTCGAAAATCCTGGAAGAGTTCCGACCACCGTTTTCAGCGGGAGTCAGCCAACGGCTGGTCGATGCGGGCGCTATCGAAATCGGTCGCACGAACATGGACGAGTTCGCGATGGGCGGTTCGACCGAGAACTCGGCATACCAGCCAACCCGCAATCCCTGGGACCTGCAGCGCGTCCCCGGCGGGTCCAGCGGAGGATCGGCTGCGAGCGTCGCGGCCGGCATGGCTCCGTTGGCGATCGGCAGCGACACCGGAGGCTCCATCCGCCAGCCAGCGGCGTTTTGCGGCGTATCGGGTTTGAAACCGACGTACGGTCGTGTCAGTCGTTTTGGCCTGATTGCCTACGCCAGCAGCCTGGATCAAATCGGTCCTTTCGCCCGCACTGCCGAGGACTTGGCGTTGTTGCTGCAGGCCATCTCCGGTCATGATCCACGCGACAGCACGTCGGCGGCCGAAGCAGTTCCCAATTATCGGGCGCAGCTGAACCAGCCCATGCAGGGCGTCCGCCTGGGCGTCATCCGTGAACATTTGGAGTCGGGCGTCGATCCACAAGTCAGTTCCGCGATCCTGGCGGCCGTCGACCAGATGCAAGACGCGGGTGCAACGGTTGTCGACATGCAGCTGCCCAACAGCCGTTACGGCGTGGCCACGTACTACATCATTGCTCCCTGCGAGGCGTCCAGTAATCTGGCTCGCTATGACGGCGCGCACTACGGCTTGCGCGAGCAACAGGAGGTGCAAATCGATGATGGTCCGTTGGTCAGCATGTACAAAGACACACGGACTGCCGGCTTCGGGACCGAAGTGAAACGGCGAATCATGCTGGGCACCTACGCATTAAGCGCTGGATACTACGAAGCCTATTACTTGAAAGCGCTCAAAGTCCGTCGCTTGATTCGTGACGATTACGATGCGGCATTTCAAGAAGTCGATCTGCTGGTCGGCCCCACCACGCCGTCGCCAGCGTTCAAAATCGGCGAGTTGGTCGATGACCCACTGTCGCTGTACATGCAGGACCTGTTTACCGTAACGGCCAACCTGGCAGGCATTCCTGCCATCTCCGTCCCATGTGGATTCAATTCCAACGGTCTGCCGATCGGTCTTCAACTGCAGGCCCCGGCGTTTCAGGAATCTCGCTTGCTGCAGGTTGCCCACCAGTACCAGCAGCATACCGATTGGCATCTTCAGCGAGCACATCTCTCATGAGCGACGCTCCGTACAAAATGCTGATTGGTCTGGAAGTCCACGTCCAGCTGAAGACCAGGTCGAAGTTATTCTGTGGGTGCAGTACACAGTTCGGAGCTGATCCGAATACGCAGACCTGCCCGGTGTGTACCGGGATGCCCGGCGCCTTGCCTGTACTGAATCGACAGGCTCTGCAGCTGGCAGCGCAAACGGCGCTAGCGCTCAACTGCTCGGTGCCACAGTTCACCAAATGGGATCGCAAGAACTACTTCTATCCCGATCTGCCCAAGGGGTACCAGATCAGCCAGTTCGATTTGCCGATGTCGGAGGAAGGTTACCTGCAAATCAGCGCGGAGGAAGGTGAGCCCAAGAGGATTGGCATTATCCGCGCTCACCTGGAAGAAGATGCCGGCAAGAGTATGCATGACGAGGCAGCGGGAACTGCCGACAGTCGGATCGACTTGAATCGCACCGGCACGCCCCTGTTGGAAATCGTCAGCCACCCCGACATGAACTCGCCTGCCGAAGCCCGCGGTTACCTGGACGAGTTGAAACTGTTGTTGCAGTACTTGAATGTGTCGGACTGCAACATGCAGGAGGGCAGCCTGCGCGTCGATGCCAACGTGAATATCCACGTTCAGCAAGACGGAGATACGGTGGCTACGCCCATCGTCGAAGTCAAGAATGTGAATAGCTTCCGTGCCGTCGAGCGTGCGGTGGCCTACGAAGGGCAACGCCAATACGAAGCGTTTCAGCAAACCGGTCAGAAGCTGGGCGATGTTCCCAAACAGACGCGTGGTTGGGACGATCAAGCGCAGGTCACTCGTGCGCAGCGCGAGAAAGAAGAATCCAGCGATTACCGCTACTTTCCTGATCCAGATCTGGTTCCTGTGACGTGGTCGTCCGCGGAAATCGATGCGATTCGCGATTCACTGGGTGAACTTCCGCAACAAGTTCGCTCGCGACTCCGCGACGAATACGAATTGGACGCGTACGACGCCGACGTGATCGTGAATCAGGGTCGCGCGGTTGTTACTTACTTTGAGCACTTGGCTCAGCGCAGCAAGAATCCCAAGCGCGCCAGCAATTGGCTGCAGCAGGACGTGATGCGGTGGATCAAAGAGTCGGCGTCGACCATCAACGACTATCCCATCCAAGCCGAAGTGCTGGCCAATCTGTTGCTGGCTGTCGAAGAGGGAACGCTGGACACCACGCGTGGCCGCGAAGTACTCGAGCGGATGATCGAATCCGGCGACACGCTGGAAGCCACGATGGAACAGCTGGGCATCCGCAAGATGGATGTGTCGGAGATCGAGGACCTGTGTCGCCAGTTGCTGGAAGCCAACCCTTCGGTGGTACAGGACGTGCGCGAGGGCAAGGTCAAAGCCATCGGTGCTTTGATCGGCCAGGCCCGCAAACAAAATCCCAATGCGGATCCCAACGCAATCCGCGAAACCTGCCTGCGGTTGATTGGACACAGGTAACAGGACACAGGTAACAGGACACAGGCCAACTCACGTCTCACATCTGAAACCTGACGTCTCGCTCTGATACCAGTCGCCTGATCTCTCCCCGTCTCCCCTTCTTCCCGTCTCCCCTTCTTCCCGTCTTCCCTTCTTACCGTCTCCCCAGCTCCCCGACTGATTCGGGACGGGGTTTCAAGCAGCCAGCGGTTGTTTACAATAGCCGCGTCCAGTTGAGGGAGATGCGTGGTGCCAGGAAGAGTCGAAGGAACCGTCGTCGAAATCGATAGCGATGGCAGCCTCGTGACGGACATTCGTCGCGAACAGCTGGCGGACGCTCCGCGCGACGAGTCGCTCGTGATCCATTGCGACGAACACTCCACGCAAGGCCTGTTCGAAAACGTTGACGACCAGCCCGCTGCCACGTTCATGGCAGTCATCGGTGAAGACGACCGATTGCGCTTAACGATCGTGGGCATCTCGGCCAGCGAAATGTTGGGCATTCGCGTGGGCGAAGCGGTCCGCGTCCAGTGGTAGTGTCGCGAACCTCTCTGCTGTAATCTGGCCGACGATCAAGTTGCTTTCTGGCCCGGCGGTTCTTGGATGAGTTCAATCACGCGCGAACAACTCGAGCATTGGGACAAGCACTGCGTATGGCATGCCTTCACGCAGATGGCCGAGTACGAACCGTGGCTGGTTGACCAGGGCGAGGGTTGTGAACTGGTGGACGTGGACGGACGCCGTTACCTGGACGGCGTCAGCAGCCTGTGGTGTAACGTGCACGGCCACCGACATCCCAAGCTGAACGACGCGATCCGTCAACAGCTGGACCAGGTGGCCCACGTCACATCGCTGGGGATGTCCAATCCCACCACGGTTGAGCTGGCAGGGCGTTTGGCACAGATATCACCCGCTGGATTACAGCACGTCTTTTTCAGCTCCGACGGCAGCTCGGCGGTCGAGGTGGCGTTGAAAATGGCCTTCCAGTACTGGCAACAGCGAGATGATCCGCGACCTCAAAAGACCAAGTACATCGCTCTGGACGATGCATACCACGGCGACACCATCGGCAGTGTGAGTGTGGGTGGGGTGGCGCGTTTTCACGAGATGTTTCGGCCGCTGTTGTTCGACGTCGTCCGCTTGCCGACACCTCAGTGTTATCGAACACCGGCAGGGGTCGCGGCCGATCAACTGACGCAACACTACGCAGCGCAGCTGCACCGGGTCCTCGAGCAGCATCAGGATGAAATCGCTGCGGTAGTGATCGAGCCGTTGATGCAGTGTGCCGCCGGGATGATCACTCATCCGCCAGGGTTCCTCAGTGAAGTACGGCGGCTGACTCAAACCTACGACGTGTTGTTGATTGCCGATGAAGTCGCGGTCGGTTTTGGTCGAACGGGGCGGTTGTTTGCCTGTCAACAGGAAGACGTCGCGCCCGACCTGCTGTGTCTGGGCAAAGGGTTAACGGGCGGCTACCTGCCGATGGCAGCGACTTTGGCCACGACCGAAATCTGGAACGCGTTTCAAGGTGCCTACGCGGATTCAAAGACCTTCTTCCACGGTCATACGTACGGTGGCAATCCGTTGGCCGCCGCGGTGGCTCTGGCGTCACTGGATGTCTTTGAAGAGGAGCAGGTGTTGGAACAACTGGGTCCTAAGATCGATCGACTGAGTCAGCATCTTCAGCGCATGTCGGCAATGGATGGTGTGGGCGACACTCGCCAGTGCGGGTTGATTGCGGGAATCGAATTGGTCGAAGACAAGCAGCAGCAAACACCCTTCGCCTGGCAGGAACAGCGTGGCATCCGCGCTTGCAAAGGTGCCTTAGAGCGTGGCGTGTGGTTGCGGCCACTGGGGAATGTGGTCGTGATCATGCCGCCATTAAGCGTCACGCTCCAGCAGTTGGATCAGATTTGCGAAGCGGCCGAGCACGGCATTCGTCAGGCAGTTTCCAACTCGCAATAAGCACGAATCGATAACTGGCTGGTTTTAGCTTGCTGGTTTTCGGGCTTGAGATGCTTCGAATCACAATGAGTCCGTACAAGACAGGTGTGCAAAACCGCTGGCACGTACATCGTGTTGTAATGCACGTGGCCAAAGTAACTTGAACGTATTTCAAAACCTTATGATCATGCTGGACGACTGCCACTGACCGAGGATCAACGATGCAAGTGCATCTGCGAAAATCGGCGAAATCTGCGTTTAAATTGCCGGTCGCTGTTTTTTGAAACGCAGATGACGCAGATTAACGCAGACCTGTAGTGACACAGGTTGTTGCTTTAAACAGGTTTTGAAATGCGCTCGAGCGACGCGCAACCACACGACTTGCCGGTCACCCTCGACTATTGTGTCACCAGCGCGACGAAGCGACGCAGCAGAGCGTTCGAATCGGTCGCTTCCCCGCAATGCTCGATAAACTCGTCGTAGGTCATTCCGGCAATCCGTTCCACATATTGCGGGTAGTTAGCCAGTCGTTCCAAGAGTGCTTTCCGATCGAGTTCCGGATGAAACTGCGTGCAGTAGATCGGTTCGCCGGGCAAGGTAAAGGCTTGATTTTCCACCCGCGCTGTGGATGCCAGACAGACGGCATCCGCCGGCAGCTGCACCACGATGTCCTGATGTCCCGATTGCCCCTTGAATACAGGTGGCAAAATCTCGAACACAGGATCGGTGAGCGCGGAGTCGGTCAGTTGGATATCGATGGTGCCCAGTTCGGCCTGGTCCAGGTTGGTGATCACTCCACCTCCCAAGGCCTTGGCCATTGCTTGAAATCCCCAACACGATGCGAAAGTCGGCTTATGGATCTCCACCAGGTGACGCATCGCATCCAGCGCGGCGGCCAGCCAGTCCCCTCCTTGCGCGACCGAGTAGTCGCCACTGCCACCAAGCAACACGATGTCGGCCGCGGCCAGCGCCGTGTCGCTGGGCGGATCGCTGATCAGGTCACGCGTTTGAATACCGGATTCGGGGCAGCCCAGGTGCTGGGCAAAGCACCGCACTTCCTGACGCTTGATGGGATCGTCAGGGTTGCGAACTTGCAACAACAGGAAACGAATCTTGGTGCTCATCCGGTGCTTTTGCGCGTGCGTGTTGCGCGGTCTACGCTGGCAGGCAGGTGGGAAACGGGCCGGTAGGAAGTGGCTTACTGCGCGGCACTTCGCGAGCCGCTGGGCGAGCCACTAATATAGCGACCTTCGGGCAAGGGTCGACTGGCGGTCAAGTACCCCTGCCGATATAAGACATCCCGCACTCGACGAAAATCCGAGAAGCTGTCGGGATAGACCCAGATCGTGACCGTGGTTCGCTTGGGCTCGTAGCCGCGTACGATCGCGCTGAATTCAGAATCGTCTGCCAGAGCCAGCTCCAACGGCTCGCCCATCTGATCGCTTACTGGAATCAAGTCGAAATGATCCAGTTCGACACGGTCCTGAAGGGCTCTTCCAGATGGAGTGTCGACCAGCCCGGAAACGCGCTTCAGCGTGTATTTCAAATGAAAGCCTCGCAGAGGCCCGACCATGTCGGTGTAGTTCGGCGCGTCACGCAACTTCCAGGCATTGCCTCGCGCCTCGCGTTTGAATTTCTCAACCAACTCGTCCAGCGGCACAAACACCAACCGTCCGTGCTTTAAACGGAAGTGAATCTCCTGACCAAAAACGGTCTTGGCCAAGGGAGTGGGAATGTGCTTAATGACTTTGGTCGGCGCTTCGCTGCTTTCGACCGCCGAGATCTGACGTCTCAGGTTTTCCAATTCGTCCTCAGCGGCGGCCGATTTGTTGGCGGCGTTCAGCCGTGCGGCCTCTTCATCCGACAACTGCTGCTTCTGATCATCGAGTTGCCGTTCGGCGGCGTTCAGCATGTTCAAAATGTTGTCACGCTCGTGCTTTCGATAGGCGACTTCCATTTGCTGATCACGCGCCGTGGTGCGCATGTGGGTGACTTCATCTCGCAGCGAAACCAAGGCCTGGCGGCTAATCTTCAATTCCTTAACCGCTTCTTGTTTTGGCACTTCGTTGGTTTCGGGTCGAGCTATCACCATGGCGTTGCGCGCTTGCACACCCACAACCATCACCAGGATGATCAGAATGCCCACCAGATTGGACACGATGTCCAGGAACGAATCCTGTCCTGGCGCGTCAACTTGTGCCGATCGACGGCGCGTCATCGAGCAATCCTTTTGATGTCCAGACCACTGTTGCGCAAAGCTGCTCTCAGTTCTTGGAAGCGTCGTTCACCGCCCGTCGGCACTTCGACGTGCAGCACCGGCTTCCAGTAGCCGCCCATCACGGCCAGGCCCCATGTGTCCATCACCGCCCAGATGTGGGAAACGAAAACATCGACGTGATCGGCCAGAGGCCCATGGACCGTGATCACGCGCGGTCGCATTTGCTGGTCGCCCTTATCAGGGAGGATCACCAGGCGATCATGCGCGCAGGCGACACGGATCGGCCGGGTAATGCCCGTTGCGCCGGCACGCGCGCCGGGCAGACCCCAGTTTTGCCCCCGGTTCCCCGCCGGTCCCCCGGGGTTTTGCAACGACGAGCGTGCGTTGCCCGTGGTGGAATTACCTTGCTGGTTTGCGGTACCGGGCGCGGGCGCCCGATCAATCGGATTCTGTCCGTCGGTTGTTCCGCGGCTGCCATCACTCAGGCGACTGTCCGCGCCTTGTCCAAAACTGCCCGTTCGATTCACTTCGCGGGTTCCGCCCGCGGGCACAAAGCCTCCGCGGCGACTGGCCACGTACGCCGCTCCTGACGAACCGCCACGACGGCCGCCGCCGTAAGCGGAGGGCATCGACGCCGCCAGGACTTCTTGTCGTCGCTTCGAAACTTGAATAGCTTTCTTTAACAACTGCTCCAGCTGCGGATCGGGCTTGGAATATTTCAGCCGCATGTCGTCGTCGACCAGCTCGTATCCAAATTCGTCATCCCAGGTACGCATCGCCGCTCGGGCCAAGGCGTACGCCTCGGCGCCATCCGGCCGGACTACCAACAGCGGATACGCTTCACCGCGTAATCCCATTTGGGACTGATACTGTCGGATGGTTCTGAGCGCCGCGTCGACTGGATTCCCCGGACCAATCAATCCGGCGAAGTCGGTAGCGCTGATCCGCACGCCTTCGGGCTGGATGGTCAAACCCTGAGCATCACATTCCAGGTAGATCGGACGTCTTTGAGTTCCATTGGGACCTTCATACGGAATGATCGAGTAAGTGGTGGGTCGAGCTTCCGCGTCGCGTCTGGCCTGGTCCAGGCGTTGTTTTGCATTGGCAATCTGTTGTTCCAGCAGCGTGCGACTGGCCCGAGCCGATTGCAGCGCCGTGGATTGATCCCCGGCAAGTTGTTCCAGATTGGCAACCTCTTGCTGCATGCGTTTCCAACGCTCCTCTAAATCCTCGATGTGACCTTCAAGATGTGCTAGTTCGGCCTGTCGCCGGTCCGCTTCCTGGGCAATCGTACTGCGTTCGTGTTGCAACATGTCGAATTCCCACTGATAGTCCTCGGTGGCTTCTTCCAGGGGATTCTTATCCGGATAGGCGGCCTGTTCGCGTTCTTGGCGCGAAACTTCATCGGCCTGCACGCGGGCCTGTTGCACCACCAGCACCAACAACACAATCAGCGAACCCATCGTGCAGATCAAAACTGCCAGAAATGGGAACAGCGAGATTTGAACAGTTGGTTTGCGATACGGAACCCGTCTCATGCAGCGCGTCCTTGCTGGTCGTCCTTCGACTGGATGTCAACGCGTTTCTCTTGAGGGATTTGTCCCAGTCGCGTATTCAACAAGTGAATGGCAGCCGAGAGGCTCATCACCGTCTCTTCGAAGTTCTTCGATCCAGCCAGCGATTGCAGGTTTTCGTTCAGCGCTTCTTCCAGTTTGATCACGTTACCGGTGGCTTCGACCACCTGCCCCAGCACTTCACCCTGTTTGGACATCTCCTGCTGCTGGGCATGCAACAGCCGTGAGTTTTCAGAAATCGTGGTCTGCCATTGCTCCCAGCGACGACGAGCCTGTTCGCCTGCCTCGCGCTCGGTTTGCTCCATCGACTTCTGGAATTCCATCAGCGATTCGCCCAGAGCGCCGCTCAACGACGACTGGAAATGAGCCTGGTGGTCGTCGGCGGTTTGCATCCACTTTTGCTGAGCGTGATCCAGGCTCTCGCGCCACAGTTCGGCCTGCTGTTTCACCAGCACCTCGGCCGTCGTTAACACGGCATGCCCCATGCGCTCGATGGAATGCAGGAACGGATCGTTGGCCGTACCCACCGATTCGAAGCGTCCGCGGAACTCTTCGTGCATCCGCTGATCCACCATTCCCAGCAGTTGAGTTTCCACGCGGTCGACCAGGAACTGCAAGAACATCAGCACGATCGACAGGGTCAGCGCCAATGCGGTGGTATCAAAAGCCACGTAGAGACCCGACAACAATTTATCCATGGCCGACTGCACCGATGTCGCCAGCTCGGCCGGATCCAGATCGCCCAACGCCTGGGTGATACCAATCACCGTGCCCAAAAAACCGAGCATCGGGGTAGCCCAAATAATGATCCGCACCAGGGCGTAACTGTCCTGCTGCTTGGCGGCATCCATGTCCGACAGATATTTGAGCTCGTCATCCACTCCATCGGCACCGCCGCGCGAGCGGACGTATTCCAGAACGTTGCGTAGCCGGCGGCCGAGATACGATTCCCGAGCGGTGGACGGCAAGTTCTGTACGCCTTCGATCAACTCGTCACATTGGCTGGCCGCCACCGTTTCACCGTGGTCCAGACCCAGGGTGGCTTTCCCCAACGCTCCAAATTGGCCCAGCGTATTGAGCGCCTTCAGGATCAGCGCCGCCATGCCAATGAAGAACATCGTGCTGGCACACACGGAAACCGGATGCGAGGCAAAATAGCGGAGGGTGGCTTCGGTACGGAGCGGACCCTGAAGGATCAATGCATAGAAGAGGGTGGACGCAGCCAATCCCAAAATCAAAGGCCAACCCAGTTGTCCCAACACGGCTGGCAACCATTGCTTGGTTGAGTTCTTCTGCGGCATGTTCCGATCCTGTTCGGCAGTTCGTACAGTCATTGCGCGCAGACAGGCGCGTCAAACTGCCGTCAAGATCGACCTAATCGTTACAGTTTATTGAGCCTTTCTGGCGACTTGGTCCGTTTTTTGGTGCCGGCGGGCCGCCTCGAGGAAGGGGAGTGGGGGGGGCGGGGTGTGGGGAAGTGGGGAAGGCTGAATACTTGAATACTGAATACTGAATATTGATTGGTGACAGCTGATGGCTGACCGCTCAAACCTCAAACCTCAAACCTCAGACCTTTCTCTGCCGCTTCAAAAAAACCCGGACCCGCGATCAACTGATCGCGGACCCGGGCTTAGGTTCCCCCCTGGGAAGTTCAGTTGTTGCTTTGGAAGCCAAAGTCCTGGTCGTCTGATCGGTGAAGTAATTGCTTCCGGGCAACAGAGTGGATCTATCGGCACTCACGGGCTTTTAACTTTAGCTTCCAACAATCGTTCTGCCGTTGTGTTGCAGACAGGTTCTTCCTGATGTGGCGTGATGCCACACACGAGCGACCGCTTATTCAACGGCTGGAACGATCGTTTGCCGTCCGCTTTGCAGGGCAGGGGAGTAGAGCCGGCGGGTGATCGCACGTTAGACTGCCAGCGGCTTGATGTCCTTTGATCTCCTATCGCTCATGTTTTGTTCGTCTTCGCAGTCCGACGCCATCGCCGCACTGATCAGTGGTGGTTTAGATAGCGCGATCATGGTCGATTACTTGCTGCAATCAACTCGCGCGGACATCTATCCCGTGCATATGGCCACGGATCTCAGGTGGGCCGAACGCGAACAGCAAGCGGCCAGCGACTACATCGATGCGATTGCCACTCCGCGACTCAAACAATTGGTCCAATTGCGGTTGCCCTTGGCCCATGTTTACGCGCCCCATTGGTCGGTTTCCGGCCCCGTGCCAGATGCCGCGACGGCAGACAGCGCAGTTTATTTGCCTCGCCGCAATACGCTGCTGTTGGAACAAGCCCTGAAATGGTGCTCGCACCAGCAGGTTTCCACGATCTGCCTGGGAACGCTCAGAACGAGTCCTTTTCCCGACGCTCAAACCGATTTCTTGGATCGTCTGGCCAGTCGATTCGGCAAGACCAGCGGCTGGCCGGTCCGCATCATTCGACCGTTTGGCGACCGTGATAAGATCTCCGTGATGCACCTGGCCGGCCCCTTGCCACTTCAACTCACCTTTTCGTGCCTGTCCCCACACGGCAAAGACCATTGCGGTGCATGTAACAAATGTGCCGAACGACAGCAGGCTTTTTTGCGGGCCGAACTACCGGACCCCACGTCGTATGCGTCTCGTCAGGAAACACACCATGTATCGCGTCACACGTGAGATCGATTTTTGTTACGGCCATCGCCTGTTGAATTACGACGGAAAATGCCGTTTCCTGCACGGCCACAATGGCAGAGTGCTGATCACGATCGAAGCCGAGAAGCTGGACGAACGCGGCATGGTGCTCGATTTTTCCGATATCAAGCAAGTGGTCAGCACTTGGATCGACGAGACGTTGGACCATCGCATGTTGCTGCATCGCGACGATCCGGTGGCCGCGACACTCAAGGACTTTGGCGAACCGCTGTACTTGATGGACAGTAATCCCACGGCCGAGAACATTGCCCAGTTGATCTTTGATTTCACACGCTCAGCCGGATTCCCGATTGTCGAAGCCACCCTGTGGGAAACGCCCAAGTGCTTTGCCACCGTTTCGGTAGGCAACAGCGGACAGGCATGAGCGAACAGACTCTGTTTCCTCGGTGTCTCTGAGCCGAATCTGACCGCTGTTTGCTGTTACCTGTTGCCTCAAACCTCACCCCTCAACCTTCTCTGCCCCTCTACCAGTCGCCAGGGGGACAGCGGACATGAAGAAGGGGAGACGGGGAGTGGGGGAGTGGGGGAGACGGGAATACTGATCGCTTTGCTGATCGCTGATCGCTGTTCGCTGTCGCCTC
>CAJHYY010001058.1_pt1 | contig 12966 bp, 9 predicted proteins | sample 9198861 | NCBI WGS metagenome assembly CAJHYY01 (sample SAMEA7708377, study PRJEB35096) | sediment metagenome | biome: marine neritic benthic zone biome [ENVO:01000025]; feature: sediment [ENVO:00002007]; material: shallow marine sediment [ENVO:03000034] sea grass bed [ENVO_01000059] ... | reverse complement strand
TAAGGTCCTTTGGAACCATAGGTTATGGAGGGCCGGTCGATAGAACGGGTAGGGGTACCCTTACCTCTCCCCAAGCCAATTAGCCGGGCCGGGTCGGGTTGTGCCCGTTGCGCCGATTGCGACCACCGAACACACAGAATGACACAGAAGATTGCAACCACAGAAGACACAGAATGACACAGAAGCGCGCGCGGCCTTTTCTGTGTCTTTCTGTGGTTAGTATTCTGTGGTTCAACCCACCACGGCGCGCATGGCCTTGGCCGTGATGCGCTGTTTGTGAGTGAGGGTGGTGCGCCAGGGTTCGTCGGCTACGGTGACCACTCGTTGCAGCATCTGGCGGAGCGAGAGTGAAGTGGCCGTCGTCAAATGCTGCAGCTCGTCCCATTCGATGGGAACCGAGACCGGTGCTGCAGGTCGAGCACGCGTTGAATAGGGCGCTACGGTCGTGGCGCCTTGCGTGTTTCGGAGAATATCGAGGTAGATCCTGCCCGTCCTTGAGCGTGCGGACGGACTGAGCGTGTATCGCTGCGGAAAATCGGCCACCATGCGTTTGGCCAGGCCTTCGGTGAATCGCCGCGCGTCCGACCAGGAATGGTGCCGCGTGATCGGCACCATGATGTGCAGTCCTTTGCCTCCGGAAAGCTTGACCCAGGATTCCAGGTTCAGATCCTGGAGTTGTTGGCGAAGGAGCAGGGCAGTGGCCACGACTTCGGTCCAGGGAACGTTATCGGCTGGATCAAGATCGAACCACAATTGATCGGGCCGCTCTAATTCGTCGATCTTTGCGGGCCAGGTGTGGATTTCAACAACGCCAAACTGCACCAGCGATAGTAAGCCGGCCACATCGTCGACATACAGCAAGGTCGTGGGCTCACCGTCTTTTTCGATTGCCTTTCGCTTCACGGCTTCGGGCAGACCGACGTGCGCATGCTTTTGAAAGAACGTTTTTTGGCTGACGCCCTGCGGAGCCCGGACAAGACTCAAAGGACGCGAAGCCACGAGTGGCAACATCCACTTGGCGATTTCAAAGTAGTAACCGGCCAGGCCGAGCTTCGTGACACCCACCTCGGGATAGATCAAGCGGTCGGGGTGCGTGAATCTTAAATTGTCGGGAATCTCGAGACTCACCGCCGGATCGTCAACAGCCGCCGGTTCTTCATCCGGCATCTCGTTGCGCTGCACCTGGTTGGCCGTCAGATCTTCGCGAATCCCCTGGAATGCCGGAAAACGCAGCTTGCCGTCGGGCGACATCGACAAGTATTCGATTTGCACCACGAACTGCGGCTTCACCCAGCGCACATCTTTGACTTCCGCCCGTGGAGCAGGGATATCCAGCGGCGATTCGCGAATCATGATCTGATCCAGTTGTTTCCGCAAATCCACCAGCAATGTTTCGGAGAAGCCAGTGCCGACACGACCCACGTAAGTTAACTGATCATTGTCATAATGAGCCAATGCCAGAGCGCCGAAGCCCACTCGAGTGGCTGAAGGAGGAGTAAATCCCACCACAATGAACTCTTCTCGATTGACACATTTGATCTTTAGCCAGTCAGGACTGCGTGTGGAGCGGTAGGGGCGATCACGTCGTTTGGAGACGATGCCCTCGACGCCCAGTCGCCGGGCCTGGTCGAATACCTGCGCTCCGTCGTCGTCGATGTGGTCGCAGAATTGAATCCGCTGCGGATCGGCATCCGTTAGCAGGTGTCGCAGAATCTGTTTGCGTTGTTCCAGCGGTTCGCGACGAATGTCGTAGCCGTTGAGGAATAAAATGTCGAAAACGAAGTAGATGACTGACGAGCTTTTCGAGCGGATCGAGTTCTGCAGCGCGTTGAAATCCGTCGTGCCGTTTTCGGCCAACACCACGACCTCACCGTCCAACAGCACTTCGGTGACGGGCAATTCCAGAGCCGCCTCGACAATATGAGGGAAGCGGTCGGTCCAGTCCTTGTCGTTGCGAGTGACCACACGCGCTGAGCCATCACGAATCGCTACGCGCATCCGGTATCCATCCAGCTTGATTTCGTGAATCCATTCCGGACCGCTGGGCGGAGCGCCGGTAAGTGTCGCAAGTTGGACACCCGGAAGTTGATTGGGCACGGAGGCCTTCATGGCGGATGCCAGTTGCGCCAGAGGATCGGACGAAGGGGGCATGGGTGGGTAGTGGTTAGAGGCTAGAGGCTAGAGGTTTGAGGTTTGAGGTTTGAGGTTTGAGGTTTGAGGTTTGAGGTTTGAGGTTTGAGGGCGCCGATTCTGCGCGTTCGTACACCGCTCTCCCTCGCTCACGCTTCGGGTTAGTATTCCTGAAAATCGCAACTTGAAAGAGCGCGAAGCGAGGGCGACGATTTTGCGCATTCGTACACCGCTGTCCCTCGTTGACGCTTCGCGCTTGGTTATTGGTGAGAATCGCAACGTCAAAAACCCACGCTTGGGGTTAGTTCAGTGATCTAGCCTCTAACCTCTGCCCTCTAACCACTAGAAACTAGAAAACTAGCAACTACCCACCATCTACGCTATTTTAGGCTGCAATCGCTTCAACGTCGCCGCCGTGCTGCGGCGACTCTTATGTCCACGAGTTTATCGAGTGTGTTTTCATGATCGGCAACCTGCAACGACGAGACTTTTTGGCTGCCGCCTCCGGTGCGGCGTTCTCTCCACTCCTGACGCCCACCACCGCGGTGGCCGAGCGTCGCGACTTGCCGGCACCGGGACAATTCCCGATCAAGGTGGTGTCGTCGGCCAACGGTTTGGAGGCCACTCGCCGCGCTTACACGTTGATCAACGAGGGTCGCGATGTTTTAGAAGCCGTGGTGGAAGGCGTGGCGATTGTTGAAGACGACCCCAAAGACACGAGTGTGGGCTACGGCGGTTTGCCGAACGAAGACGGCGTCGTCGAACTGGACGCGGCGGTCATGCATGGGCCGCGGCATCGAGCGGGTGGTGTAGCTTCGATACAGAACATTCGACATCCGGCTCAGGTCGCGATGAAGGTCATGGACCAGACCGACCACGTACTGCTGGTGGGTGACGGTGCACGTCGATTCGCTCGCGCACACGGGTTCGCCGAAGAGAATCTATTGACCGAGCGCGCACGCAAGATCTGGCTGCGCTGGAAACAGTCGTTATCGGACCGAGACGATTGGTTGTTGCCCGAGGATGATACGGACCCGGATGTGACCGAGTTCTTTCGCAGGAATTCGACGATCGTGAACGTCGCCGGCAAACAGCGGCGAGTCTTTCAACGTCCCACCGGTACGATTCACTGCGGTGGGATGAATGCCAACGGCGACATTTGCTGCACCACGACCACCAGTGGTTTGGCTTTTAAGATCCCCGGTCGAGTGGGTGATTCGCCGATCATTGGTGCCGGGCTGTATTGTGATAACGAAGTGGGATCGTGCGGCAGTACGGGTCGCGGTGAAGCGAACCTGCAGAATCTGGCCAGTTATGCGGCTGTCGAATTCATGCGCCAGGGTATGTCGCCTGGTGAGGCGGGTTTGGAAGTATGCCGTCGCATCGCCAGTCATACGCGCCGCAAAGACTTGCTGGACGAAAATGGCCGCCCGTCGTTCGGCTTAAAGTTCTACTTGCTGGACAAAGCGGGCAATCACGCAGGCGTGACGTTGTGGGGTCCGTCCAAGTTTGCCGTCACCGATGAAAAGGGGACACGGTTGGAAGATTGCCAGTTCCTGTACGAACGACGTTCGGATTAGAACGCCACGCGCGAGGGAATTGGGCTGAATATCGAAACGTGTTTGCTGTTTCGTTGCGATCACGAGCCCGACGTGTCAGTTTTAGAGTTGCCCCTTTCCCGCCAACACTAACCCGAAGCGTAAGCGAGGGAGAGCGGTTTACGATAGCGCAGAGTCGTCGCCCTCGCTGACGCTTCGGGTTAGTAGAACACGGAGTTTCTTGGGTAAACCGGCACTGCATGAACCAAAAGCGCAACTTCAAAACTGACGCTTCGGGTTAGTAGATCGTAGCACTGACGCAACAACAAAAACCCCTTGCTGACGCTGCGGGCTAGTGAGGGAATAAGTCCTATTCGCTCGTCTAACCGCTGAGCGTACCGGGGTAGCCGTTCCAGAATGCGTTGGCCAGATCCAGCCAGAGATTGCCGCAGCACGAGACTTCGTCCAGGAACCGTTGTTCCCAGTGCACCCGTTGTGCGGCGGTGGGTCGCTGTTCGTCAACGACTTCCAATTCGACGGCGGTCACATCGATCTCGTCGGTGATCCGAGCGAAGACGCTGAAGGTCGCCTGATAGCTGTCGTGATTCCACGTGTATTTGATTTGTGCATCGCCGCGAGCCATGGCAGCTTCACACAGATCACGTGACCGGCGACTTGCCGCTTCAGCCTCCGCCTGTTGAATCAACCGCGCTGCCCATTCCTGGCCGGAACGGGGCGCTGCTTTCTGTCGGCGTTGTGGCTGGCTGGACATGGTGGTTTGTAAACCTTGCGGAACTTAGCCGGTTTGTTTCTTGTTGGACTTCTTCTTTTTCTTTCGCGGAGCGCGAGCGAGCTCTTGTTTCAGCGAGTCGGTGGCTTCTTCGGGAGCCGCTTTCTTCCGCCGAGCCGTCTTTTTCATCGTTTGAGCCGGCTCTTCTTCGGTTCGTTCTTCCTTGACGCGTTCGACACTTGCCTTGAGGGCGTCCATCAAATTGATGACGTGTGCCGGCTCGGCCGACGGTGCGGCCACCAACTCTTCCCCGCTGACCTTGGATTCGATCAGCCGGTTCAGCTTGTCGGAGTAATCATCGTTGAACTTTTCGATGTTCATTCCTTCGCCGGTGGTTTCTTCGATCAAAGTGCGCGCCAGGTTTAATTCCGCGTCACTCAGGTCGATTTCCAGCAGCTCTTCCTGATAGTTGTCCACGTCTTTAACCTGCGCGGAATAGCGAAGCGACGTCATGCACAGCACGCGGTCCACCGGCCGTACCAGCACAATCTGCTCGCGCTGAGAAAGCACGACTTGTGCGACACAACCCACATTCCGTTCCGCCATGGCGCGTTGAATCAACGCGTACGGCTTCTGACCGGCGGCGCCATCGGGGACCAGGTAGTAGTTGTTGGAACCCAGATACAAGGGATTGATTTTGGTGAGATCCACGAAATGATCGATGCGGATCGAACGCGATTCTTCCTTGGTTCGCAATTGGTCCAATTCGTCGAGGTCGATGATGACGTATTGGTCCTTCGCGTATTCGTAGCCCTTGACGATCTCGTCGTTGGTGACCGATCCATGCACCGGACAGCGCTTGTCGTATTTAATACGGCTGTTGCACCCGGCATGGAGCTGGTTGAGGCGAGGCGTGTTGCTGTCAGTCGTCGCTGTGAATGCTTTCACCGCGACCGAGACGAGACTGAGGTTAAGGAATCCCTTCCAGGTTGCTCGTGGAGGCATGAGTCTCGCGGGGGATCGGAGGCAAGTTGATGGCGGAGAGAATCCGTCGCATTGCTAGCACTCCGTTACTCTACATTACAACGGTCTTAAGAAAGGGGTGCAAGCAATCCTCAGTTGGAGGGGCTTGTTCTTTGCCGAGCGCGGGATTCCTGGCCGATATGATCGTTGCAGGCGATACCGCTGACACTTGGGCGGGGGGGAAGCAGCCATAAAGAAACGCCGCGTCGTTGATAGCCGACGCGGCGTTGTGCCTGCTCAGTGATCCCGCTGGATCCTGTTAGTCCTTTTTCAGCTCGGTGAGCACCTTGCGAATCTCGGCCAATTGCTTTTCGATGCGTTCCAGCCGGTCTTCCACCGAAGCTTCCTTCTTGGTGGCTGGCGTTTGCAAACGCATCACGCGTGGCGCGACTTGCGGCGTACCGGTCTTCAGGCGTCGAATGATCACGTCCGCTTCGTCGCCGATCGACTTCTTGAGCTGCTCGTGCAGACGCTCGTGCAAACCGTCGAGCCGTTTTTGGATCTCGACATGATCGTCATGCGCGTGATCGTGGTCATGCGCGTGGTCATGAGTATGCTCGTGAGCCTTGCGAATCGCGTTGTGCGCCTTGTTCAATGCGTCGAGACGATACTCCTGAATCCCATGCAGCTTGCCGTCTGAGAACAACTTCAGCGTGTGGTCGCCATCGAGTTGGATTTCGCGACGCTTGCCGTCCGGGCCGATGAGGATCATTCGGCGTTCAACCTTCTTGACCTTACGTTGGTTGTCCCCGTCGTGATCGTGCCCGTCATGATCATGGCCGTCATGGTCGTGGCCATCGTGATCATGAGCGTGGTGATCATGAGCGTGGTGATCATGAGCGTGATCGTCATCGCGATGCAAATGCAGGCGGATCGCGCCATGGACATCGTCGGTCAGAACTTTCCCGTCTTCACCTACCACAATAGCGCGGACACGGACTTCTTTACCGTCGTCGGCCTTGCCGTCGGTTTCGACTTCGATCTTGATTTCTCGTTCGCCCGTTTTCTGATTCCACTTGGCATCGGTCAGGTCGATTTCTCGCGCCTTCCCATCAGGGCCCACGAGGATCGCTTTGGCTCGGACCTTGGCTTTGACGTTCTTCTTGTCCTGATTGCCCAGGACCTTCTTCAAGGCCTCGTTGGCCAGTCGTTCGGCGTCCAGATCAATCGTGACGCCATCGTCCGTTTTTCGTTGCCGCACGATGCGGATCTTCTTGCCGTCCTGGACGATCTCTTGGACGTTGACTTCAACGTTGGCCTCGACATTGGCTTTCTTATCTTCTGCCTTGCGAATCACGATCGTGCGACGAGCCTCGTCCTGCTTCTTCGCAGCCTGTTTGCCGGCCGAGTCGTCGTCGGCAGCCGCCAGGGGCATCGCCAGCAGGGCCCCCAGGATCAGGGAGAGGGGCTTCAGTTTCATAGGATGGGTTCTCCGAATCGAGGAATATTGATCGAGTACGTTGGGTCGGGAGATGGACCGCTTCTCCTGCCGGCGGTCAAAATGGTCAGTCATCAGACTCCCGGATGACTGTACGGTACGAGATCCAGTGGGGGTCGCGAACCACCGGTTAAGTTGCCGTGGTTGACCGTTTCTTGCGGATTTCGCCTGAATCCGGCCTTCCGGGGCCGATTTCTCCCGATATCAAAGCTGTGATGTAACGCACAGACCACTACGATATACTTACATGAGTGTCCGAAGTCTATGGAAATCCATTGATGTTACGCTGGCTGCATTCGCTCCTGATACTCACCGTTGCACTGCCGGGGATGCCGTTGGGTCCCTGTTGCTGTGTAGCGATGGGAGTTGAATCCAGCGACGCCTGTTGCCCGACGCTGTTCAGTTCCGCGTCGGCCAACCGGATGCCTGCAACCCATTCGAAAAGTGAGTCGGCAGGCAAAGCAAGCTGCTGTCAGGTCGGCAAGAATAGCGAGGCGAGACAATCGGTCGCTAGCGTCGGCGAGTCAGCGCAACTCCAGCATCGATGCGAATGTGACTTGATCGACCCGGTGGCTCCGCGCAACCGGGCTCGCGATCCGCAGCAGTCACGAGGCCCGGAAGTCAGCGATTCGATCGTGGCCCTCCCCGCCGTGTCGATTGACGACACGCCTCATCCTTTTCCGCGAGTGCAAGAGATTCGTCCGCCCAATGGTCAGACGCGAGGATTACAGATTCTCTATTGCTGTTGGCTGGCGTAAACCGATGTCAGTGGTCTGAAGCATTTCATCGACCGGTAATTTATCACTCCATTACATTTGGAAAGGATCACATAAGATGATCAAGCGCGCTGTTGTTTTTGTTGCAATTTTGACTGTCAGCTTCATTGCCGTCGCCGACGACAAGGAAAAGTTTGATGCCAAGTGCCCGGTTTCCGGGATGAAAGCCAAGAAGGCTCAAAAGGCAGAATACAAAGGCGGCGAAGTCTACTTCTGCTGTGGTAACTGTGTTAAGGCGTTCGCCAAGGATTCGTCCAAGCACGCCGCCAAGGCAAACCACCAGCTGGTATCGACCGGCCAGGCCAAGCAAGAGAAGTGCCCCTTCTCTGGTGGCAAGGCAAAAGACGGTACGGAAGTGGAAGTGAAGGGAGTCATGGTCAAATTCTGCTGCAACAACTGCCAAGGCAAGGCCAAGAAGTCGACCGATCAGATCAACTTGATCTTCTCGGACAAGGCTTTCGACAAAGGCTTCAAGATTGCCAAGAAAGAAAAGAAGTAGTCCGCGTGACCGGATAGGTCATTCTGCGACTACTCGCGACTAAGCGGTCCTTTTGCGGGCCGCACCAATCAAAAACAGCCCCGCCTTAGGCGGGGCTGTTTCATTTCTTGCTTTCACTCAATTCCGCTTTTGATGGGAGCGAGTTCACGCTCACGGAATCGAGTCATCCGCTAGCGGCGGCGGCGACCACGGTTGCGGCGGCCACGCTTACCGTAGTTGTAGTACATCGTTTGGATGCCCTCTTCCACGGTGTCTTCCTCGCCATCGACCACGACCTTGGCCGCGGTGTGCTTGGCCGGGTAGCCATACATGCCTACCCAGTATCCGGTGCCATTCGCCGAGACCGCGTACCCGAAGCCGGCTTCGGGTGTATCGCTGATAATCGAGGCCCAATGACCAGGACTGTAATGCCAGCCATTGAATGCACCGTCCACGGTGCCATAGCCCATGGCGATGTTTTCTAAAACGGAACCGCTGTAGCCCTGTTCATTGGCTCGTGACTGAGGCGTACCGTTGACGTAGTGGTCGAAGTAGCCCGTGTCGGCCATGTAGCGGGCGTGCGCCTGGGCGGCGAGGGTCAACCTGGGAGAGATTCGCTGGGCCGAAAGACCCACGCTGGCGCGCAACTGGTTATTGGCTTCAAGCATCGCAGTGATGGTTGGGTGCTCGTGCAATCCGGCAGATGGCATCTCACCGGCGGCAACGTGCGTACATAGCAACGCTGCCATCATTGTCATTGTGCCCATCTTCTGTTCCTCCTTGGCTCAGGTGTGTATGTGAATCGGGCCTCGTGTAAAAACGAAGCCGGATATGGTTACACCACTGAACCTGGAGGAAAAGGGGGGACCTGCGAACGAGGGGAGACTTTGACGAATAAGCTGGCTTTTCGGGCGGAGGTGCCGAGATGGAATTGCCAGTTTGCAGGCGCGATATATCGTGTCTGACTTAAGTTAACCCAAAGCACCACGTTAGGCGGGAGATTCTGCTTCGGCGGCTTCCGTGCGAATCAACGCGTCGGCCATTCGGAATGCACGACCGGCCAGCACGTTTTCTTTTTCTTCGTCGGTCATCACCTTGTCGCTGCGGACCTCCAGGCCGTGTGCTACCAGGCCCTGAAGCGCGGACGCCGCATAATATTGCCTCAAAGTGATTCCTTTTTCGGCGGAACCCATGGCGGCTGGAAAAACGGGTGATTGTGGATTGACGGGCATCTCGGACTCCATCTGGCAGACAAACGATCCAACGGGTGCCTGAAAGCCTAGCTTTCTTGGGCAGTTTCCGAAAAAAAGCGCCGGGTGACAGCAATTTGAATCGCTATTTGTTGGATGCGGATTGCAGCGGGCTTAGACTGGAGGGCCGTGACGGGGACTGCATTGCGTTGGCATCATGAGATCAAGACAACTGGGAGGACGGGAATGCGGTTATTCAGCATTCAGGCGCTTTGGGCATTGAGTTTCTGCATGATCACCGTTCCGGCTGGTGCACAAGATCCCAGCCAGATGATGGAGCAGTTCAACTGGCGCGGGATCGGACCCACCGTGACGGGTGGCCGGATCGTCGATATTGCAGTGGTGCCGTCGCGCCCGGCGACCATCTTCGCCGCGTCCGCCTCGGGCGGGTTGTGGAAGACTGAAAACCACGGCACCACCTGGCAATGCGTTTTCGAAAAGGAAGGGACCACTTCGATTGGCGACATTTGCCTGGATCCCAAGAACCCCGAAGTGATTTGGGTCGGAACGGGCGAAGCCAATAACCAGCGCAGTTCCTATTGGGGCGATGGGGTTTACAAATCCACCGATGGCGGAAAGTCGTGGACCCATCTGGGACTGAGCGACACTCATCACATCGGGCGGATTGTGGTCGATCCCAACAATTCCGACACCGTCTACGTGGCCGCACTGGGCCATCTCTACAGCACCAACCAGGAACGCGGTGTCTACAAAACAACCGACGGCGGCAAGAACTGGAATAAAGTCCTTTACGTCAGTCCGGCCGTAGGTGTCGTAGATCTGGCCATTGATCCTCAGAATCCCAAACGACTGTACGCGGCGTCGTACGAGCGTATTCGCCGCGCTTGGGATTTTGACGGGGCCGGACCGGGATCGGCCATCTACCGTTCGGACGATGCCGGCGAGACCTGGGAGAAACTGGAAAACGGATTGCCAACGGGCAACATCGGCCGCATCGGTTTGGCCGTGTATCACGACAATCCACAGATCGTGTACGCCACCGTGTCCAACCAGAACGTGGTCGATTCGGCGGCCACGCCGGTCGGTGAGGAACGTGAAAAAGATGTGATTCCCACTCCCTGGGGTTTCGACGTCAAGATTGTCGATGGCAAGGTTCAGGTCAACGAACTGGATCGGCGGGGAAGTGCCGCGCGCTTGGGAATTCGCGCCGGCGACGTGGTTACTCGCATCGCCGATATCGAAGTGTCCGACGAACTGACATTGGCGGCAGTACTGGATCGGTTGCGCGAAGGCGACTCGGTGAAAGTCGAAATCCAGCAAGGCGAACGAAAACGATCGTTGTCGCTGACGGTCGACCAGATTCGTAGTCGTCAGGTAGGTGGCGAGATCTATCGCAGCGACGATGGCGGCGACACGTGGGTCAAACAGAACGAACAACCGGTGGGCGGTTCTCCAGCCTACTATTACGGACAGATCTACATCGATCCGACGAACGATAAGCAGCTGTATGTTTTGAGTGTGCCTTTGTATCGCAGTAGCGATGGCGGAAAGACCTGGAGCAGCGCCGGAGCCCGTTCAGTGCACGTCGACCACCACGCGTTGTGGATCGACCCGGCCAATCCGGAACACTTGTATCTGGGCAATGACGGAGGATTTCACGTCAGCTGGGATCGCGGTGCCACCTGGGATCACGTGTTCAACCTGCCGCTGGCTCAGTTCTATGCGATCGGCGTGGACATGCAGCGTCCGTATTGGGTGTACGGTGGCTTGCAGGATAACGGTACCTACGGTGGTCCGTCGCGTTCGCGCAATCCACGCGGTACCGGTCGCTTTGATTGGCACCGTATCGGTGGTGGCGACGGATTCTACGTACAAGTGGATCCTGAAGATGCGAATATCGTGTTTGCCGAATCGCAGTTCGGTGTGATTTATCGGCTGGACCGTCGCACGGGACAGCGCCGTTCGATTCGACCACCGCAGAGTGACCCCAATGGTGCGCCGGATCGGTACAACTGGAATTCGCCGATCCTGATGTCGCGTCATAATTCGCAGACGATTTACTTCGCCGGCAACAAGCTGTTCAAGTCGTACAATCGTGGCAACGACTGGACGGTGATCAGCCCCGATCTGACGACCGCCAACCCCTCTCGTCTGGCGGGTAATGTTCCCCATTGCACGATTACGACGATCGCCGAATCACCCTTGTCGGCCAACACGTTGATGGTCGGTACGGACGATGGCAAGATCCACTGGACGGATGATGGCGGCAAGACGTGGCGCGACATCTCCAATGGTTTTGCCATCAAGCCGGCCAGCTGGTGGTGCAGTCGTGTCGAACTCTCGCATCAGGACCGAAACACCGCCTACGTGTCGTTCACCGGATACCGTGAAGACGATTTCCGTTCGTTTGTGTTTATCACGACGGATGGCGGAGCCACGTTCCGTTCGCTTGCACAGGGGCTGCCGAGTGAACCGGTGAATGTGATCAAACAAGACCCGCGCAACAGCGACGTGCTGTATGTGGGGACCGAGTTTGGGGTGCACGTATCGATGGACAACGGCAAGACCTGGCACGTGCTGGACAAGGGCCTGCCACGCATCGCGGTCCACGACCTGGTAGTACATTCCCGCGATCGCGATCTGGTGGTTGGTACTCACGCCCGCGGTATCTATATCCTGGATAACGTCACGGTTCTTCAGGAGAGTACGCCGGAAGTGATGGATAAACCCTTCCATCTGTACTCGCTGCGCGACGAGGTGTTGTACCGCTCGGTTTCCACCCAATCGATTTCCGGTGATCGCCGTGTCCTCGCTCCCAATCCCAGTTCAGGTGTCATCATCGCTTATCACTTGAAGGAGGGACAGAAATCCGAAGACGTCTCGCTGCGTGTGACCAACGCATCCGGTCGAACGGTCAGCCAATTACAAGCTAACCCCGGAGCGGGCGTGCATCGAGTGACCTGGAACCCTCGCCCAGGAGGGGGACGCGGACGATTTGGCCGCGGCGGCCGCGGCGGTGCTCCGCCGGCAGCGTCGGCCGGCCCTGGCAATTACATCGTGGAACTGACCGTGGGCGAAGAGACGCAGCGACAAATGATCACGCTGCTGGAAGATTCGAGTGATTAGTGGCTTGAACCACAGAGTCGCCCATGGCGACAACCAAACTCGAGCTACCGCTCGTCCCGCGCCAATCCGCTCCCGTTGGTCGCTAGAACCTTGTTAGAAAAACATGTTCTGACACATTAGTAATACAGAGGAGCGGAGAGACATCCGTGTTTGATCCGTGTAAATCTGTGGCTAAAAGTCGTAAGCCGAATTCTTGGTTGAGAAGTCGCTGTCCTTCAAGCCGACGTTCAACTTCAGATCGAGGTAGGTGTATTGCTCGATGAGCTCTGATTTGCCACCAGGCTTTTTGGGCCAGTCAAACGCCTCGTAGTGAATCGGTAGTTCCAGTTCGTTGTCGATGTAGATATTCGCTTTCTGGAATTTGAACCGCGGATCCTTCTTCGTGTGTTCCACATAGATCCGAGTGCACTTGCGCTCGTTAATCGAAGCGTTGGGGTAGTACTTGGCGATCACGTTTTCAGACTTCCGAGCTGATTCGCCGTACTCACGAAGACGTCGTGTGAGGTTCGCCAAACC
>CAJHYY010000872.1_pt1 | contig 12976 bp, 11 predicted proteins | sample 9198861 | NCBI WGS metagenome assembly CAJHYY01 (sample SAMEA7708377, study PRJEB35096) | sediment metagenome | biome: marine neritic benthic zone biome [ENVO:01000025]; feature: sediment [ENVO:00002007]; material: shallow marine sediment [ENVO:03000034] sea grass bed [ENVO_01000059] ... | reverse complement strand
GCTTGGCCTGTGCGCAACGTCAATAGCATGCATGACACGCGTCACATCGCGGCTATCGTCATGCATTAGAAAAGTACACCAGAATTGTCTTAGCGTCTTCGCGACTTCGCGTGAGATTTGGTTGTCGCCTTGGCGACTCTGTACGTCTCCGTTTACTCTTCTCCTCCGCGGTTCACGTCCTGCCTCTCAAGTCCGTTTCAGCACGTACACGACGTCTTCGGTTTCGGGACCGATCTTGATCGGCCGGTCCAGGTCGTAGCAAAAATCATACAGGGCTGCGACTTCCCAGCAGCCTGAGCGCTTCAGCAGCCGATCGAACTGGGCCGAGGTGTAGGTGCGAAACACAATCTCGTCGCAGATACGAAACTGCCGCGTGGGCGTGTAGACGTCGTACCGCATTTCGAAGCGTTCTTCACGCTGCTCCAAATCGATGGCCGTGGTCTGCATGTGGGTGTTGACCACCAAATGACCGCGACGGGCCGACCACGATTCTTCCTCCAACCCGTGACCAACGGTGGGCGTGAGGTGGATGCCCAGGATGTAGAGGCCGCCGGAACGCACGGCGCGACCCATCGCCTTGAGATGCGCGACCGCGTGGCGATCGAGCACCAGGTGACGGAAGCTGTTGATCATGATGAAGGCGGAATCGGCCGGCTGTTCCAGTTGGAAGTCGCACATGTCGGCCACAAACGCCGAGGTGGGAAGGCCATGCCGGTCCAGCCGCTGGTTGCAGTACTCGATGGCTTTGTCGTTGATGTCCAGTCCGCTGACCTCGTACCCCGCTTTACCCAAGCGGTACAGTAATCGCCCGGTCCCGCAGGCTGGTTCAAAGATGCTGTGGACTGCACCTTCGGCGTACTGCTCGAAGCACGCCAGCAAGAAGTCGTACTCGGACTGCCAGTCCGAGCCGAACACCAGATCGTAGTAAACGGGATAGTCGTACAGGTGTCCGGAGATCGTTTCCATCGATACTCTCACAACTCTGTTTCTCTGTGGTTAAGAGCCACCACAGACCCGCTAAAGAACCTCGCGGGGACGGATCAGCAACGAACCGATCACCAGCAACAAACCGACTCCGCCAACGCCGTAGGCGATCAACTGAATACGAAACCAGCGTCGATCCTCCTGGCGTGCGGCCACGAAGCTGGGTGGTTGGCGTTCGCCCAAACCGATTTCGCTGATCATACGCCAGTTGTCGTAGGCATCGGCGGGGCTGAGGTTCCCGATGGCATCCTGAGCCGTCGCGACATCGTCCCAATCCTGTGCTTCCGTGTCGAGGCTGTTGCGGTAGATCTGCACGTAGCCGGCCCAAGCGCCGCAGAACAAGATCACCACCGCACCCACGCCGAACAACACGCCTTGTACCGGGTGCCAGCCACGGCGACCTTCGCGCTTGCGAGGGGGGCCGTCTTCTTTCACGGGCGGCAGCTGTTTGATTTCTCGAAACGACGGGACACGCAGCTCTTTGCCGCACTTGCAGCTGACGCTCTGACCGGCCTGTCCGGTGTCGACCGGATGCGCTTCTCCGCACTCGCACTTCAGAAGATATTTTTCGGACATTCAAAGGACTCGTGTGTTGCTTAGTCGGCCGGAGCCGCGGAACCGCGATTGGCCCACCACGGCAGGCTGATGCCGCCGTCGACCAACAGGGTCGCGCCGGTCATGTAGCTGTTTTTGGGATCGCACAGGAACAGAATACACTCTGCCATTTCGTCGGGCGTCCCTAACCGGCCGAGCGGGATCTTGGCACCGGCTCGTTCCAGTGTCTCTTCCGAGGCGAATTTTCGTTCTCCAGGCGTGTCCGTCCAACCTGGCTGGATCGTGTTGATACGAATATTGTGTTCGGCCAGTTCGATGGCCGCGGTACGCGACATGTGCTCAAGCGCTGCTTTGGACATGTTGTAGGCCATCGCCCGCGGCGCCGGGATGAAGGCATGCGGCGAGCTGACGATCAGGATACATCCGCCGTCGCCTTGGGAGATCATCTGGCATGACGCGGCGCGTGTCAGGTGAAACGCACCCCACATGGTAACGTCCACCGTGCGGCGAAAACCGGCCATGTCGGCTTCGTAAAATGGCTCGCGGTCGCTGTAGGCCGCGTTGCTCACCGCTAGATCCAGGCGGCCGAATTCATCGACCGCCGTTTGTACCAGGCGCTGAACCGCCTCAAAGTCAGCCACGTCCGCCTGCACGGCCAGACCACGCCGCCCGGCGGCTCGTACACCTTCGACCACTTCCTCGGCCTGTTCGGCGTGAGAATAGTAGTTCACCACGACGTCGGCACCGGCCCGCGCCAACGCTAATGCGGTCGAGCGGCCGATCCCCAGGCTCGCGCCCGTCACAACCGCCACGCTGCCGTCCAACTGAGTCTGAGACATGTGAACCTCGTTCATCCGCATTCAATGCGACACCCCCCGGACGTATCAGTTATCGGGGGTCGCTGAGCATGGCCGAATCATGCTAATAGGCCCGATCGGCAGCGACAACCTGCAGCGATCGATTGAGTGAACGCCTGTTCAAAACTAGGGGTAATACTGAGCCCAAGAACTTGCGCTTAACCTGATTTTTACACTAGACCGCGGTATTCATGTGAATAGAATTGAGGAGCTTGCCAGAGGGCATGCCACCAACGGGTGTCTCCACAAGATGTGAATTTGAGCAGCCCGACGACTAAATTGGGTCTTCGCAGCAGGGGACCCATCAGCAGGGGGCGAGGGGAGAGAAAGCCACGTGCTACCCACCTCGATGCTGACACTACCTGCGGTCTGGTTGCGTCATGACCAGCCGAATCGAACTAGCTTGCCAAAGTGATCCGTTTGGGCCGAGGCGATTGATTCCGTTCGAGAATGACGCGTGATCCGATCCAAGTCAGTCTGAGTTGTGATGTCACATCTTCCCCCCGATCTCTCTTACCCATTTGAGGTGTAGCTGCGACGAAGGTGCGCGGCCGGAGCCCGGCCTGCACGCGAACTCGCTGACTGTTAAAATGGTGGATCTAGGTAACACAGGCTTAGTACTGCCGCTTAGCTAACCGCAATCTTCTTCCAAATGAAGGCGTGGCTAAGACAGCAAAAAAATGAGTGGTAGAATTGCGTGATTCATGATTGCCATCTATTCAATACAGGGTGGTTTGCGTGCCGAACTGGACGGCAGTTACGCCGTGAATTGCTTCACCGTGAATTACGCGTGCTCTGATGACGGACCGACTCGCGTCTGCCTGGGTGAGACCGGGCAAGCGGGGAGTCGAATAGACGGGCCGATGCGACGAGTTGAATAAAAGCCGAGTCGAACTGGCAAAGTCGATCAAACAGAGACACAGCTGAAGTTGATGCAAACAGTGACGCACCCCGCGAGAGTTCAGACACAGAGATCTCAGACACAGAGATCGTTGCAACGATCACGAGCGTCGTCTTCGACGATCGCCGCCCTCAATCAGGTCTGGCAGCCCTCTGACTCACTCAACGGTGGGTGTGTTTGTTTTGACAGCGGTGGGGATCACGCCGGTGATCAAGCCACCGTTGATAGTTTCGTTAATGTAATCCGCTTGGTTTAACTTGGTGTAGGAGTACTGAGTTGTACGATGCACTCCTCGATGAATTTGAAGACGATGCAACCCGTACCCCGGAGGATGAGGAGGAGTTCAGCAAGATAGAACCGTCTGAACAAGATGACGACGATGTCGACGATCAAGTAGAAGGCGAGAACGAGTCGGCGAATGAAGCCGTCGCGGCCGAAGAGGACGACCTCCTCAACATCGACGACAGCGAGTCCTGGTCAGACGATCCTGTTCGCATGTACTTGACTCAGATGGGTGAGATTCCGCTGCTGACTCGGCAGGAGGAGATCCATCTGGCCAAGAAAATCGAAGTCACGCGACGCAAGTTCCGCGCCCGGCTGCTGGAATGCGATTATGTGATCCAGCAAGCGTACAAGGTTCTCAAGCGAGTCCATGAAGGGGAGCTCCCCTTTGACCGCACCGTGCAGGTCTCCGTTACCGATCGCCTTGAGAAAGACCAGATCCTGGGCCGACTGCCGCATAACCTGAAGACGCTGGATGTTCTGTTGCGACAGAACCGCCGCGACTACTTATTCGCAATTTCCAAGTCCAATCCGAAAATGGATCGCCGGGTTACCTGGCAGGACCTGGGACGACGACGACGACGATCGGTCAAACTGGTGGAAGAGCTCGGACTCCGAACCCAGCGGATCGAAACGATGATCAAGACCCTCGAAGGGTTCAGTCGTCGGGTCGATGATTTGCAGCGACGGATCCTCCAGTTCCGTCGGGACCGGGTGCCGATGCAAGACCGACAGGCGACGCTGAAAGAGTACCGCAGTATCCTGTTGGCGACGCAAGAGACACCCACCAGCCTGCGAAATCGCGTGCGTTTCCTGAAGAAGGTGTACGCCGAATACCAACAGGCCAAACGTGAGTTGTCCGAAGGCAACCTGCGGTTGGTGGTTTCGATCGCCAAAAAGTATCGTAACCGCGGCTTGAGCTTCCTGGATCTGATTCAGGAAGGCAATGCGGGCCTGATGCGAGCGGTCGACAAGTTCGAGTATCGTCGCGGGTTTAAGTTCTGCACGTACGCCACCTGGTGGATTCGTCAGGCGATCACCCGTGCCGTTGCCGATCAAAGCCGCACGATTCGCATCCCGGTGCACATGGTGGAAACCATGTCCCGAGTGCGGAATGTGTCGCGACAGTTGTTGCAAGAGCTGGGCCGTGAGCCCACGATCGAAGAAACCGCTCGTCGAGCGCGGACGTCGGTCGAGGAAGCACGGCGCGTGTTGGCCATGAGCCGTTATCCGATCAGCTTGGATCGACCCGTGGGCAACAGCGAAGACAGCCACTTCGGCGATCTCCTGCCTGATGGAGCCGCCGAGAGTCCGGCCAGTGGTGCCTCGCAAGAGATGCTGCGCAGCCGGATTAACAAAGTACTGAAATCGTTGTCCTACCGCGAACGCGAGATTATCAAACTGCGTTATGGTCTGGGTGACGGTTATAGCTACACGCTGGAAGAAGTCGGCCACATCTTCAAGGTCACGCGCGAACGTATTCGCCAGATCGAAGCCAAGGCCGTCCGGAAACTTCAACAACCCAGCCGCAGCCAGGAACTTGTCGGGTTCCTGGACTAACTGACCAAAACGACAAGCATTCCTAATTCGACCCAGATGCCGGTCGTCCTTCGGGGCGGCCGGCATTTTTTCGTTCCATAACCGCAAAAACGCACACGCTCTAGAGACCGCTGGCGTCAGGCGTTACCCTACTGGTTAGACCGAGCCTGGCATTCCGCCATCTCACAAAAAGGAAGCACGAGCACTAACCCGAAGCGTTAGCGAGGGACAGCGGTTTGCTTCCATGGTACGCCCTCACCCTTGCTAACGCTGCGGGTTAATATCTGCATAACATGTGTGAAATGGCCACCTCGTTGGCCTGGACCCGCGACCACCATTGACGTTTTCCTGAACCACACGGATGCAAATCGAGCGACTTGTTGAATACCTCGATGATGCCGCGACCGCGGAAGCCTGGCTGACGCAGTTGGGCCTCGAAGACCGCTCGCGAGCGCATACGAACTTGGTTGCGATGGCCGAGTCCGGTTTGACACTGGATTTGATGGCCGTGATCTGTCAGCAGCTGGACGCCTGCATGCCGGCGCTCAGCGACCCCGATATGGCGCTGAATAACCTCGAGCGCTATCTTCTGGCCGCTCGCAACCCGCTGTCACTGGGATCGTTGCTGGAACGCGATCCCGAAGCGCTGCCCACCTTGTTGCAGATCTTCTCCACCAGCCAATTCCTGGCCGACTTGCTGATTCGCGACCCGGCCGGTTTTGACTTGTTGCGGATGACCGAAGGACAACCGGTTGGCCGCCAGATCCTGGCGGACGAAATCCGTAGCGAAGTCGAAGGAGCGCAAGACGAAGAATCCGTCCTGCACTCATTGCGGCGATATCGGCATCGGGAAACACTGCGAATTGCTTACGGGGACATTGTTCGCACACAGCCCATCGAAACGGTCACACGGCAGATTTCCTACCTGGCCGACGCGATCTGCGACGCCGCCTTGTACTACGCCCTGGCTCAGCAACAGGAAAAATACGGAGTGCCTCGGCGGCCCGACGGCCAACCGGCCCGGTTGGTAGCCTTGGGCCTGGGCAAGCTGGGCGGCGTCGAGCTGAACTATTCGAGTGATATCGACCTGGTGTTTCTGTGTGACGATGACGAAGGTAAGACCGACGGCACGCGGTCGATCAGCACTCGTGAATTCTTCGATCGCACGGTGCGGCACTTCGTCAAACTGTTGAGCGAATCCACCGACCTGGGCGTCGCCTATCGCGTGGATCTGAGATTGCGTCCAGAAGGTAATCAAGGCCCTGCCGTCATCAAGCTGGAAGCAGCGCTGAACTACTACGACAATGCCGGGCGCACCTGGGAGCGACAGGCGTTCGTCAAGGCCCGACCCATTGCCGGGGATCGTGATCTCGGACGACAGTTCCTCGAGCGGTTAGAGCCCTGGATTTACCGACAGTACCTCAGTCGCGCCGACATCACCGGCATCAAGGCACTCAAACGTCGCATTGAACAACGCGCTCGACAAAGTGGTGTGGACAGCCGCGACGTCAAAACTGGACATGGCGGGATCCGCGACATCGAATTCGTGATCCAATTCCTGCAGTTGTTGAATGGAGGCGATCTGCCCGAAATCCGCACGACCAATACGCTGCAGGCGATCCTGGCGTTGGAATCAGTCGGCTGCCTGACGATGCAGGAACGGTCGCTGCTGGAAGAGAACTACGCGTTCCTGCGTAAGGTCGAACATCGATTGCAGGTGATGTTTGACCTGCAGACGCATACGATCCCGGAACAACCCAAGGAGCTGCGGAAACTGGCAATCCGCACCGGATTCCGCGACGCATCCGACCAGTCCGCATTGGAACAATTCCAAGCCGAGCTGAAGCAGAAGACACAACTGAATCGTAAGATCCTGGATCACTTGCTGCATGATGCATTCGAAGACGAAGAAGACGCCGATCGCGAAGTGGACCTGGTACTGGACCCCAACCCCGATGCCGACCAGGTCGCTAAATCACTGAGCGGCTATGGATTCCAGGATGTGGATGCGGCGTATCGCAATCTGCAGTCATTGGCCACCGAACGGATCCCATTTCTCTCCACTCGACGATGCCGACATTTCCTGGCCGCCATTGCTCCGGCGTTGCTCAAGGAGATCGCGCTGACTCCCGATCCCGACCTGACGCTGGTGAATCTGAGCAAGGTCAGTGATTCGCTGGGTGGAAAAGGCGTGTTGTGGGAATTGTTCAGCTTCAACGCGCCCACCCTGAAGCTGTACGTGAGAATGTGCGGCAGTCCTTACCTGTCGGGAATCCTCACCAGCAATCCCGGCATGATCGATTACCTGATGGATTCACTGCTGCTGAATCGACTGCCGTCTTACCGCGGCCTGCAGGCGCGACTGGATGACCTTTCCCGCGGGGCAGAACAACTGGACCCCATCCTGCATTCTTTCAAGAGCGCACAGCACTTACGTGTCGGTGTCCACGATATCCTCGGTAAGGAAGACATCTACGACATCCACCGAGCGTTGTCCGATGTGGCCGAAGTCTGTGTGCAGCGGATTGCCGCGGCGGAGTACCCCGCGCTGGTGCAGCGGTTTGGAGTTCCCCAACAGCCATCGCTGTCGGAAACGGCCGAAGGGTGCGAGTTTGTGATTCTGGCCATGGGCAAACTGGGCGGACGAGAACCCAACTATCACAGCGATCTGGACGTGATGTTCCTCTACGAACACGATGGAACAACCCAAACCACGCCGCGCATCGCCGCTCGATCCTCGACATCGAATCAGCATTTCTTCAGTGAATGGGGACAACGATTGATCAAGGTGATCACGCGATTGGGACCCTTCGGCCGACTGTACGAAATGGATCCTCGCTTACGACCTACCGGCAAGAGCGGATCCCTGGCTGTCGCTCGTCATGAGTTCGAACGCTACTTCGAAAGCGGGCAGGGACAACTTTGGGAACGGCAGGCTTTGTGCAAGGCAAGGCCCATCTTTGGCACGCCAACCGCGCGCCAGCGCGTCATGCAAAGCGTTCATGACGTGATCCGCAAGCCCGGTTGGAAGAGCGAAGATGCTCGGGAAATCCGCAAGATGCGCGCTCGTTTGGAAGAGACGGCTTCTCCAGCAAATCTGAAGCGCGGGCTGGGTGGCACCGTGGATATTGAATTCACCGTGCAGATGCTGCAGCTGAAACACTGTCAGGCGCATCCGGAAGTACTCACCCCCGGTACACTCGACGCCCTGAGGATGCTGGAGGAGATCAACGCGTTGAATTCCAACGACGCCGTGTATCTGGCCGAGTCCTATCGGTTCCTGCGGGGGATCGAAACGGGACTTCGATTAATGAATACCGCGGCGCGTCATGATTTGCCGGATGATCGCGGCGAGCTCTGCAAACTGGCTTACGTACTGGACCGCTCCGGTCCGGACGAGCTTCAGGCCGAGTGCGATCGATACCGCAAAGAAAATCGGGCTCGTTTCGAGCGGTTCTTTGCGTGAAAATGAACCACAGAGAAGTGAGGGCACCGAGTCGCCAAGGCGACAGCCAACTACGAGCTGCCGCGATGTGACGCGTGTTATGCATGCAATTGACGTCGCGCACAGGCCAAGCCCCGACAGGGGCGTCAGCATTTATAAGGGCAAGTCCGCCGTAGGCGGATGCCGCCCTGGGTTGCGGGCGGTCGCTAAGATCATCGGTCGAGTGGTTTGTTTTCCAACAAATCGCCACGGCGCCGAGACCGAAACAGAGCGGGCGTGGCTGTTTTAAACCGCGGATTACGCAGATTTGCGCAGAGTCGCCAAGGCGATAGCCAAATACGAGCTATCGCTAGTCCAGCACCAAACCGAATATGCGCAGGAAAACAAACTTACCCTGTGTGTAACACGGAGACGAGTTAGCGGCGAGATACAAAGTGGCCTCCCTGGCGTTGGACATAGTGTCGCATTTCCAGCACGCTGATCGTGGCCAATACGCGTTGAATCGGAATCCGGCACCTGGTTGCCACCTGATCGATGCTGGTCGGCGTCGATTCGATTGCATCCAGAATCACGCGTTCCTGTTCGTTCAATTGAAGCTCGCCAGGATGGCTGATGGTACGGCCTCGATAGGAGATCGTTTCGGCCAGCGGGCCGAGTTCCTCGAGTACGTCGTCGACCGTTTCCACCAGCTTGGCTCCGTCGCGCAGCAACTGATGACATCCGCGCGATGTCCGCGAATCCACACGACCCGGAATCGCGAACACTTCTCGGCCTTGTTCGGCGGCGTGTTGCGCGGAAATCAATGCGCCGCTACGCGCCGCAGCCTCGACTACCAGCACACCAAGACTCAAGCCGGAAATCAGTCGATTGCGCTGCGGAAAGGTGCCACTCATCGGCGGCTGCCTGGGTGGCAGTTCACTCATCAAACATCCCTGGCAGGCGACCTCCCGTGCCAGCGACTCGTGTTCTGGTGGGTACAAGTTCAACAAACCCGATCCCAGTACGGCGATGGTTCGGCCGCCACACTCCATTGTCGCTCGGTGGGCCGCCGCATCGATACCTCGCGCCATCCCACTCACAATCGTGAAACCGTAACGTGATAAGCCGCTGGCAAGTTTCTCGGCTTGGCGAATCCCATATCGCGTGGCGTGCCGCGTACCCACAATCGCAATCGCCAGTTGATCGCGCTGCTGATACTCGCCCTTCACGAACAAGGCACCCGGCGGATCGGGAAGTTGGGTCAACGGCGACGGGAAACGGGCGTCTGTTTCCAGCACGCAGTCGATGGCCGAGGTGCGGCAAACCGCCAGCTCTTCGTCCACGTCCAGTTGCTGACGCGACTGGTGGATGCGGTCGGCGATCGTGCGTCCCACGCCAACCACCTCGACCAACTGCGCGCGAGATGCTTGTAATACCTCCGACGCGCTGCCGAAATGATCCAACAGCGCGTGGCGCAGTCGGGGGCCAACTCCGGAGATCAGCGTCAGCAACAGAAAATCGCGCGCGGCCTGGTCCCAGATACGGGATGAAGAATCGGTCATGTGGCTGCCCCAACGTAGGAGGAATCTGGTCAATGATTCTTCCCTAGCCAACGCAGATCCTATGGGGCGGATCGCGGGTTCGAAAGGGGGTCGCTTACACGAGAACGTCCGCAAGCACGCTGCTCAGGCCAGCTTCTGCACCAGCTTGGCAACCAGCTCGGGATTGTCCTGGGCCACCAGGTGGTCGATCTGCGATTTGGGGACACCCAGTTTCTCAAGATGGCCGGCCAGGTGTGCCCAATGGCGATCTCGCTTCTTGCCTTCAGCCAGATACAGTTCTGTCACCAGTTCCTGAACGCGCTGCAGGGCGATCCCTTCGCGGTTCTGATAGTAGTTATTGATGACTTTCTGTTGATGTTTCGAGCGGTCGGCCATGACGAATGGGTCCTGAAAAATGAGGGGTTCTAGGCACATTTCGGGGGCAAAGGTGTCCTAGATCTCGAGGCGAGACGTATGCTAGGATACCCAGACAGAGTCGGGTCAAACCAGCGGATTTCTGCCCCTGAGGTGGGGGATCAGCCGCCGTTTCCGGTCCATCAACCACAAACATTCTATCGTTTGCCGCCATGCCGATCGTTAAGTTTGTCAAAGAGAACATCGAAATTGAAGTCCCTGAAGGCGCCAACTTGCGGAAAGAGGCCAAGAAGGCAGGGATCAATGTCAATCAGGGCGTCAACGGCGTCGGTGCCTCGATCAATCGGTTCATGAACTGCAAAGGCACCGGGATGTGCGGGACCTGCCGCGTGCTGATCACCAGCGGGATGGAAAACACCAACCCGATGACGGTCCGCGAAAAAATGAAGTTCAAAGTCCCTGGACTGGTGCCGCCCGATCCGATTCCCTGCCTGGCATTCGCCGGCTACGAAGACACCATGCGCCTGGCTTGCACGACGAAAGTCATGGGCGACATCGAAGTGGAAACAGGACCCGAGATTTGCCTGTTTGGTGACAACTTCTTCAGCTAACGTTCTCTCGTGAAACAGATCGTCGCGATTGTAAAACCGTATCTGGCCGAACGCGTTCTGGAGAGTCTACGTCGAGCCCCACTGGAAGCGCTCAGTGTGCGCGAAGTCAAAGGCTTTGGCCGTCAAAAGAGCTACCTCGACGAATATCACGAAAGCGAATACGCGACGGCATTTCTGCCAAAGGTCGAGATCGCCATGTGGGTGGACGATGCACGCGCCGAGGAAACGATCAAGAAGATCGTGCAGATTGCCCGCACGGGCCGTATGGGTGACGGCAAGATCTTTGTGATTCCCGCGGCAGACATGCAATAGACGCGGGAATCGATCGTGACCGGTGATGCTACCCGGTCAGAGCAGCTTGCACCGCAGCGGTCTCCACATCGCCGACGCGCTGTACATGTCCCAGACACGTTGGCAAGATGAAGTGCAACTTGCCGTGCTCGACCTTCTTGTCGCGCTGCATCGCCGACAACAACAATTCGGTATCCAGAGCTGGTACGTCCGTCGGCAGTCCCAGGCGTGTCAATAACTGATGCTGACGGTCGGTCACATCCGAATCAATCATTCCGAGTGATTCGGCCAGGCGGGACGCGCAAAGCATTCCGATCGCGACCGCCTCACCATGCAGCAGCGCTCCGTATCCTCCCACCGCTTCCAAAGCATGAGCAAAGGTATGCCCGTAATTCAGGATCGCGCGCCGCCCGCTGGTTTCCTGTTCGTCCTCCTCGACCACTTGCGCTTTCAATTCGCAACAGCGGGCAATCATGCGAGCCACGACCGTCGGATCCTTGTCGAGAATCGCATCAACATCCTGCTCCAGACGCCCGAAGAACGCCGGGTCCATGATCACGCCATATTTGACAACTTCGGCCAGGCCGGAGATGTATTCGCGTTGGGGCAGCGTAGCGAGCGTATCGGTATCGATACAGACATGGGCTGGCTGCCAGAAAGCGCCGACCATGTTCTTGGCTGTCGGCAAGTTGATGGCCACTTTGCCGCCGACACTGCTGTCGACTTGCGCCAGTAGAGTTGTGGGGACCTGCACGAAGGCCAGTCCGCGGGCAAAGGTCGCAGCGATGAACCCTGCCAGATCTCCCACCACGCCGCCACCCATCGCGACGACCAGTGACTTGCGGTCGGCACCCATGTCCAACATCGTTTGCCACAACCGCTGCGCCTCATCAAGCGACTTACTCGACTCGCCAGAGGGCACTTCAATCAAATCGACGCGACCTTGGGCCGCAAGGTTCTGGTGCAACCGCTGGCCATGAGTTGCAGTGATCGCCTGATCACAGATCAAGACCGCGTGTGACCATCCCAATGGGGACAGCAACTCGGGCTGATCCAGGAAGCCACTGCCAATCTGAATCTGGTAGCTGCGATCGCCGAGAGCGACATGTACCGAACGACAGTCCATGATTGAAACGCCTCGTCAATGCCGCATCTCAGCGTTGCCTGCGGAAACGGACAGATTGCGAATGCAGGAAGGGCAGCGGCGTCAGGCCGATACGCGGTCCAGATCTTCCTGCGTAACCGTGATTTGACGACAGAATCCGGTGTGCATGCGAATGTATTCCAGCACCGAACAATTCTCAGGATCCGCGTGGAGTTCGGCCGCGATCCGGTCCTTTTCTGCCGCTTCCAGGTCATCCATTTCTTCCGGCCAGATCGTCGCGATCTCCATGATGAGGGCTTCGCGATAGGGATCAAATTTGTCTGGCATGATGCTCCACTCTCATGGCTGTCCGCTGGTCGAGCGTCCGCGCGCAGGCTGCAAGGACTTCAAGCCATCTATAATACTGATGCTCCAACTCGCGGGCTAGGCACCTGGGGTGGAGGGTATCGGGGAATGAGTCGCTACGAATTGCGATGATCACGCGGACTGAATGAGTAATAGCCCCGTGCTT
>CAJHYY010001015.1_pt1 | contig 13023 bp, 12 predicted proteins | sample 9198861 | NCBI WGS metagenome assembly CAJHYY01 (sample SAMEA7708377, study PRJEB35096) | sediment metagenome | biome: marine neritic benthic zone biome [ENVO:01000025]; feature: sediment [ENVO:00002007]; material: shallow marine sediment [ENVO:03000034] sea grass bed [ENVO_01000059] ... | reverse complement strand
GGACAAACGGCGCGAGCCCGCTTGAATCGCCTGGGATACGAGAATGTGTCGGTGCGCGTCGGCGACGGTTATAAGGGCTGGAAAGAACACGCTCCGTTCGACAAGATCATCGTCACCTGTTCGCCCGAAAAAGTTCCTGTTCCGCTCGTTGAGCAGCTGCGCGAAGGCGGGTTGATGGTGATCCCTGTGGGTACGCGCTATCAACAAACTTTGTACGTTATGAAAAAAGAAAACGGGCAGCTCACCGAGGTTTCTTTGCGGCCCACGTTGTTCGTACCCATGACCGGCGAAGCGGAAGCGCGTCGAGAAGTGATACCGGATCCGGCCAATCCCACGATCGCCAATGGTTCTTTCGAAAAGCCGGCCAACGATCACGGGTTTGTTCCCGACTGGTACTACCAGCGCCAACTGAAATGGCTGCCTGATGACGACGCGCCAGACGGCAGTCATGTAATTCAATTAACCAACGACGTACGCGGGCGATCGGCTCATTTGTTACAGGGGTTCCCCGTCGATGGCCGTCAAGTGTCGCGATTGGCGGTCTCGGCCATGGTTTCCTGTGACTGGATCCAGGATGGTCGCGAAACGTTCGAGCGGCCGGAAATCGCGGTGACGTTTTACGACCACCAGCGTCGTGATCTGGGAAAGCGCCGCTTTGCTTTCCGGGGCACCCATGGCTGGGTCAAGCAACAACAAGTCGTGCGCGTTCCGGTTGCAGCGCGCGAGGCGCTTTTGCGTGTCGGATTGTTTGGTGCAACTGGCAAGATGAAGGTCGATGACGTGCGGATTGGCCCAGTTCGGTAGCGCGATCTGCCGGTCTGGGTGCGGACCGTGACGATCCGCCCATTTTCGCCGTTCGGCGAGCGGCCCCTCGACGAGATCGGGGGGGCATCTTTAGCAAAAATGGGCGTTCTTTGTTGAATTACGTGCTATCGTTGGTAAGGTAGTTTTGGAAAGCTGGGTAAATGCTATTGTGTGGGTAAACTTTACGGGTGCCGCACGGTTTGCCGGCTCGCAAGACCATAAATCAAGAGAAGGCAGTCAACTTTGAGGGGAGAACAGCTCTTATGATTCGACGTTGCGTTTTTTGTTTGGCGTTCGCCGCCCTGTTCGTCGCCTGCTCGCCTGCCATGGCGGGATGGCATCACCGAGCGTACGGTAGTTCCGGCGGTAGCTGGGGCAGCTCGGGCGGTAGCTGGGGAAGTTCTGGTGGAAGTTCGGGCGGCAGCTGGGGAAGCTCCGGCGGCAGCTCTGGCCACCAAGTCAAAGTAAGTCACGGCAGCTGGGGAAGTTCCGGCGGTAGCTCGGGCGGCAGCTCCGGTGGCAGCTCGGGTCACTACTCGAAAGGTTCCCACGGATCGCACGGCGGCTTGTTCAGTCGCTGGCGTCGTCGTCATCACCACAGCTCCGGTGGAAGCTCGGGCGGTAGCTCGGGCGGCAGCTGGGGAAGCTCGGGCGGCAGCTCGGGTGGATCCTCGATCGGTGGCAGCTACTACTATGCTCCGATGGATACCCCGATGGAATCGGCTCCGGTCAATCCTCCGGCCGAAGGCGATGCTCCCGTGATTCCTCCGACTCCTGAGAACCCACAAGCTCTGTTGAATCAGGGCAGCGCACTGCTGACCGTCTCGGTTCCGGCAGAAGCCAAAGTGTTCGTGAATGGCCGAGCCACTCGCAGCACCGGCGAGCGTCGCTCGTACGTTTCGCGTGGTTTGTCCCGCGGCTCGGATTACACGTACGAAGTGCGTGCTGAAATCCAGCGTGACGGCGAAACGGTTCGCGAAACCAAGATCGTCAACATGCGAGCGGGTCAGGATGCTCAAGTTGCATTCAATTTCGAAGCGACTCAGCCAGTGGCCGAAGAGACCATTTTGACGCTGGTCGTTCCGGAAGACGCGAAAGTGTATCTGGCAGGCGCCGAAACGCGTGCTACCGGTGCCGTTCGCTCCTTCCGCACCAGCCGCCTGGCTGAAGGCGAAACGTGGAATGACTACAACATCCGCGTTACCCTGAAGCGAGACGGACGTACGCTGAGCAAAGAACGCACGATCACGCTGCTGGGCGGCGAATCGCGCGAAGTGACTTTCGATTTCAGCGCAGATCGAGTTGCCTCGAATCGCTAAGCGAAAGTAATCGGCATAACGGACACAACCCTCGTCACGCTTGAATGCGTTGCGAGGGTTTGTCTTTTTCTTGTTTCCCCAGTTTGACGTGGAATCGGTTTCCTATCGGCCGTATTCGCCGGTCGATAAGTAAACCGTTATGACACCCAACAGCTCCAAAGCAGAAGCGTCTCCCGCCCCAACGATTGCGTTGAAGTGGCGGTTGTTGATCAGCGTCATTCTGGCGATCCACCTGACGGCGGTATTCATCCCACCGTTCACGTTCGCCACATCCACCGGGCCCGGTCTGGCTTCACCGTTTGCGCAGCCGGTGATGGACACGCTACGGCCTTACATTGACGCGACGTTTCTCAACCACGGCTACTTCTTCTTCGCCCCCAATCCGGGACCCAGCCACTTGATTCGCTATGAAGTGGCATTCGAAGGGGAACAAGAGAACGAAGCGTACACGATGCCGGATCGCAAGCGGCACTGGCCGCGATTGTTCTATCACCGGCAATTCATGCTCAGCGAGACCTTGAACACGGTATTCGTTCCGAGTATTCCACCGCCGGGCATGCCTGTCGATTCGGAGGAGTATCGTATCTGGCGCTACAGCCGGGACTACTACGACCAAATGAAGGATTCCTTCGCCAACAAGCTCAAAGTGCAGTACGACGCCGCGTCCGTGTCTTTGACACGCGTGGAACATCGGCAACCCTCACCGGCCGAATTCGTTGAACAACGAGTGCGTCTGGATGATCCCCGTTTGTATCGTGACCTGCCAGACTTTCCCTTGATGGAGCTGAACCAGTGATGAGTGTCGGCCGTGCCGTACAAGGATGGTATGGGCAAGTACTCGAAGGATGGAATCGCTTTTGGTTCACACCCGCCGATCCGCAAACACTGGGCATGATCCGTGTGTTAGCCGGCGGCATGATCCTGTATACGCATCTGGTGTGGTCCATCGACTTGCTGGGCTTCGTCGGCCAAGACAGTTGGGTGAATCGCGCGACCGCCGCGATGATGCATCAGGGCCAATGGACCTGGAGTCATTTGTGGTGGATTCAGTCGCCCGCGATGTTGTGGACGGTCCACATCCTGGCGCTGGTGGTGTTCGCCATGTTCACCCTGGGCCTGTTCACTCGCATCACTTCGATTCTTACGTGGTTACTGGTGATCTCTTACTGCCACCGGATGCAGGGTGCGTTGTACGGTCTGGATCAGGCCAACGCGATGCTGGCCATGTATCTGATGGTGGGAGCCTGCGGCGATGCCTTTTCGTTGGATCGCTGGCGAGCGAAACGGCAGGGCAGGGCAGGGGAGTACCAGGCGAAAGTCAGTACCAACATTGCAACTCGCTTGATTCAACTGCATCTCTGTGTGATCTACCTGTTCGGTGGGATCGGCAAGATGCGTGGCGAGCTGTGGTGGGATGGATTTGCCATGTGGTACGCGGCCGCCGCCTTGGAATATCAGTCGATGGATTTAACTTGGATCATCAAGTATCCGGCGCTGATGGCTTTGGTCACACACGTCACGGTGATCGGTGAGACCTTCTATTGCTTCCTGGTGTGGCCGCGGCTCACGCGCCCGATCATGGTCGCATTGATTATGGGAATGCACTTGGGGATTGCCATGTTCATGGGAATGATCACCTTTGGTGTGGCGATGATGATTGCCAATCTGGCGTTTGTCTCGCCGTCGGCCATCCGCTGGCTGCAAGAGAGATTCGGCGCGCAGCGGACCCAACAAGACCTGGCAACTGCGTAACGTGGCGCAAGCTTCACGCCAAGGCGCATCTTCGACTAGCTTGCGGGCCCGTCGCCCTCCGCCCGTGTTTCACAACATGATTCGGGTGTTGGCGCAGTTCGAACGCAATCTCTATCGCCCGTAGCGCGTACACAAAACAGGCCTGGGCAACGCCCGGGGAATCGGGCAATCGCGTCGAAACACGCCCTGAAGGGGCATCGCAACCGCACCCGAACATGTGTCGCACCTTCAGTGCTCGATGAGCCAATGCAACGCACCACCCCGGGCTCGGCCCGGGGCTGACGTGCATTTGCCCTTCGGGCAAAGTCAGTTGTGAAAGCTGCATGCACTTTATTGTTTCGCAGTACGCGGTAGTTGGTCGCGCCACGGGTAGCCACGAGCTTGCGCGAACCCCGACGGCCGCCTACGTGTCGCTGTGTGACCTCACTAGCTGGTAACTGTTGCCGGGCTTATACTACGAGGCTTTAGCCTGGGGCCCTTCTTCGTTGTTGAAAGGAAAGCGTCGTGTACGAACGAATTTCGGTGGTGGGCGCTACCGGAGCAGTAGGGGGCCTGGTCCTCCGGCTGCTGGAAGAGCGTCAGTTGCCCTTCGAGCGGATCTGCTTCCTTGCCTCAGCTCGATCCGCAGGCAAACCGATCACGTTTGCCGGGGAAACTCACACCGTCGAAGAGTTGAAACCGGACGCGTTTTCCGAGGGTGACCTGGTGATCGCCAGTACGCCCGATGACGTGGCAGCCGAGTTTGTACCGTGGGCTGTCGAGCGCGGCGCCACCGTCGTCGACGAAAGTGGCTATTGGCGGATGAAGGAACATGTGCCGCTGGTCGTTCCCGAAGTGAATCCGGAGGCGGTCCGCGAACATCAGGGAATCATTTCCAGCCCGAATTGTTCAACCACGCAGATGGTGGTGGCGATGAAGCCGCTGCATGACGCCGCTCGCATTCGTCGCGTGATTGTCAGCACTTACCAGGCAACCAGTGGAGCCGGCGTTGCAGGACAGGACGACCTTCGTGACGGATCTCGGGCAGCATTGGATGGCAGCCAGCATGATTATCAAGCGTTCGCACATCCCATCGCCTTCAACTTGATCCCCCAGATTGGTTCCGAGAAGCATCAAGGGTATACGTCCGAAGAAATGAAGATGGTCCACGAGACTCATAAGATCTTCGGTGACACCTCGATCCGGATTTGCCCGACGTGCGTTCGCGTGCCCGTATCTAATTGCCACAGCGAAAACATTCTGGTGGAAACCGAACGCAAGCTGACCGTCGACGAAGCACGCAGCTTATTCCAAGAGCAGGATGGGATTACGGTCATTGATGATCTGTCGTCCAGCGAATATCCGATGCCGGCGAATTGCGATGATCGCGACGACGTGTTCATCGGCCGTATCCGAGAAGATCTGTCGTTCGACAATGGATTGGCGTTCTGGTGCGTCAGCGACAATCTTCGCAAAGGCGCGGCGACCAACGCGGTCCAGATTGCCGAACTGCTGATTCAAAGTAAGGTGGAAGCGGCCAAATAGTCGTCACCTTACGTGATCACGCCCACGGACACGTTTTGTCAGATTGGGTCGGATACCGATGTCGGTTCGTTACTACCGTGCGACAGTCGCCTACGACGGTACCGACTACTTCGGCTGGCAGTGGCAACGCGATCAGCCCACGATTCAGAGTGAGCTGGAGCGAGCGCTCAAACAGGTGACCACGCAGGAGATTCGTGTGGCCGGAAGTGGCCGCACGGATGCTGGAGTGCACGCGGAAGGGCAGGTGGTCAGCTTTTCAGTCGAGACGCGACTCGATCCTGACACGCTGCTGCGTGCTCTGAATGCAAACCTTCCCCGCGATATCTGCGTACGGGAAATAGCGATCGCTCCTGACGATTTCCACGCCATTCGCGATGCCGTCTCGAAGCGCTACCGATACATCGTGCAAGACGGTCGTATTCGGGACGTGTTTTCCCGTCGGTCGGCCTGGTTCGTACCCATGCCGCTGGACGTCGACGCGATGGCTCGTGCCGCCGAATGCCTGGTGGGCGAGCACGATTTCGCGGCGTTTGAAACTTCGGGTTCGGAACGTGTCTCGACCGTGCGTCAAGTGACGCAGTTGCAGGTGACTCGTTCAGCAACCCAGCCCTGGCCGCGAACGATCATTGAGGTGGAAGCCAACGGTTTCTTGTACAACATGGTGCGCAACATGGTGGGCACATTGGTGTTGGTGGGACGTGGTGATCGATCAATCGCATGGGTTAACGAAGTGCTGGCTTCGTGTGACCGCCGCCAGGCTGGCCCCACGGCGCCGCCGCAGGGTCTTTGCCTGATGCATGTGAATTACGGAGACCAGTGAACCGCCGCTGGCGGCAGCTTGCGAGAGAATCGTCCAACGACAACCATGACCTGACCCCAACGTTTTATGCGAATCGCGCACGTCATCACGCGAATGATCATCGGAGGTGCTCAAGAGAATACGCTCTTGAACTGCCAGGATCTGTTGCGCGACTACGGTGACGAAGTGTTGCTGGTAACGGGTCCCGCGTTAGGTCCCGAAGGTGATCTGTTGACTGAGGGGCGCGGCGCCGATTTGCCGACGTTGATGATTCCCGAACTGCGTCGGGCGATTCATCCGTGGCGCGATTATCGCGGCTTGCGCGCGATCCGCCGTGCGCTGGCCGACTTCGATCCTGAGATCGTGCACACTCATAGCGCCAAAGGCGGATTTCTGGGACGCATCGCCGCCAACCAACTCCGCGTTCCGGGAATTGTTCACACCGTGCATGGAGCACCGTTTCACGAATTTCAGGGCAGGGCGGCGCGGTCTTTGTTTCGCTGGTGCGAAACGTATGCGGCGCGGAAGTGTCACCGGCTGATCAGTGTGGCCGACGCGATGACGGATCAACTGGTCGCGGCTAAAGTGGCGCCTCGCGACAAGTTCAAGACAATCTACAGCGGTATGGATGTCCATCCGTTCCTGAACGCAGATCAGCATCGACAACGGATGCGTGCCGAGTTTGGCTTCGAGCCTCACCATGTGGTGGTTGGAAAGATTGCTCGCCTGTTTCATCTGAAGGGACACGAATATGTCATTCAGGCGGCCGAGCAGGTGGTGCGTCAAAACGATCACGTGAGGTTCTTGTTGGTAGGCGATGGCATCCTCCGCGAACAGCTGGAAGCCGAGCTGCAACGTCGGGACCTGTCGTCGTACTTCGTATTTGCGGGGCTGGTGGATCCCAAGCGTGTTGCCGAAATGATTGCCGCGATGGATGTCTTGTTGCACGCCAGTTTGCGCGAGGGTTTGGCGCGAGCGCTGCCGCAAGCGTTAATCGCCGGCAAACCTGTGATCAGCTACGACGTCGACGGAGCACGCGAAGTTGTGCTTCCCGACCAGACCGGGTTCCTGTTGGAACCGCGGTCGATCGAACCCATGGCCCAAGCCGTGTTGACCCTCGCAGCCGACGAACCTCTACGTACACGACTAGGCGCTTGCGGACGGGAGATGTTCACCGAGCGCTTCCGTCATCAGACCATGACGCGCGCGATTCGTGGCGTCTACGAAGATCTGCTGGGACAGGCGAATTAAACGCGCCACCATCAATCCGCATCTCTGCGTCGCAGCGCTCAGCGTTGACTTCTTCCGCCGTTTTGGCAATTGAGCTAGACTGGTTGAGACCCCGGTGGGGGTCGGATTCTGAAGCAATTCATCTAGCAATCATCGGTCCTGTTGGAGCGTACATCCATACCGACCGGATCAGTCGTTAGCGAGTACATCTGTGGGAACTGGTCGTGACTTCCTGGCGAACTTCCGCCTCGTTCGATTGATTCGAGCGGGAGCAACATGCCAGGTCTGGGAATCGCGTGACATTGATAACCGCCGTGTTGCGCTCAAGGCACTGCAACCGGAAGTGCGTGGCAACAAGGACGAGATTGCGTACATCCGTCACGAGTACGAGGTTGGCAAGCAATTGAAGCACCCCAACGTGATCGAGATCTACGATTGCGTGAACGAGCGTGGCAACGTGCCGTTTCTGGTGATGGAATTCCACAACGGTAAGAACGTCAAGCTGCTATTACGCGACGGTGTGGACTACGTGGCACCGATGGCCACGCGGATCATTACCACCTCGGCGCAGGGGCTGGCCTATTTCCATGAACAGGGTTGGGTGCATCGCGATATCAAGCCTGATAACTTTCTCGTGGATGAGGTGGGTGAATCGAAGTTGATTGACTTCGCATTGGCACAAAAGCGCGCATCCGGGCTGTCGAAACTGTTCGGGAAATCCAAAATCCAAGGCACGCGCAGTTACATGTCGCCCGAACAGATCCGCGGTAAACCGTTGGACGAACGAGCTGACATTTACTCGTTCGGCTGCATGATGTATGAAGTGCTGACGGGCAAACTGCCTTACACCGGATCGAATCCGGAGGAATTGCTGAATAAACATCTGCGTGCGGGCATTCCGACGCCGATCAGCGTCAATCGCAATCTGACGCCAGAATGCAACGCACTGATCATGCAATTGATGGCCAAGAATGCCGACGATCGTCCCAGCAATATGAACGATATATTGCGAGCGATGAAAGGCATGCGACTGTTTCGGCAGACGCCGGTGGCACCCAAGAAGGAAGACAACGCTGTGCCTGAACCATAAGGCAACTTCGCAAAACACAACGATCAACTTACCGGTGGAATAGAAAACTGATGGATACGCCAACTCCGGGTCTTGCTTTCGAACAGCCGATCTATGACCTGGAAAATCAGGTTCGTGAAATCGAGGAATCGGCTGACGTGATTGAGGATTCAGAAGAACGAATCCGCCAGTTGCGACGCCGGTTGACAAAAACTACCGAAGAGATCTACGGAAACCTCTCGCCGTGGGAAACCGTGCAAGTCGCGCGGCATAAAGATCGGCCATACACCAAGGACTACCTGGGCCTGGTGTTCGACGAGTTCGTTGAATTACATGGTGATCGTCAGTTTGGCGACGATCGAGCCGTGGTGACCGGCTTTGCCAAGTTGGACGGACAAAAGGTACTGGTGGTCGGTCATCAGAAAGGTCGCACCTTCAAGGAACGCTCGGCTTGTTTCTTCGGATGTGCGCATCCGGAGGGATACCGTAAGGCGATGTCGAAAATGCGGATCGCCGCCAAGTTCCGTCTGCCGGTGATCTGTTTCATCGACACTCCCGGTGCTTATCCAGGGATCGGCGCTGAGGAGCGTGGCCAGGCCTGGGTGATCGCGGAAAACATGTTCAAAATGTCCCGGCTGGAGACTCCGATCATCAACATCGTGATCGGTGAAGGCGGCAGCGGCGGCGCCCTGGGAATCGGCGTCGGCGACCAGGTGGCCATCCTGGAACATGCCTACTATTCGGTGATCAGTCCCGAGGGCTGTGCGGGCATCCTGTGGAAGAGCCATGAGTACGCCGAGCAGGCGGCCCAGGCGCTGCGATTCACCTCCAAAGACCTGCTGGAGCTGGGGGTGGTCGATTCGGTGATCAAGGAGCCACTGGGGGGGGCTCATCGGGATCATCACCAGATGGCCGCTCGAGTCAAAATGCACCTGGTCAGCACGCTGCGGAAACTGACCAACGCACCGCTCGAAGACCTGCTGGCAGCCCGCTACGAGAAGTTCCGATCGATGGGTGTGTTCATCGAAAACCCACCGGCGCTCGACGCAGAATCGGCCGCCGCCAACGAAGGCGAAACGGATGCGACTGCCGAGTCTGAACCAGTCGAATCGGAGCCGTCCTGAGTGGTCGCGAAGCTCGGGGATACGGACCGTTTTGACCTGGTTTTAAAGGGTATTCCCAACGTCCGATAATGTTTCTTATGTTCGGTTAGGTATCCAGCACTCCTCCACAGCCAGCGTTTCCTGCGAATCACCTGCTCAGACATCGTTGGCTGTGAAATGCCGTAGGTATCAAGGTGTGGTACGACGCGATCTTCGTCGTTAACGCGACGTGGATTCGCCGTCACGGCCGCGCAGATTCAGCAGGCGGCCAACGTCGTCCTGCAGATTCTCAAGGGGCCCCTTCCCCGATGACTCCTCACCCTCCAAGCGCTCGTCCAGCGAGTCCACATACGGCCCGATGACGTCGTGCATCTCGGCCGGCATCACCGCGTGAGATCGGTCCAGCAACACCGCGATGTAATACCCCGATTTGGAGTCAATAATCTGCCGCCGGCGATGGTCTGACGACAGCGCCACGGCAAATAGAGTAATCAGTACACACAGTACGACCCCCTTGGCCAGCCCGAACAAGGCCCCCACCTGGCGATCGAATTCCTTGAGCCGGATGCGGTCGATGAAGTCGCTGATGAAGCGAAATCCGATCCAGATCACCAGCGATGTTCCCAGGTACAAAAGCAGCATCGCAATGAACAGATTCCAGGGCTGCTCGACGTTGATGGCCGCCGCCACGGGCTGGCGAAAGCGGACCGCCACGATGTAGCTGACAACGATAGCTGCCATCGATGCTAGCTGCCACATGAGTCCTTTCCAGGCTCCAAACGCCGTAGCGCCCAGCAGGACCAGGATCATGCAGATGTCGTAGGGTTGCATTGCGGCGTACCTCGCAAAGGCGGCGAATCACAGTGGCATGCGGGCGGAAGAGTATAGCGATTCGAAGTCCCACGCCGAAGTCGAGTTTTGAGAAGTGCACCACAGAGGAGCAGGGAACACTGAGAGGCTAGGGGAGCGCGAATCTACCTTGCCATTAATGCCGAGCATCCAGTACAGTCTCGCCTCATTTCATTCTCCAAGGTGGTTGCAGGACGCACGCGAGGTTGCCATGGCTGGATTCAAGATGCACATCACGACGAGCACCGTATGTGGTGTGGCCTATGGCGCGGCTGGCTACCATTTTGGCATCCCGCTGGCCGATTGCCTGCTGGCGGGAACGCTGTGCAGCGTCGGCGGCATGTTGCCAGATCTCGACAGCGATTCGGGCGTCCCGCTTCGTGAGGCAGTTGCCTTCACGGCGGCCATTGTCCCGATGATGATGATCCATCGTTTCGAGCAGTTTCAATTGCCGCACGAAATCATGGTGGTTGCCGGCATCCTGATCTATGTGTCGATCCGTTTTGGATTAGCCGAGGTGTTCCGGCGCTATACCGTGCATCGCGGGATGTGGCATAGTCTGCCGGCGGCGGCGTCGGCCGGAGTATTCACGTTCCTGGTTTGCCAATGTAATGAACTGGATCTGCGCATCTATCGATCCATGGGCGTGGTCGTCGGTTTTCTATCGCACCTGGTGTTGGACGAAATCTGGAGTATCGAAGTCAAGCGTGGGAAGATGCGGCTGAAGAAGTCGTTTGGTACGGCTCTCAAGTTTTGGACCACCAAAGGCATGTGGCCCAATGTCTCCACCTACGGCAAACTGGTGATCCTGGTGGCGCTGGCCATTTCTGATCCGATGTTGAGCCATCACATCGAGCCCCAGCAGGCCGAGGCGATGCGCATGGCCGACAGTTGGTGGACCGAACACGTCGAAGGTGAACGAGCCGCCTCGCGGCTGAACGACGTGCTCAACCGTTAGTGGCCCTCTCTGTGGTGAGCTGAACTCCCCTACCTCGTTTCCACGATCAACGTCACCGGTCCGTCGTTCACCAAGGCAACATCCATGTGTGCGCGAAAGCGCCCCGTGGCCACGGGGATGCCCTGGCACCCAACGGCGTTGACGAACGTATCGTAGAGATACTCGGCTTTCTCGGGAGCCGCCGCGTCGGTGTAGCTGGGGCGGCGCCCCTTGCGGCAATCGCCCAACAATGTGAACTGAGAAACGATCAGCATCGAACCGTTCACATCAAACAGGCTGAGGTTCATTTTGCCGTCCTCATCGTCGAAGACGCGCAACTGCGTCAGCTTATTGGCAAGTTGTCTCGCTTCTTCCTCCGAGTCGTCACGGCCGACGCCCAACAATACGACCAGACCTCGCTGAATCTCGCCGACCACTTCACCATCGACGGTGACACTGGCGGATGCAACGCGTTGAAGGACAGCTTTCATGAGGTTTGAGGTGTGAGGCGTGAAGGGTGAGATGTGGGGCTACGCATCTTCGGCAGGTTGCTCTTTTGATTTCACCTGCGTCATCACCTGCTCGACGATGTCATAATTCGCGCCGATGTTAACGATCTGGACCAGGAACGACCAGGCAATCAAGACCGTGCCCGCGATGGCGGTCATAAAGTGGACGGTGACCCATTGAGCGGCGATTCGCGGATTGGCCGTGGGATCGGAAAGAGCGCCCAGTGCGGCGATGCACATAATGACCAGCATCGAAACCGTGGCCCAAGCGAAGCTGCGACGTTTCAATCGCGCACTGCGACCCACTAACTCGTGCTCGAATCCGAACGCCTCCACCACCTCACGACTCCAGCGCACCGTGCCAATGAAGTAGGTGATGGCGATCGAGTTGACCAGCAAGGTCATCAGAGCGGCTGCGATTCCGCCCCATACATGAATGTTTTTGGTGCGCTGCATCGGTTTGAATCGTGCGATGGCCGCGTCAAACTCCTGCTTGACCTCGCGCTTTTCGGATTCCGATTTGATCAGCGAGCGTTCAGCCTGGTCCCACGCCCGGCCCGCTTCTAATAGCTCGCGGGTTGCTCCGCCGAAATCACCCGTGTTCCAGCCCAGCACGATGTTGCTGATCAGCAACGTCAGCGCCACAATCGCCAATACGAAAAAGATACGAGCCACAGTCGGGGACAGTTCGGGAGGATGGTGTATTCAGCCGCGGAAGACTGAGGCATTTTAGTCGTTGAGAGCCGTAGGCCACAGGCTACCGAAATCGATCGGTCCTTCTTTGTCGTCTCTGGGACCTCTGCTACTCTGTGGTGTCCATTCCCTGAAACCTTTGAACCCGACCGCGCTTTTATGTCCTATCCTCGTCCGGATGCCGACACCTGTGTTTTGTACCTGCTGAGGCATGGTGCGACTGACAACAATCTGGCGAAACCGCCGGTGTTACAGGGCCGAGGCGACGTCAGCTTATCGGAAGAAGGCCGACATCAGTCGAGTTGTGCTGCCACAGCACTTGCCAGTTGTCAGATTGACGCGGTGTACTGCAGTCCGCTGAAACGGTCTCGGGAGACGGCGGAAATTGTCGGACAACCTCACTCGGTCGCGGCCCGCACGCTTGAACCGATTGTG
>CAJHYY010000065.1_pt1 | contig 13052 bp, 8 predicted proteins | sample 9198861 | NCBI WGS metagenome assembly CAJHYY01 (sample SAMEA7708377, study PRJEB35096) | sediment metagenome | biome: marine neritic benthic zone biome [ENVO:01000025]; feature: sediment [ENVO:00002007]; material: shallow marine sediment [ENVO:03000034] sea grass bed [ENVO_01000059] ... | reverse complement strand
GTCTCTCACGCGAAGTCGCGAAGACGCTAAGACAATTCTGATGTACTTATCTAATGCATGACGATAGCCGCCATGTGACGCGTGTCATGCATTCAATTGACGTTGCACACAGGCCAAGCCCCGACAGGGGCGTCAGCATCTAGCCCTGGGCAAGTCCGCCGTAGGCGGATGCCGCCCTGGGTTGCGGGCGGTCGTGGCTACGAGTACAGGACACCGCAAAAAGGTGCTGTTTTGAACCGCGGATTACACAGTAGCGAATTACGTTTGATTCAGCCCCGGGCGCCGCGCTATCTGCATCGGTCTGGCAATCGACTCAAGCACCGTTATGAAGGTCGTTGTATCCCCGTCGTCGGGGAATTTTCGTTGCACCACGCCGGCGCCACGCTTCAACTCGTCGCATAACTGGTCGATGCGGTTTGACATCTGGGTTAACCAGGCCGCCTGTTGTTCGTCGGTCCACAGCTGACGTACTAACGCCACCTCTGTCGCCGTCCTTTCGCGAGTCAACGCGACCAGCCTTCCATCCTCGGCCTTAATCAACTGCCCCTCGCGGTAAGCGCGGCGCAGTGCACCGTCCGCGTTGAAGTGCAGCACGTGTTCATGATCCCAGAAGATGGATAGTGCCCCAGAACGTAGTCCCAGGATCGTGGCCTGCTGCGTGCCCGCGGAACACCACTGAATGCGAGGCCTCAGGTTTTGCGCCTCGGCCATCAAGTCCTCGCGGTCATGCTCGGTTCTGGCCATAGCTCTCAGGAATCCATGTCGCCCGGAGACTGGATTTCCAGGGTGCCCCACGGACTGGCCAACCGACCCTGTTGGGCCACCGCCGAGCGGACCATGGCCAGCGCCGAAAATCGCCCACCGTCCAGCGGTACAACTGTCGTGAAACGCAATTGCACGTGACCGTCCTGTTCGACTTCATCACCCGGATTGGGCACCTGGTCGCCATCCAGGGGTTGGATCCGACGCAGTATCCAATTCACATGCCCCAGCGCGTCCACCCGCGCCACGGTTTCCTGCCCCAGGTAACATCCCTTGGTGAAGCTGATGGCGTGGTCATCACGATCAAGCTCCTGAGGCAAGTTCGATTCTCCAAAGTCGACGCCGAATTGCGGGAACCCGGCTCGCACACGCAGCGACTCCAGATCCTCGAGGCTCGCCTCTTGCATCCCCGCGCCGGCCAACCGGTCGCAAACCTCATCCAGTTGGCTTTTCTCGATCAACCACTCATAACTCGGCTCGCCGAAACAGGAAACTCGAGCCAGCAAACCCGTCTCCAGCTTCCTGCATGTGAACGGTTCCAAAACCGTTTCATGCAACTCACTCAATGCCTGGTTGCTCTGCGGGCCGACAAGCCAAACGCAAGCCGAATCGGAACTGATATCAGTGATCTCGACCTGTTCGCGAATATGGTATTTCTCGAAGTGGTTTGCCAGTCGCTCGCCGTGTCCCCCCACACCGTCGAAGATCAACCGTTCGCCGTGGGCAAAAAAGAATCCATGGCCAATGGTCTTGCCGCGCACGTCGGTAATAAAGGCCTCGCCCACCTGACCTTCGCCAAGCGCCTGGATGTCTTGCGTGCACAAGTTGTGCGGGAAGGCCAATCGATCTTCACCGGCGAACTGAATGCGACTGCGATTCGGGTCGCGCACAAAAACGGTGGACATCAGCCAAGGAGAATCCTGCGACGAGTTCATGGTGGGGGCGTTTCGTTTACGCGGGGAATTTGATGTGCGGGACGGTCTGATCGGCATTTGCCACCAGCGTGCAGGAGGCATGCGTCTGAGCCAGACGTTCGATCTCGTCAGCCGCGGCGATCGTGATCGTATCCGAGTCGGCAAAGTCGTCTGCGCCCGTCTGACCCACGAGATACACCCGACAGCGTTCTCGTGCGTACGACAGCGCGACGGCTGCCAGATTGTCCTGAGACGCAGATTCCATCAGTTGATCGGCGGTCAATTCATGCTCTTGGCTGCCCGCCAGCCGAGCCAACGCCGGGCCCGGGGCCGGTAGTTGTGAACTGCAGATCACCAGCGTGCCGTCGTCTTCCACCAGTGGCAGCGAGGCATGAATCGCGCGGGCCACCTGATCCCACGTGGTGGTTGCATGATCGGTCATTGACGCGATTACCATCGCGGCGCGTCCGGGCACTTCGGGTGACCAAACTTGCTGACACAACCGTTCACCTTCCAGCGTCACGGCTCGCTGATCACCGGCAATCACCTGCAAGACTTCGTCGCCGCCACCGCGTACCACTTGGACCGAGAACAGCACGCCCAACAACCAGGTTGCTTCGTCCGCTTCCTGGCAACTTTGTTGACGCAGCTGATTCAGCGTGGCCGACAACTCCTGTGCTCGAACTTCGCGTTCGGCCGACCATTCCAATCGAGCTGACGGTGCGACCTCTTGAAATTGTTGTTGATCGCCGAACCCGGCGGCTGCGCGGCGGAATCGATGTTGGGTCGCCGCATCGGTAAAGGCCGGGTAGAGACCGCTGTTGATGCCGGCATAGCCAAGCGCCTGGGACGGACACAGCACACCCAGCGGAACCACCACGTCGGCATCGGTCAGAGCACGATTGAAATACACCGGCCGTCCCGATTCGCTGGCGGCCAGGTAACACATCTGTTCGTGATCATCCGGGTCGTGCACCAGGTGCTGCAGCTCCGGATACCTTTGAACCAGCTGCTGATCTCGCCCATCGGCCGTGGAATACAACACGGTGATGTCCGGTATCTGAGCACCCGCTGACACCAAGACGTGTACGACGCCGGCAACCAGATCGACGACGCGCGGTAGTTGAGTGTCTACGGCAATCGCGACCCGATCTCCGGGAACAACGGCCGAGCTGAGCGGCGGAAAATCCAGGGGATCGGTCACCGCCGCCAGAAGCGCAGCGCCCGGGTCACTGAGCGGTGTGCTGGGCGCGTTGCCAACATCCGCCACAAACTGCTCGTCTGGCAGGTCCAGCGTCAGCTGCTGCCCGTTTCCATAGCTGATTATTCGCGACATCAATTTGCCCGTCCGTTTAAGTCCCCACGATCCTCGAGCGCATGATAGCTCTGTCTTTTTGGAGCGGTCAACCGGCGACGCATGCAGCCTGATTGATGTGAACAGACCAGAAAAAGTGAATACCGGGCGATGTTTATTCTGATGACAACATGAGGGCCTCCGCGCGGCTCTCATGATACGGCAACCACGGAAATTCAAGATGTAAGGAACAGGCATGCCACGGATCAAGTGTCAGCGGTCAGGAGTCAGCGACCAAGGGCCTGTTATCGGTCCCCGTTCCCCTGTCACCTGTTACCTGTTTGCTGTTACCTGCGCTTTACTGTTATCCGTGGCCGTCCTGGCTGGCTGCGGCAAACGAGGCAGCTCGACTTCCAGCTCGGCCGAGCAGGACGGGCGCCTGGTTTTGCGCAACATGATCGCGGCCTACCAGAATGCCCGTTCCTACCAAGACTCGGCGGTGGTCCGCCTGCGATATCGGCACCATCGCCGCGTGTACGAAGATACGGCACGGATGCAGGTCTCCTTTCAACGCCCCAACCGGATCGCTTTGGCCGCGTATCAGGTTGAGTTGCGAAGTGACGGCAAACGGATCGTCGGCCAGGTGGCGGATCCAGAAACGGACAACTTCGACGGCCAATGGATTGTTCGCGATTGCCCGCCCACGCTTGAGATTCCCGCTTTGTATCAGCTGGACGAAATTGCCCATGCGGTTTTACGGGAAGGCATGACGGGCTACCCCATTCAGTTGGATCTCCTGCTGGCTGAAAAACCGCTCGACGAACTCTTATCCCAAACCAAACAAGTTCGTGTGTTGCCCGATGGCGCGATCGATCAATGGCACTGTCAGCGAATCCAGTTGGAAACCAAGCAGGGCAAGTTCGTCTTCTGGGTGGACCGTGACCACCATTTGCTGCGCAAACTCGAATTCCCGCCGGAAACCTTCGCCAGCGACATTGCCGCCGACCGTCTGGCAACGCAATTGACTTTGGAAATCGAATTCCGCGATGCGTCGTTCCGCCTGCCGCGCGAAGCCAAGCCCTTCGATGCGGAACTTCCTGCAGGGGCCAAAGCGGTCACTCATCTGGTTCCTCCTCCGCAGCCGCTGCCATCCGAGTTGTTCGGCAAAACGCCCCAAGGGTTTTTCTTTTTGGATCCGCAACAGCGACGTATCGAATCAGGCCACTTGCAGGGCCAGATCACCGCTTTGATGTGGTTCAACCAACACCCTGGCTGTGCGGATGCGTTGAAGCAGCTGCAGGCGGCCTGTCGTCCGTACTTGTCAGATGGCCGAGTCAAGTGTTTCGCCATTGCCGCCGACAACTCGCAGGTGACCAATGACCAGATCGCTCGCTGGCTGGCCGCGAAGCGTATCAGCCTGCCGTGGATGCGCGATCTGCGCGCATTTGGCCGCGACACCTTCCGGATACCCTGGACTCCCGCGCTGGTGATTTTGGACGCCACGGGTCGCGTGCAGATTTTCGAGGTTGGCGGCAACGAGCAGCTGGCCGAACAATTGCCCGAGGTCATCGGGCGGTTGCTGGACGGACAGGACATCGCTCAGGAAATCCTCGAAAAACACGCGCAAACCCGTGACGAATACCTGGCCAAAATCGGCCAGTTGCAAGTGGACGGTCAGGCTCACCAACCACCGGCTGATGACACGGGTGGCCGCTGACCGGCGTTCCGGCGAACACGCTAGCAGTGCATTGGTCTTGACCCTGGCTCCGCGCTTCTGCGAAAACGTCCCGTCGCAATCGAGCCTCGGCGCGAGAGTGCTTGCTTGCGCGAACATGATGGACGTTTTCGACAGGATCGTCGGAAACCAAATGTGGCCAATGGCCACCTACAAGCTACCGCTCGTCCCGCGTTAAATCGCTCTCTTGAGGTACATCGGGAGGCGAAGTAACAAGTTTTCGAGTGTTAGTAACACAGGTCGTTCCTGGCTGCTTTCGCTGCTGTTGGGGATGCTTGCTTCCCGAGAACGGATTCGCCATGGGAAACTTCGGACGCGCAGTCCGCGAAGCACTTCGATACCGTTTTCAAGTGACCGCGATTGTCGTCTCGTCGCTTCTCGTTGCCGTGCTTTGGGGCGGAAACATCGGCACGATCTACCCCTTCGTCGAGGTGTCGATCAATGGTCAATCGATGCACGGATGGATCGATGGCAAGATCAAGTCCAGCCGTACGACCATTAACGAGCTGGAAGCTCAGATTCAACAGGCCCCAGATGACCCCGAATCTGCCAAACAGCAGCGCAATGACCGCAGCTCGCTGCGCGCCGAACGCGAAGCTCTAGCGCGTTATGAGCGCATCCGACCGTTCGTCAAGCGGTACACACCGGCGTCGCCGTTCTACACGCTGCTATTCATCGTTTGCGTGCTGTTGGTTGGCACGCTGCTGAAGAACATATTCCTGGGTGTGAATCTCGTGCTGGTCGAATGGCTGGCACAGCTGACCACCTTCGGCATTCGTAAACAGTTCTTCCGCCAGACACTGGCGATGGACCTTGATTCGTTTGGGGATGATCACACCACCGGATTGGTGGCTCGGTTTACCCATGACCTGTCGTTTATCAACGGCGGGCTGAACAATCTGTTTGGTCGCACGGTCCGTGAACCGCTGAAAATGCTGGCATGTTTGATCGGCGCCGGCCTGATTTGCTGGCGGTTGTTGCTGCTGTCGCTAATCGTGGCCCCTATCGCCGGCCTGGTGATTCGCACGCTGGCGCGTTCCATCAAACGTGCCAATCGCAAGGCGATGGAACAGATGGCCGAGCTGTATGCGGTGATCACCGAATCGTTGTCGGGAATCGAAGCCGTCAAGACATTCACGATGGAACGGCATGAAAGGCGGCGGCTGCATCAAGCAGCCAAGCTGTACATGCGACGGGCGATGCGGATCGCAACCTACAACGCGATGATGCGGCCGGCGACCGAGCTGATGGGCATCGGTGCGGTGTGCATGGCCATCCTGGCTGGCGGCTATCTGGCCCTGTCCGATGGCGCCACTTCGATTCTGGGAATCCCGATTGCCTCGCGCCCCCTGGATCGAGGCGCCCTGCTGACATTCTTTGCGCTGTTGATCGGCGTCAGTGATCCGGCCCGCAAGCTGGCCGACGTGTACGGCATGATCCAACGCGGCGCGGCAGCCGCCGACCGCGTCTATCAAATGATGGATCGCACGTCCAAGATTCAAGAACCGGCGCGACCCCAGCCGCTGCCTGAACCACTGGGCAACGTGGTGCTGGAAAAGGTGACCTTCGGCTATCTCGAAGACCAGACCGTGCTCCAGGACGTCTCTTTGGAGCTCAAACGTGGCGAAACCCTGGCCATCGTCGGTCCCAATGGCTGCGGCAAATCGACGCTGGCCAAACTGATCCCACGACTTTACGATCCGCGATCCGGCTCGGTGCAAATCAGTGGTATCGACGTGCGGGATGTGCGGTTGGCCGACCTGCGGTCACGGATCGGAGTGGTGACCCAGAACACCTGGCTGTTTGACGATACCGTCGGAAACAACCTTCGTTACGGCTCGCTACATGCCTCCGCAGAGGAGGTACGCCAGGCCGCCGCTCAGGCACACGCAGACCGCTTCATCAACCAGTTGGCTAACGGCTACGACACACCCGTCGGTGAACGGGGCGGCAAACTCTCCGGCGGCCAGAGACAGCGGCTGGCGCTGGCGCGAGCCATCCTTCGAGACCCCGAGATCCTGATCCTGGACGAGGCCACCAGCCAGGTCGACCTGGAAAGCGAACAGCTGATCCACGACGCTCTGCGGAAGTTCGTTCGAGGACGAACCACGATCATGATCACCCACCGGCTCAGCACACTGGAACTGGCCGACCGCATCCTGGTGTTGGACGATGGTCGTGTGACCGATCTGGGCACTCACGACGAATTGATTGGCCGGTGCCGACTGTATGGTCGGCTGCATGAAGCCGGGCTACGCCAATCCGCCTGATCTCCGGGGGCGCAAGCTTCACGCCAACTCCTCTGTCTCTGATTCTCTGTGGTTCCAGTTTCTCACCACAGAGGAGCAGAGTTCGCACGGAGAAAAATCCAGATTAGACGCTCAAATCTCACCGCTTTCGTGTTCATTCAGTTTTTGGCACGACCTTTGCATAACTAGTGGTGCGGCCGGAGGACAGCCGGCCACTTTGTCCGAGTGGTAATGCGACGCGTGGGGCCGGAACAGAGAAGAGGACGATGCGGGGCCGGCGAAGGAGAGGCGGCAGTTATGGTGAAAACCGCTAACTGCCAACGAGTTAAGAGGCCAGCCGGAACGCACGACCGAGAGAGGTAATCAGCAGGAAACTGAAGAGGCAAACTCTTTCGGAACAGAGAGGCTTTCGGACAAGAAGAGGCACGAAACGCGGACTTCGGAACAAAGTCCGGTTTCAACACGCAGGCGAGTTGGAGGTCGGACAGGTCTGATTTCCAACTCGCCTGTTCTTTTTTGGCTGTCGCGTTTTGCAACACCTGTATCAAAACGCTACACACCAATTTGGTACATGATGGGTTCCTGTTGGTGGCCACCCCGAAAAAAGGCAAAAATCTTGTGCGGCGAGTACTTTTGCCAAATAAGCTCGTTTACAGTAATCGAGGGCCTGGGATCGCGGGCCTTTGCCGTATAGGGAGTTAAGCCAATATGTCACGAAGCTCTTTCTGGTCACTCGCCGTTCTCAGCACCCTGGCCCTGGCAGTGTGGTGTCAACCACTGTCAGCCCAGCGACGTGTCAGAACGGCCTCGCCCCTGCCTCCGCAGGTAGCCGAGATCGACAAGTTCGTCGAACAAGGCTGGAAGGACTTCAAGATCACTGCCAGTCCTCGAGCGACCGACGGCGAATGGTGTCGTCGCGTGTTCCTGGACGTGCTGGGTCGTATCCCCACGGTCGAAGAGCTGGATACGTTCACCAAGAGTCGCGAGCCCGACAAGCGTCAGAAGCTGATCAACAGCTTGCTGGAAGACGACAAGTACATCGAAGAATACGCTCGCAATTTCACCACGCTGTGGACCAACATCCTGATTGGGCGTTCTGGCGGCACGGGCAACCGGACGATGATCAGTCGAGCCGGGATGCAAAAGTATCTCCGCGATTCGTTCGCGCGGAACAAGCCGTATGACCGGATGGTGTTCGAACTGGTAACGGCCCGCGGATCCAATACGCCGGGCGCGGATGACTTCAACGGCGCCGTGAACTTCCTGATCATGAAAGTCAACGAGGAGAAAGCGGCCCAAGCGACGGCCGACACCTCGAAGATCTTTCTGGGACTGCAGGTGCAGTGCACCCAGTGCCACAACCACCCGTTCAACACCTGGAAGCAGCGCAAGTTCTGGGAGATGAATGCGTTCTTCCGTCAGACGAGTGCTCGCCAGTTGAATGGCCGCCGCGATCCAACATCGCAGCTGATTAATACCAACTTCCGTGGCGAAGACAACGACATCGACGAAGCCGTCATTTTCTATGAGCTGCGTAACGGTCTGTTGAAAGCGGCCTATCCCAAGTTCGTCGACGGCCAGGCCATTGATCCCAGCGGCGATTTGAGCGTCGTGAACCGCCGAACCGAGTTGGGCAAACTGATCGTCAGCTCGCCCTATTTATCCAAGGCGATGATCAATCGCACCTGGTCGCACTTCATGGGTTACGGTTTCACCAAGCCGATTGACGACATGGGTCCCCACAACCGGCCGACACATCCGGAGCTGTTGGAGTACTTGTCCGAACAGTTCAAGGATCACAGTTACAACGTGAAGCACCTGATTCGCTGGATTGTGTTAAGCAAGCCGTATTCACTTTCCAGCCGGACCAATCCAACCAACGTGACGCTGGACGATCCTCAACTGGGCGAACAACCCAAGTTCAGCCGTTTCTATCTGCGTCAAATGCGAGCCGAAGAATTGTACGAATCGTTGTTGACGGCCACGCAGGCTGAAAACACACGCGGCACGTATGAACAGCAGGAAGCACAGAAGAGTCGTTGGCTGGGCCAGTTCGTCACCGCCTTCGGCACGGATGAAGGCGACGAAACCACCACCTTCAACGGAACGATCCCACAGGCCTTGATGATGTTCAACGGCGATCTGATCAAGAGCGCCACGCGAATCGATCAGGGCAGCCTGCTGGCTAAGGTGGCAAACAGTTCAATGAGTGACATTCAGAAAATCAACTATCTGTACCGCGCTGGTTTATCACGCAGCCCCACCAAGAATGAACGTATGAAAGCCAACGAAGCTTTGGTGTTTCATCAAGGGAACGTGAAAACTGCGCTTCAAGATATATGGTGGGCGGTGCTCAACAGCAACGAATTCATAATGAACCACTAGATCGACACCACTGGCCTTCACCTCAAAAAAACAACCAACTTTGATATCTGCAGGGAACATGCAGATGGGAGTAACCAAATGACTTATCGCACTCCAAATGGCATGTCACGCCGCCACTTCATGTCGCATATGGCGGGCGCATCGGCAATGGCCATCCCGGCATTGTCGCTGGGTCACTCGCTGAATGTGCACGCCGACCAGCTGAAGGCGAACCGCAAGTCGGCCATCCTGATGTGGATGGGTGGCGGCCCTTCGACGATGGACATCTGGGATCTGAAGCCCGGCGCACCCACCGGCGGTCCCTTCCGACCCATCCCCACGTCCGGCGACATGCAGATCTGCGAACACATGCCGATGATGGCCAAGCAGATGCACAACATGGCGATCGTGCGATCGATGAGCACTCGTGAAGCGGACCACGGACGGGGTCGCTACTACATGCACACCGGTTATGCTCCCAACCCTAACATCGAACATCCCAGTTATGGTTCGATCTTGGCGCACGAGCTGATCGATCAGCGCCCCGAATTGGAGATTCCGCCGTTTGTGACCGTTGGCGGCGGCAGTGTCGGCCCCGGATTCCTGGGCATGGCCTGGGCACCGTTCTCGGTCAGCAGCACCGGTCAGGTACGGAACCTGAACCTGGGACTGAGCGACGAGCGGATGGCCACACGCATGCGGACGCTGGCTTTGATCGAAGACCAGTTTGTCCAGCAAAACCGCGGTTCCGCAGCTACCGACCACCAGAACGTGCTGAAGAAAACGGTTTCGCTGATGACCAGCTCGCAGATGGACGCCTTCAAGGTGGCCACCGAGCCGGCCAATGTGCGTGAACGCTACGGCGAAAACAACTTCGGTCGTGGTTGCTTGATGGCTCGGCGTCTGGTCGAGCAAGGCGTGCCGTTCATCGAAGTCGACCTCGGTGGCTGGGACAACCACAGCAACATCTTCACGACATTATCCGATGACAAGCTGCCGACCCTGGACCGTGCCATGAGTGCACTGACGGAAGATCTCGAGCAGCGTGGCTTGCTGGAAGACACCGTGTTGATCTGGATGGGCGAGTTCTCCCGCACGCCGCGCATCAACGGCAATACCGGCCGCGACCACTGGGCAAGGTCCTGGAGCGTCGTGGTGGGTGGCGGCAAGATCAAGGGTGGACAGGCCATCGGCGCCACCAACGAAGATGGCACCCGTGTGATCACCGATCCGTACACGTCTCAGGACGTGATGGCCAGCGTGTGCCACGCACTGGATATTTCACTGGAAACAACCTTCACCAGCCGCAGCGGTCGCCCGATGAAGATCGCCAACAGCGGCCGGCTGATTAAGGAGCTTTTTTAAGCCAAAAAGAAAACGGCAACGATAGCCAAACGCTATTGCTGCCGTGTTCCCGTCCAATCGTTCCCGGCTCAAGGACTGCGCGCCGTCTCCCCCACCACTGGCACGCAACCTTGACGCCGGGGAATTTTTTTGCGCACCAATAATTACCAGTTGATTGGTGTCTCTAAACAGTAGAATAGAAAGCTGGCGATCGATCAAATCTCCGGCGCGTCGCGACCCAACTCGAGGGGGCATCACCCACTCTTTAGCGGGATCACTGCTGGGTGCAGTTCCGGGTCAAAATGGGGCTAGACGCGGCATGCGGCCTCGATGGTCGGCCGTCGTAAGTCGAAGACCAGGCACTCTTTTTCGAGTACTTTTCTTTTCCCAACCCGTTCTATCTACTGGAACAGATGAAAACGGCGCCGAAATCCGAGCTCGAGCGGGGCTACGATCCCGAACGCTTGGTGCAGACGCATCAAGCGGGAGTGTGGAGATATCTCCGCTCTCTGGGCTGTTCCACAGCTCAAGCCGACGATTTGACCCAGGAGACGTTCCTGGCGGTGCTGAAGCGGCCGTTCCAAGAGATTAACGAGACGGCGACGGCGGCTTACTTGCGACGAACGGCATACCACGCCTTTGTCAGCATGCAACGCCGCAGTGGCCGAGTTCAATCGGTTGAGAACATCGAAGAATTCGATCAGGCGTGGGAAGAATGGATGGCCCGCGATGATGCTGAAGAACTTTTAGGCCACTTGCGAACTTGCCTTCAACAACTGACTAACCGAGCTCGTCAGGCCTTGGAGATGCGATTCGCCAAGAAAGCGACTCGCAGTGAGATTGCAAATTCACTGGCCATGAGCGAACACGGTGCGAAGAATTTGATGCAGCGAGCCAAACACAAACTTCGCGACTGCATCGAGAGAAAGCTGGGCGTAGAAAGATAGCTATGGATCCCAAGGACCTCATCCTTAAAGCGATGCTCAAAGAAGTCGTCGGTGGAAAAGAACCGCCCGACTTGAGCCGCCAGATCCTGGACCAGCTGGCCCAGTCTCATGCCGCCGATCCGGCATCCAAGAACGGCGGATCGAAACGCAACGGAAGCGTCGAACCAGCTCACTCAGTTGCCGCCACCCACTCGGGCAATGGGGTAAAAGACAACGGCAAGGGCCACAGCGCTCCTGCACCGCCTCCCGCGCCCGCCATCTCGGTGCGAGTGGATGAGGAATCGCGAAACAACACTGCTACCACTTCTCGATCTCCGGTAGCTCTGTGGTCGGCTGTGGCCGCGGCACTGGTCTTCGGCGTGCTGGGCGTGGCGGCATGGTTTGCCTCGCAACCCAACCCGCCCGAACACATTACCGAGCAGAACCAGCCCGGCGTGGAATCGGAAGGCGAAATCGCTACCGAGCCGTCGCGCAAGATACGAGATCGCAAACGGATCGCACGCAAGGATCCGGACAACCGGGATGAAGCGGACGGACCTTCCGAGGTTGACGACAACCCGCTGCCAGAAGTACCCAACGCCAACCAGCCGCGAATCGCGCTTGAGCCGCGTAAGCGTCCCGAGCGGATTCCGGATGAATACGTAACGCAACTAATCGACCAGACGCTAGCCGCGCGCTGGAAGTCGTATGAAATTGTTGCGGCTCCGGTGGCCGATGACGAAACCTGGTGTCGCCGGACGTTCCTCCGCTTGATTGGACGCATTCCGTCGGTCGAGGAACTGGATCAGTTCGTCAAAGATCCCTCGCCGCAAAAGCGCATGCAACTCGTGGATCAACTGATCGACAGCGAGTTGTACCGAGAAGAGTACGCCGAGCACTGGGCGACGTTCTGGGCCAACGTACTGGTCGGTCGTAACGGCGGGCTGCGTCCTGGCGACATGGCCAACCGCGAAGGACTGATGGAGTATTTGCGGTCGGCGATCGTCAACAACAAGCCGTTCGACGAGATGGCATTCGAGTTGATCTCGGCCACTGGCGCTGCGGTGCCCGATCAAGACAATTTCAACGGTGCGGTCAACTTCATGCTGGCTCACTTTGATTCCAAAGCCACGCTGGCCACATCCCGTTCGGCCAGTGTGTTCCTGGGTCGAAACCTGGCCTGCGTGCAATGCCACAATCATCCCACCAATGACTGGCAGCAGGGGCAGTTCTGGCAACTGAACGCCTTGTTCCGCAGCATGAAAACGCAGCGATCCGGACGACGCGGTCCAGTCGCATTAACGGACCGAGCATTTCGCGGCGAGGGTGACGACGCCAAACGCGGCGAAGTGTTTTACGAGTTGCCCAACGGACAACTGAAGATCGCCTACCCCACGCTGCCCAACGGGATGGTGGCTGAAAAAGTGGCGACTCCCGAGGGAGCGAGCAGTCGCTGGCTGGCAG
>CAJHYY010000244.1_pt1 | contig 13207 bp, 7 predicted proteins | sample 9198861 | NCBI WGS metagenome assembly CAJHYY01 (sample SAMEA7708377, study PRJEB35096) | sediment metagenome | biome: marine neritic benthic zone biome [ENVO:01000025]; feature: sediment [ENVO:00002007]; material: shallow marine sediment [ENVO:03000034] sea grass bed [ENVO_01000059] ... | reverse complement strand
GGGATGAGAACCAAGATGCTCAGCGAGCAGGCCATCCGCGAGAATGCAAGACGACGCTTGTGGGCACTTCTTCCCGCACTCGCAGTCGCTGTGCTGGCCGTTCTCGTTTACCTGCTGGGAGTAGGCTATTTTCGCGAAAGTCTACTCGCACTGGTCGGCGACCGTTTCGGCGAGACCGCGCGGGGTGTGACACCCGTCGCCCTCATCCTTCCTTGCCTGGTCCTTTTTCTGGGCCCGGTCATGGCCGGTGCTGCTTACGCTGGTCGATTCAAGACCATCTGCCCGGCTTGCGATGCGGATGTTGCCAACCGGTGCGACCAACTGCTGGCAACTCGAATCTGCCCGGCTTGCGGCGAGAACATTGTCGAAGATGGACGCATCCACTCGTCGAGCGTTTATCAGCGGTATCGCAGGGTTCGGGGCAGATCGATCCTGATGTATTGGCTGTGGGCCTGGCCCGTTGTGGGAGCGCTTTGTCTTGTGTGGTCGATCGTCGATCCTACGGCTCTTCAGTCGTGTCCGCAGTGTCTCTTGATGGCGCCCCTGATTGGTACGGCCGCTGCCGGCTGGACGTGGGCTCGTACCTTCGACCGACGTTATCTGCCACAGCTGTGGGCGTCGGTGGTCTTACTGGTGATGAGTGTGTCGGTGTTTTGGGGAGTTACTTGACGCACTTTACCACAGAGAAGCAGAGAGCTCTCTATTCACTCAGCGCCTCTGTGGTTCACCTTTAATTCGGTCGTATGACAACGACTGTTTGGTCTCGGGATCAAACACAATCAGGGAAATACTGCAGCAACGTTGTACCTTTCTTAACCACAGAAAAGCGGAGTTACGATCTGGCCTGACACCTTCGATGGTGGTTGCCGCAAGTTGCTTCGATCGCCAAAAGAACAAGATGGTCGAACTGCTGAAGACGCATGGCGCAATCGACCTGAACGCAAGAGTGAGAATGGTCGACAGTCAGGACAAGCCGCTCACCGAAACGTATTTCAGTTACCGACTGCCGCAATTCTCGCACGCCCGAGGAGGCACCACGGACAAGGATGGCACGCTGCTGATGGAAGATATCATTCCGGGCGAGTTCTGTATCCGCAGCGATGATGGCGAAATCGAAAACGTGACCATTGCCGAAGACGGCAGCGTTGATCCCGATCGTCTGCAATGGCCCTAGGACCCAAGAACGGTTTCCTGCAGGTGAGCCATCCGGCGGATCAACGCGTCTTTTCCCACTCTTCACTTACATCGATTTCGTCAATGACGACATCGGGCCGCGGAGCTGACTTCTGGATCCGCCAGTTCCGGCCTAACGCCCACGCCGAAGCCACCACGGCAAAGCAAAACCCAAGAGAGTAGCAAAGATCATACATGGTCTGATCCAAACGCGCCTGTTCGACCGTGGCAACTTGAATTGCCCTTTCCTGCGAGAGTGTCTCGGTTTCGAAACGAAACTGGTGTCGCCCAACCGTTTTGATGTAGACGACCTGCATGTCGATGGCTAAGTCGATGGAGGCTCCCGCCAATGCAGAATCGTCCGGGAGCGTCACATCCGCATAGACTCTGGGGCGCTGCGAACGTGCTTCATCGGGTACACGTACGAAGTCGGTTTCCTGGTGAGGCTGTGTCGAAATGGCAAATTCAAGCGGCGGATCGTAATCGAATGCGTTGTTCACCGTGAGCCGTGCTTCGGCCGTCCAGTAGCCATCCAATGACGACAGCGAGTTGTCCATATAAATGCGCACGGTGTCGCCAGGTGCGATCACGAATGGGTCGCAGTTGTCGTTTAAGGGCGCGCGCAACGTCCATCTTGACACGGGATGACTGATCAGAAATACGGTAGAGACCACCAGCATGGCATAGATGGGCCAGCGAGATCGATGAAGGGGCGAGCTGATCGCGCGGTTCGCTTTCGCCGGTTCAAGGAGTCCCGTTTGGCGACGCGCGAAACCAAAGCGGATCTCGATCCAAATGAACGCCACAAGCATGGCGATCGCGATGCCTGCTGCTGCCGCCGAGCATAAGAAGTAATTCACCAGCTTCGGCGACTCATGCGCCAACATAATGAAGATCACCATTGCCAGGATTCCCAGGGTGGCGGGCCAAGGGTCCAACCGCTTTTGGCGTGCTGCGATGTACTCGTTACTGGTTGCATCACAATGCTGGCAATGCCTGGAGGGAGGTGACGTCGGGGCGGTCTGAGCCAACCTCTTTTTGACTGCGGCTTCTCGGTCCTCAACGTCCGCTCGAATGAGCGTGTTACGTTTGAAGGATCGCTGCCAGGATTTGCCGCAGGCCGCGCACCGATACAGGTAGTGACCCCGTACGGCCAGTTGTTGATAGATCTCAGCCATCAATCACCATTCTTTCGGCGGGATTCATCGGCGAAACCAACCCGAAGCGTGAGTCTCGAAGATCCGCTTCTGTGATTGCAGTGCCAATTTACCTGAGACACTCTGGGATCTACTAACCCGAAGCGTGAGCGAGGGCGCCGATTCTGCGCGATCGTAAACCGCTCTCCCTCGCTCACGCTTCGGGTTAGTTATTGCTGAAAACGCAACTTCAAGGCGTGAACGAGGGACAGCGGTTTCCCCCATCGTACGCCCTCACCCTGGCTGACGCCGCGGGTTGGTAACAAATAGAGGTTCGCACCGACAAAATGCCGTACGCACGACGTGGCGAATTTCAATCCAGGCAGCCGATCTTAGCGGGATTTACGATTTCCATCGCGTGCGGTAAACTCGATGCCATCGCCAGGAAGCTCGGTCCAAACGCCGAGAATCGGGCGATTTCGAGATGTCGGAGCGGTGGCTGAGTGGTCGAAAGCGCCGGTTTGCTAAATCGGTGTACGGGTCATACCGTACCGCAGGTTCAAATCCTGTCCGCTCCGCTTTTTTATGCGCGTCGAGGTTCTGTCTTTTCACACCGAGAAACAGAGTCACTCGGCGGGCTGCGGACGATTCGCCTGCACTTCTCGTCGCCACTCGTCCAGTTCGGACTTCAGCCGCGCCGCTAACTTCGCCTGGCTTTCAGCCAGGTTCCGCTTTTCGCCCAGATCTTCCGCAAGGTCGTACAGTTCGGTCCCACCGTCGTAGTAGTGAATCAGTTTATGCGACCCTCGCCGAATGGCGCTGCCCAGCCGGTTTCCGCGATGAAATGCGTAATTGGGGTAGTGGAAATATAACGCACGATCCAATGTCTGCTGTTTTCCACTCAATAGCCGGATCAGGCTCATCCCATCACACAACTCGGGCGGCTTACCTCCTGCCGCTTCGATCAACGTCGGAAAAAAGTCCATGCTGATCACCGGTTCGGTGCAGGTTGTTCCGGCTTGGATCTTTCCGGGCCAGCGGACCAACAACGGTACGCGGATTCCGCCTTCGTACAGGTAACCTTTGCCGGCTCGCAACGGTCGATTGTCGGCCACTCCTGAAAAGCCGCCGTTGTCCGAAGTGAAAATCACAATCGTGTTATCGGCCAGATCAAGCTTTTCGAGGTGGTCGAAAATCCGTCCGAGCGATCCGTCCATGGCTTCGATCATCGCTCCATAGCGCGTGTCATTCAGGCCTCGACCCTTGCGGTCTTGATACTTGTCCAGTAATGCTTGCGGCGCCTGCATCGGCCAGTGCACGGTGTAGTTCCACAGAAAGAGCATGAACGGTTGTTGCTGGTGATCGGAGATAAAGCGAATCGCTTCGTTGGCCAAACGGTCCGGTAGATACTCGCCCTCTTCGCCGTCTGGCAGGTTGTGGATCTTGTACGGCGAAAAGAAGCTGGGAGGCCCTCCTAAAGCGCAGCCGCCCAGATTCGAATCGAATCCCTGTCGTTCGGGGTAGACTTCCATCATCCCCCGCCCTTGCCTGCCGGACGCGCCGCACAAATGCCACTTCCCCATGAACCCCGTCGTGTAACCCAGCTGTTTCATGCGTTCCGCAATCGTCTCGTAACGAGCGGGTAGATGATCCAACATCTTGGCCGGCAACCAACGCGGATCATCGGGGATGAAACTCTTGCGGTCCGGTAGATGGTTGGTGATGTGCAGCCGAGCTGGTGCCAACCCGGTCACGACGGCCGCGCGCGTGGGAGAACACACCGGAGCTGCGGCGTAAGCATCAGTAAACCGCATCGATTGTTGGCACAATTCGTCCAGCCGAGGAGTTTCGACCAGCCGGTTGCCTTGGAATGCGACGTCCATCCAGCCGAGGTCGTCGATCATGATCATCAACACGTTAGGCCGCGCCGCCTCGGCCCCCGACCCCAGCCATCCACCGCATATCGTGATTACGACGCACGCCAGCCGTGCAAGCATTCGCATATCGATCGCTCCTCCGAAGCCGTTTCTTCCACGTTGCGATGCCCCAGCACCTTGTGATGCCATGCAATGTGCGATCGCGGGCCGCGGCCACCGCGCCGCGGGTGTCCCTGGTCGCTCTATTGAAGTCATGGGCAGCGGCGGTCCGCAAGCATCAAACGGCGGAAAACAGGCGATTTGCTGGACTCGCGTAAGCAAGCGAAGCATGATCAAACGATGGACCTCCACATTTTTTGTGAAAAAGCCATTGGTTAGTGCACCACTAACCGAAAAACAGAACACAGCAGCGTCCAGGCTTTAGAAAAAGAAGCTGTCAACGCTACCAAAGCTGCTTTGCATTACGACGCCTCCATCGGGAGCACCCTCCATGGACCGAATCAGCCGACGGGCGATGCATTCACGACTTCGAAACCGCCGAGGCGTCGAGCAGTTGGAACCGCGCCTGCTACTGGCTGCGGACACTCACATGATGAATCCCATGGACTGCATGGACGTCAACGATGACGGGCTGGTGACGCCGCGTGACGTGCTTTCGGTCATGAATCGGCTGCAACATCCTAAGAGCCCGAACGATGCGAAATACCCGGATGTCAACGGCGACGGCAACATAACGCCCAGCGACATCCTCACGGTGCTCAATCATCTGAACCTTCACGGTGGCCGATACGCCCACGGACCACCACCGGCCATGGAAGCTTATGCCATCGATGGAACGGGAAACCATCTGGAACATTCTGAATGGGGAAGCACCAACGAGGCGTTATTACGACACGTCGACGCTGCCTACACCGACGGCATGGAAACACCCGCCGGCAATGATCGTCCCAGTGCTCGAGCCGTCAGCAATATGATGTCCGATCAAAAAACGGACGTTCCTAACGAACGTCATTTGACGGACATGACGTGGCTATGGGGACAGTTCATCGACCACGACATCAGTCTGACCGAATCCCAGTCACCCGGAGATCCCTTTCCGATCCCCGTGCCAGAGGGCGATCCACATTTCGATCCCGCATCGTCGGGTGAAAAACAGATCATGTTGTTCCGGTCGGTGTTCCTGGAAGACACCGGCGGTGAAAACGGTACTCCTCGTCTGCAATTCAATCAAATCACCGCGTTCCTCGATGGTTCGATGGTTTATGGATCCGACGCGGGGCGGGCAGCGGCGCTACGAACGTTTGAAGGCGGCCGAATGGCTGTCAGCGAAGGGAAATTGCTGCCGTTTAACACACAGGGTTTTCATAACGCCGGCGGTGATCACGAAGAACTCTTCCTGGCGGGTGATATTCGCGCCAACGAAAACGCGTTGCTTAGCGCGATGCATACTCTGTGGGTTCGAGAACACAATCGGTTGGCTGATGCAATCTCGGCAGATCGTCCCGAACTCAGTGACGAAGTCGTTTTTCAGCGGGCGCGTTCGATCGTGATCGGTCAACTGCAGGCGATCACGTACAACGAATTCCTGCCGGCCCTGTTGGGCCCCGATGCGATTGGCGAGTACAGCGGTTACCACCCATCGACCAATCCAGGAATCAGCAATCTATTCTCCACGGCCGCCTACCGGTTCGGACACAGCATGTTGACCAGCGAGTTGCAACGCGTCGATGCGGACGGTAACCCCGATTCGGCTGGTAGCCTGCCTTTACGCAGCGCCTTTTTTGCTCCCGACCAGGTGACACAACATGGGATCGATTCCCTGTTGATGGGCGCCACCAAACAGCGGGCCAACGAAATCGATACGCAAGTCGTTGACGACGTGCGAAATTTCCTGTTCGGGCCACCTGGTTCGGGCGGGTTTGATCTGGCAGCGCTGAATATCCAACGCGGCCGCGACCACGGTCTGGCTGACTACAACCAGGTGCGCGCCGAATTGGGATTGGAACGAGCCACCTCGTTCGCCGACATCACATCCGATGCGGAGTTGCAGGCGAAACTGCAAGAGCTATACGGCGACGTCGAACATATCGATGTCTGGGTCGGTGCTTTGGCCGAAGACCATGTCGCCGGAGCAAGCGTCGGAGAACTGGCCTACACCGTGTTGGTCGATCAGTTCCGCAGACTTCGCGATGGCGATCGGTTGTGGTACCAGAATCAGTTTTCCGGCCGCGACCTGGCGCGCATCGAAAACACCACGTTGGCAGACGTCATGGTGCGCAACACGTCCATCCCCGAGATGCACGACCACGTGTTCTTCATGGATGGCGCCGATAGCTAGCAGTGCTTGCTGCCGGTTCGCAAATCCTTCTTCTTCTGTTCGTGGTTTCATGTGATAATCGCTCTCCTCTTCGGTAGCGATGCTTGGGATCAATGGAATGAACCAGACAAACTCGACGCAAGTCGGATTGTCGTCGGAGGCAGGACGTCTCCGTGAACAAATCAAACAGTTGCAGCAGAAGTTGAACCAGCTGACTGGCGAGTCGGCAGATCTGGCGGCCAGCATTTCGGCTCACCCCTACGCCGACCTGGTCGAAAAGCACCCCGACCTTCTGTTGGTCGAGCAACACGGTCGCGTTGTATACATGAATCCGGCCGGCGCCAAAGCGCTGCGAGCCGACGCCCCGATCCATTTGGTAGGCCGCGACCCGCTCGAGTTCTTTGCCGATTGTTGCCGTGACGTGGTCGCGGCGCGAGGTCGTGAAGCTGGCAATACCGGGGTGACGACACGGTTGACCAACGCGCATATCTGCCGCCAGGACGGCACCTGTTTCCCGGCCGAACTGACGCTGACACCCATCATGTGGCAAGGCGCGCCCGCCCTGCATGTGATCGGACGTTCCGCGTCCGAATCGATCCAGGCCAGCCGCGCCTTCGCCCAGCTGGTAGAGATTACGGCGACGAATCACGGCGAAGCGTTTTTCTCGGAACTTGCCAAACAGCTCGCCAAAACCATCAACACTCGCCACGTGATCGTCGGCCGCCTGGAGGGAGATACCGGTTCGCAGTTGCACTTGTGTGGGGCCTGGAGCGACGGCGCGACCGTCGACATCGAAAAATACGACACCATGTCCACACCGTGCGAACTGGTGGTTCAACGCGGATCGTATTTCTGTCGTTCGCGTGTCCAGCAGTTGTTTCCGGACGACCAGTACCTGATGAACATGGAGGCCGAGAGTTACCTGGGCATGGCACTCTGCGATTCGCAGGAGCGGGTGATTGGCGTGCTCTGCGCAGTGGACGATAAGCCTCTGGATTCGGTCGATTGGGTCCGATCGATCGTCAACGTGTTTGCCGCCCGTGCCGCATCCGAGCTTGAGCGACAGGAGTCCGAGAGTGCACTGCTGGCGAGTCAGAATCGTTTCCGCAGTATCTTCGAACATTCGAATGACGCCATTCTGCTGATTGAACCCATGTCGGGCGAGATTGTGGACGCCAACTCGCGCAGCGAGAGTCTCTTGGGGTATCCGCGCGACACCATTTGCTCGATGAAAGTCTCCGAATTCCATCGAGGTGACGTGGCTCACTTTCAACAGTTCTGCGAGCGCGTCTTTCAATGCGGTGAGGGTTGGGGAGACGAGTTCAGTTGGCAAACAAGTCAAGGCAAGAACATCGCTTGCGAAATCTCGGCATCGCGAATTGATCTGGGCGAACGGCGGTTGTTGTTGGCCCATGTACGCGACGTCACCGAACGACGTCAGCTGGAAAGCCTCCATCTGTCGCAGAATCTGATTCTTGAAGAGATCGCCCGCGGCACGCCGCTGAAGCAGGTCTTGGACGATCTTTGTCATCGCGTCGAACAATTCGTTCCCGGCGCAGTGTGCAGCATCCTGTTGGTGGAAGGAGAATCCGGTTGTCTGCGATTCGGCGCGGGCCCAGGATTGAGCGACGAGTTGGCTCAGGCGATTGACGGCCTGGTACCCGGCGAACGATCCGGGTCCTGTGGAGCCGCTGCGCTGACCGGAAAGACCGTGATCGTCACCGACACGCGGGTCGATCCACGCTGGGCCGATCTGCAGCAGCTGGCGGATCGATTCGACATCCGCGCGTGCTGGTCGGTCCCGCTATATGCCGGCGATCACGTCATCGGTACGTTTGCCATTTCACATACCGAGGCGAAATCCCCGCGCGAGCTGGACGAGCAGCTGTTGTATTTTGCTTCGCGAACGGCCGAAATCGCCCTGGATCGCCACGCTTCCGACCAGAAGCTACGCGACCGGGAAGGCAAGTTGCACAGCGTGCTGACAACGGCCACCGACTACATCATCTCGCTCGATTTGCGAGGCAACATCGTATACGTCAACCGCGTTGCTGAAGGACAAACCGAAGCGGACGTGATTGGCCACAGCGCCTTCAAGTTCACCCCGCCGGAGTGGCACCAGGAACTGAAGGAAGCGATGCAGATAGCTTACGACACGCGTGAGGCTCGCAGTTATGAAGCTCAAGGCTTGAATCCCGATGGCAGTGTCAACTGGTACTCCTGCCGCGTTGGACCGGTGCTAGACGATGGGCATGTGATTGGATACACGCTGTGTGCGACCGATATCTCGAACCGCAAGCGGTCCGAAGAGAGTTTGCGGCAGCGGGAAGACGAATTGGCTCATGTCTCCCGGCTGGCCATGATGGGCGAGATGGTGGCCGAGCTGGCTCATGAAATCAACCAACCCCTCTATGCAATCTCCAACTACGCCCGTGCCACGGCCTGGCGACTGGCAGAACTTGAATTGAACCATGATGACGATCTGGTCGATTGGTGTAATCGGATCGAACGAGCGGCCACTGGAGCCGGCGAAATCACCAAACGTTTGCGTGGTTTCGTCAAACAATCCAAAGACGGCTTTGGTGAGTTTTACCTTTGCGAGTTAATCTCTGAATCCATCGCCCTGCTGAATTGGAACACACGTTCCAATCGCGGCGAGATTCGCTTCAACCCTCCGCAGACTCCCGTCACAGTGTACGCAGATCGTATTCAAATTCAGCAGGTCCTCGTGAATCTGTTGAAGAACGCCAGCGAGGCGTCTCAAACGAATGCTCCAGGAAATCGACGCGTGGATGTGAAACTGTATCGTGACCTGAGCAAGGTGCGCGTAGCCATCACTGACAATGGTCCGGGGCTGGATGTGCACGATGCAGAACAACTGTTTCGTCCCTTTGTGTCTACCAAGCCCGACGGCATGGGAATGGGGCTCGCAGTCAGTCGCAGCATCATCGAAAGGCACAACGGTCAGCTGTGGTTCGAGAACAGTTCGCCGGTGGGTGTCACGGTGTGCTTCAACTGTTCTCTGGCTGCCGCCGACGAAGCACTCGAGGCACCGGACGAGCAAGCAGCTTGACTTACCTCATGTGTTGTCAAAACGAGGAATCGTGTTTGTCTCGCGCAAAGGTGAGCGAGCACAAGGCTGCCTGAAGGGCAGCAACATACCAGCCCCGGGCACCGCCCGGGGTGAACGTCCCGCGTCATCTACGAAGCACCGAAGGTGCGTCACAATCGCTTCCGAATAAGCAGGATTCTACGAGCGTTGCGCGTGCGATTGAATTCTTGTGACGCACCTTCGGTGCTCTGTCGCGATGAAACCACGTTTTCCCCGGGCGGTGCCCGGGGCTGATTTGTAAAAGCCCTTCGGGCTATTCCTCAGCTGACGTCCCCGGTGTCGCCTACTTACACGAACGTCCTTTGACTCTGTGTCCTCTGCTCCTCTGTGGTTAAAAGGCGCACGCGTGCCAAGGGGTGCCGATCCTTGTACAATGGACGGTGTTCTCCCTCCCCGCATGTCCCCGCCTTGATCGATGTCAGTCGTCCGAAACCTGCGATTCCTGACACTCGCCGTCCTGACTCTTGAAAGTGCTGCCATTGCGCGCGAACCAGCTCGGCCGCATCTCACCATTGTCGCTCCGCAGGTTCCGCAGTCGGTTTCCAGCGAGCATCCGATCGACCGCTTTGTTGAGCAGCAACTTGGCCCAGCGTCGATGAATCCCGCACGCGTCGTGTCGGACTCAACGTTTGCTCGTCGAGTGTACCTGGACCTGGTAGGTCTACCTCCCACGCCGCAGCAGCTGGATCAGTTCCTGAACGACGACAGCCCGAACAAACGAATTCAACTGATCGATCGCCTGCTGAACGATCGCCGTGCGTATGCCGACCATTGGCTCACCTTCTGGAACGACGCGCTGCGCAACGCCTATCGAGGTACCGGGTTCATCGACAACGGGCGGCAGCAGATTACCGAATGGCTGTACCGGTCGCTTTATGAGAACAAGCCGTACGACCAGTTTGTTGCCGAGTTGGTGAATCCGGCCATTGCCGAAGGTAGCAGCGGATTCCTGAAGGGAATCAAATGGCGAGGCGTGGTCAACGAAAGTCAACGGCGCGAAATCCAGGCAGCTCAGAGTATTGCCCAAGTGTTTCTCGGCACCAACCTGAAGTGCGCCAGCTGCCATGACAGTTTCATCAACGATTGGAAGCTGAGCGAAGCGTACGGCTTCAGTTCGGTTTTTGCCGATCAACCACTCGAAATCCATCGTTGCAATAAGCCCGTCGGTACCACCGTCTCGCCACAGTTCATCTTTCCCGAGCTAGGTCCGATCGGCGGCAGCACCATCCAACAGCGGCAAGACCAATTGGCCAAACTGATGGTACAGCGCGAAAACGGACGACTCGCACTGACGATCGTAAACCGTTTATGGGCTCGCCTGTTGGGTCGTGGTCTGGTCGAGCCGGTGGACGAAATGGAGTCGACCGCCTGGAACGAGCCGTTGCTGAACTATTTGGCCTGGGACCTGATCCAGCACGGCTACGATTTAAAGCACACACTGCGGCGGATCACTTCCTCCACGGCCTATCAAATGGCTGCGGTTCAAAACGAAAGCGACGAGCCCTATCAATTTCGTGGACCGTTGATCAAGCGGCTTACTGCCGAACAGTTCATCGACAGCGTGCGGCAGTTGACTCACGATCCCACCGAGATTTCACCGGCCATGGCGAAGGTGGATGGTCGCGGACAAGGCGGTCAGCACACGATGATGTCACGCGTGGTGGTGCCGGACGCCCAGTCCGTTCGCGATCGCGCAGGAATTCAACAGGTGATTGATCGCGCCCACTGGGTGTGGGCTCATGATCAGGCGATGCGTGCCGCTGGCGGAGAAGCGATCTTGCTGCGTAAGCGGCTGGAGCCAACGGTCGAGTTCGTCGACGCGCTAGCCGTATTTTCGGCCGATAACTCGCTGCGACTGTTTGCCGACGGCAAAGTCGTGGCTCGCGCAGACGACTGGTCCAATCCCGTCGTCGCCGACATCACGCAACAGCTTCGCGACGGCCAATGCCAACTGGCGATCCATGCGGTCAATGGAGCCACGACGCCTAATCCCGCAGGTGTGATTGGCGTCGTCCTGCTCTTGGACCAACAGGGCCAGGTCGTCCAGTCCTGGGTGACCGATGGATCGTGGCGCGCATCCAAGCAGCTTGCGAAACGCTGGCAAACCGCCGCCTTTGACGATTCCGGGTGGCCGGCAGCCACCAAATTGGCATCGAGCGCCGCAGCCCCCTGGAACATACAAGCCAAGCTGCTTGGCGCCGCCTCCGGTGCACAGGCTCCATCGGCAAACAACGTGCGGACCTCCTGGACTCATCTGGATGCGCTGCAGTCGGCGCTGGGACGGCCTCATCGAGAACAAGTGGTGACGCAGCGCGATTCGCTGGGCACGATGCTGCAGGCCTTGGAACTTACCAACGGAAGAACGCTCCAACAGATGGTGGCCAAGGGTGCCGAATACTGGCACGCGCAGGAGTTGTCGCCGGCAGAATTGTGCAAACAACTGTATCTGGCGGCGGTCAGCCGCCCACCCAACGCCGACGAACTCGCTGTACTGAAAGAGCTGCTTGGCCAACAACCAGATCGTGAGGCCTTAGAGGATGTGCTGTGGATTCTGGTGATGTTACCCGATTTTCAATTGATCTATTAAGAGCATTTACCACAGAGAAGCAGGGAACACAGAGTGGCCGTATGATTCGCACTCGTCGACAATTCCTTCACGGTCTTGGAGGCGTCACGCTCAGCGCGCTGGCCGGCACGTCACTGGCCCGACCGCTCGGTTCGCGCCGTAAGGCGCCGACGCCTCGTGCCGATACGCTGATTGTGCTGTGGATGGCCGGCGGCATGGCGCACACCGAGACGTTCGATCCCAAACGGTATGTACCGTTTTCCAAGGGCATGTCCGCCCAAGATGTGCTGAGCACGTTCCCGGCAATCGACACGGCCGTGGATCACATCAAAATCTCCAAGGGCCTCGAGCGAGTTGCGGCGGTGATGGACCGCGGTACTTTGATTCGCTCGCATGTGCTGGGTGATCTGGGACACATTCTGCATTCGCGGCATCAGTATCATTGGCACACCGGTTACGAACCGCCTTTGACGGTGGCGGCACCCCACCTGGGCGCGTGGATTGCCCACGCTCGTGGTCCTAACAATCCTGCGCTGCCGGCCTTCATTGATATTGGGCAGTCGTACGAGGGCAATGGCGAGGCCGAAGAACTCAAGGCCTTTCAAACTGGAGGCTGCCTGGGAGGAAACTACAACCCGTTCCGGATTCCCGATCCGCGCGAAGCGATCGGCGTGGTTCGTCCGCCAGCCGGCATGAGTCGTGAGCGTTTCCAGGCTCGATTCAAGGCGTACCGACGTATCGTGAAAGCTTCTCCACGATTTGCAGATCTGGCGGGCGAACAGCGTGACGCGCTACTTGCGTCGATCGATCAGGCTCATCGCCTGATGGATTCCCCAGCCGCTGCCGCATTCGACCTGGAACGTGAACCGCGCGACTCGTTCGAACGCTATAACACCTCGAAATTCGGACTGGGATGCCTGCTGGCACGCCGGCTTACCGAACACGGCGCTCGATTCATCGAGGTGACGACGGAATATGGCCCGTTCCTTCAATGGGACACCCATGACAACGGACACACGCGTCTGG
>CAJHYY010000949.1_pt1 | contig 13288 bp, 12 predicted proteins | sample 9198861 | NCBI WGS metagenome assembly CAJHYY01 (sample SAMEA7708377, study PRJEB35096) | sediment metagenome | biome: marine neritic benthic zone biome [ENVO:01000025]; feature: sediment [ENVO:00002007]; material: shallow marine sediment [ENVO:03000034] sea grass bed [ENVO_01000059] ... | reverse complement strand
TCGCTAGCGCGATGTATCCCATTTGCGACAGAAGCATCGGTACCGTCAGCCACCAGGCGACGCCTTCAATGCGGGCGGCCATCAGTCCCAACGCGGCGGCGGCAGCGATGCAGGCCGAAGACCAGCCAATTTGAAAGCGGTGTTCCGCCACGATCACGGCCATCAACGCAACCGTCAAAAACACGAATGAATACTGCACGACAATCAGCAGGTCGTCCCAGGGAAACGACAGCTGTCGCACGACGACCATAACGATGCTCGCAGCCGTCATCCACCCCAGCGTGTCGCGTACGGTCCAACACCACCTGCCAGAGACATTCCAGCGAACCGCCGCCACGCGACAGATAACAACCACTGCCGACAGCGCAAGCAGCATACATGCCCACTGGTTCCAGGCAGGCGAACTTACATGAGCCAACAGCATCGACAAGCAAACCAGCGACAACATCGTGGTGCCGATGCGAACCGATAGGAACGTGCGGCCTTGAGCCAACCAAAGCGAAAGCACCACAAGTTGCCCGATTGCCAGGCCCGCCAGCAGAATGCATGACCAGCGTGTATTCATGGCCGACAAACAAACGTCGACCAAAATGGTGGCCATCAAGAACAGACAACGATTGATCGAGTTGCCAAGCATGGTCCCATTGTTGTTGCGGCCTCGGGAGGTGTCCATGCTGTTAAGGGTGCCCTCGTTGCGTCCAACGCCGTGCAGATGCAAAATATGACGATTCTGCCGACGATACGTCTGACAGGACCTTGCGATTGCTACGATTCGGCATCTGTCCAGTCGCCAAGAGGCCGGCGAGCAGGTGCAGACCTTTTTCGTTTAGGAGTCCACTGACTCGATGCCTGATTCAGCCACTCAACGGATTGTTTGTTGCATGGGACAGCCTGTAGCCGGCAACCCGACTCAGTTCATGATGGAACGTGCCTTCGCGGCGGCGCGTTTGGACTGGCGTTATCTGACATTGGAAGTGCCACCGGAAGACCTGGAAAACGCCATGTTGGGAATGCGTGCCATGGGGTTTTCCGGCGCGAATTTCACCATCCCGCATAAGGTCGCGGTGATTCAGTTCCTGGACGGTTTGAGCGAGGCGGCCGAACTGATGGGAGCAGTCAACTGCGTTAACCGCCAGGGCGATCAACTGATCGGCGAAAACACCGACGGAAAGGGCTTCGTCCAGGCGCTGAAAGAATGTACCGATCCCCAAGGCAAACGAGTTGCCATCTTTGGCGCCGGTGGCGCGGCGCGGGCAATCGCTGTCGAGTTAGGACTCAACGGCGCCAGCGCATTCACAATCATCAATCGTTCACAGGAGCGTGGACAAGACCTGGTGCAACTGCTGTCGGAGCGAGTCAACGTGGAAGCCAATTTGGTGATCTGGGAGGATGAACAAGCTGTGCCACAAGACGCGGACCTTGTGATCAATGCAACTTCGATCGGCCTGGGCGACGCCAGCGCTCGCGTGCCCATCGATGCACACTCGTTTCAGAAAAACCAGGTGGTCGCCGATGTGATCTTCAATCCGGCGGATACGCAATTTCTGGAAGAAGCACAATCGGCCGGCTGCACCATCATCGACGGACTAGGGATGCTGGTGAACCAGGGAGTCATCGGGTTCAAGATCTGGACAGGCGTCGATCCCGACGCGGCGGTCATGCGCGAAGCGCTGGAAGAATTCCTGGAGCTTTAAAAGGTTACAGGCTACAGCGAACAGCGAACAGTCTTACACCCAAACCTGAAGCCCGCTCTGTAACCTTTTGTCTGTAACCTTTTGTCTGTAGCCTGTTAGCTGTTGTCTGAAGCCTGCTGTAGCCTGTTAGCTGTAGCCTGTAACCTCTTCAAAAATCCTGCCGCTCGATATAGATGCACGCGAAGGCCAGCACGACGATCATGAACGCACCGCTGCTGAGCACGGGCGACCAGGGGTCGATCTTGGGGCGCACGGCTCCGATGTCTTCGCGGTTGAAGCCGAAGTCGCTGGTCTCTTTGTTGCTGATGAAGTACTGCACCGTCTGATCCAGCTCGCCCGGCTTAGGAAAGATCATGTGCAGCGGTTTGATCACGTAGAAGTAAACACGCTCGTACACCGGCATCGGCGGAGTGAACGTTTGCTTCTTCTTCAGGTCCGAGCCGTAGATGCTGACGGACGTTCGATCGTGAGCGACCAGCAAATTTCCTTGCTGATCATAAAACGCCGCCGAGATATCACCCTGGGCGGCGACCTTGGCCTTGTTGTAGTTGGCCTTGCCCTTCGTGCCCGGCTTGAGCGTGTACAGGTTTCCATTGTGGTAAATCACCGCGAACTGGCTGCCGTCGGGCGATGCCACAACGGACCGAGGTTGACTGGACTTTTCGACTTCCATGGTGTTGCGGATCTGCTGCGTACCAGCGTCCACTTCCAGCACTCGGCCATCGGCCAGCACTACGACGATCGTGTCGCCCGCGTAGGCCATGGCAGCTCCGACATCATCCTCGTCGATCAAATCGGTGGTATCGCCTTTCTCGTAGAATCCATTCTCTTCGGGCTTCATGACGAACAGCTTGCCAGCCGAATAGACCACGATTTCGCTGCTCGCCTGGTTCATCGCGGCTTCCGCCGGTCGGTTCACCGAGAATCGTTCTTCGGGACCGATCGACTTGAAGGGGCTCTTGGTGCCGAACTTCGGAATCTCGACGAAGAACAACGTCTTCTTTTTCTCGGCGTTTTCGGCCACGTTCAAGTCGTCGCCAATCAGCGTGATGTCGTCGCGCGACACCGCCACGATTTGATCGTCGTTCTTTTGCATCAAGCTGAACGTGCCCAGAGGCAGCTGCGGGCCGTTCACCTGCTCCCAGCCTTCGTCCTCGGACGTGATCATGAACTCGGATCGGCCGAACAGTTGTTGCCCGCGAATACTTCGGCCGGCAATCACGCGGTTGTTCTTACCGTCGATGACCGGTCCCATCACTACCTGCACGCCATTGCCAAACCCCGGATTAAACACTTGCGCCCAGTCGTTGGTGGTTTCATCCCAGCGATACACCGTCGCTGACTGATTGACGACAAACGTTTGTTCTCCGTCGGAAACCACGTTGATGAATCGACGAGGTTCGATGGCAACGTTTTCGTAAATGCCTTTGGTCAGTCCGACGATGAAGCACAGACCCCACAACAGGACGGCCATCACGACGCAGACGATCGCGTTTCGCCAGACCACCCCGGCAAATGCCGATACCGAATAATAAATTGAGAACAGGAACAGGAAAATCGGAATACACAGCAGAAGTCCGTGATTCCAAATACCGAATCTTGTACCCAGAATCAGCCACAGTCCCGTGTTCAGGAAGGCCACGTTCAGCAGCACAAACGCACAACCGCCCACAAACTTCGACAGGAACATCACCGAACGCGACAAAGGCTTGCTCAACAACAAGGCAAGCGACCCGGCGTCGAACATTTGCGGAATGACGTTGGCGGTCACCAGCAGCGCGACGATCACGGCCAGCACGCCAACCAGAATGCCAATCAGGAAGGGAACGATGACCTCAGCGATCACCGTATCCACACGTTCCTTCTGCACAGGAATCGGCGGCGTGACATTGAACCACAGGTAGGTGATGGCAACCTGTTGGCCGGTGCGAATCTGGAACTTGTCGGGGAACGCGTCTTCGATCAGGATTCGGTTGCGGCGTTTCAGCGTGTCTTCCGACATGCTTTTGGGGTCATCATCGAGGTACTCCTTCACCTCTTCGCGGATCGGCACGTCGGCCCAGGCCTTTTCGTCGTACAGCGTGGTGTCGGTCAGTAACTGGTTGAGTGCGTCGCTGGCCTCACGGCGACCGCTGCGTCGCGCATCTTCGGACAACACGGGTTCAATGTTGCGCTTGGTGTTCTTATCCCATTTCGACCAGATCACCTTTCCCGGCGAATCTTCGTCGGCCTCACCCTGCGTTTTGATCTCGGTCAACAACCCGCGGGCGTTGGCGATGTCCACGGGGCGAAATTCGGTGGTCAGACTTTGCCGGTATCCAACGGGAACCAAAGCCAGCAGAAACAACGTAATCAGGATCAAAACGACCCAGAGAATACGCGAGGCCAGGGCTTCTCGAAACGAATCTTGGATGATCGCCAGGTACGGTCTCATGGATATCTCTAGCTGCTGACAAGTTTGAGGAACGCGTCTTCAAGTGTGAGCTTGCGTGGCGTCAGCGAGATCAAGCTGACACTGGCTCCACGTAGTCGGTCGACGGTTCCGTCGACTGCGTCTTGTTCCAGGTTGTTTGCGGTCCATTTGAAGTGGTCTTGTGCGATTGGTTCCAGCCAGGTCGCCGCCGTCTCGCCAAGCACCGACAAGATGGCTTCTCGCGGACCACCCAATTCCATAATGATTTCGGTACCCTGCGGGCGGTGCGCATTCAGCTGAGCGACGGTGCCGATGCCGCGCAACTCGCCTTTATGCAAAATCGCCACCCGGTCGCAAATCATTTCGACTTCCTGCAACAGATGGCTGTTGAGGAACACGGTTTTGCCCTCGCTCTTCAGTTCGGTGAGGATCGTACGGACGTCGGATCGACCGACCGGATCCAATCCGTCGGTCGGTTCGTCCAGAAACACGACTTCCGGTTGGTGCAGCATGCACTGCGCCAGACCTAACCGCTGTAACATGCCCTTCGAGTATTTCTTGACCGAGTCCTTGGCGCGATCAGCCAGGCCGACTCGTTCCAGGATCGGGCCGCGCCGGGAACGAATCTCCGCCGAGCTCAGTCCGCTCATCTGTCCGTAGAGGTCCAGCGCCGTGTTGGCGTTGTGATGTCGAGGAATGCGGAGGTTTTCGGGAAGGTAGCCGACGCGCCGCCGACTACGCCGATCACCGGCCGGTAAACCCAGCAACGTGGCCGAGCCCTTGGTGCGGCGGACGATCCCCAACAAGATCTTGACCATCGTCGTTTTGCCGGCGCCGTTGGGTCCGAGTAATCCAAAGATCTCGCCAGGATGAACTTGCAAGTCGACACCCTTCAGCGCTTCGAACTGCTTGCGACCCATTATGCCGTCGCGGTAGGTCTTGCGAAGTTGTTCAATCTCGATCGTCGCGTTTTGCATCTTTACGATTCCGGACATAGCCGATGCGAGACGCTTCCCGTCGATCACAGACGTTACCAAAGAACGTGTGGGTGAGCAGGGCACGAATTGCGGCAGGATCAGCTTGGGACGGTAGGGCTCTTGTGCAGTACCCCTGACGGAGGGACAAAGTTTCGCGTGGCGGACGCGTTCTTGAACTATCGCCACCGCCGCCTAAGTTCTTACGTATTTCGGATATTCGCGGCGGTTCTTGGATTGGAAACAGGGCTGGCCTACGCCAGCGTATACACCGACGACTCCACGTGCTGGGTTACGATCGTACCAAAAAGGGTGTGGGCATTGGCGTCGTAAACCGTCACTGGCAGAAACTGGCCGATCTGCCGGGGGTTACCGTCGAATACGACGATGCGATCGCACAGCGTGCGCCCCATCAACTGCACCACGGAAGCGTCGTCGAGAGCATCGTCCTTGCGAACGCGCGCCGCCTTGCTCAAACCCTCGACGAGGATTTCAACTTCGCTACCCAGGAACCGTTGATTGTCCTCTTCGCTGATTGCATTCTGAATCGCCAGCAATTCGTTGTTGCGACGTTTCTTGGTCTGTTCGGGTACGTCGTCGGGAATCCGATTGGCCGCATTGGTACCGGGCCGTTCGCTGTATTTGAAAATAAAGCTGTTCTTGAAGCGACATTCGCGGACCATCTCGACGGTCTGTTGAAAATCGCTCTCTTCTTCGCCACAGAAGCCCACGATGAAATCACTGGACACGGCTGCATCCGGTAACAGTCGCTCAATCCGATCCATCATTTCGCGATAGTCGGTCACGGTGTAGCCGCGACGCATCCGCTTCAGCACACGATCGGACCCACTTTGCAAAGGAACATGCAGGTACGGCGAGATCTTTGGATAGTCACGTATCGTCTGCAGTAGATCTTCGGTCATGTCCTTGGGATAGTTGGTCACGAACTTTAACCGCTGCAGACCTTCGATGGCGTGCAATTGCTTGAGCAATCCGGACAAGTCCGTCGACTGGGTACCATCGTCGTAGCGATAGCTGTTGACCGTCTGACCCAGCAGAGTGATCTCAACACAACCTTGATCCGCTAAGGTCCGCGCCTCGGAGACCAAGTCGACCGGCGATCGACCCTGTTCGGGTCCGCGGGTCATCGGCACCACGCAATAGGTGCAGAACTTGTCGCAACCAATTTGAATTCGAAGATAGGCTTGAAACGGCGTCGGTCGCATGGTTGGATCGCGCAGCGGATCAAATGTTTCATGACTGCGTTTGACATCGTTTACCGCGCCGTCGGTTCGCCCCAGGCTTACCGCCATCTGACGCTCGCCATCCCGCCGTGCTGCATCAATCAAGTCGGGTACCTGGTGCAACTGGCCGGGGCCGACAATCAAGTCGACATAGGGAGCACGCTCGAAAATCAGCCGTTGATCTTTCTGAGCCATACAGCCCAGCACCCCGATCACCTTGTCAGGGTTTTGCCGTTTGGCCCGCTTCAGTTTTCCCAGCGCACTGTAGATCTTGTCTTCCGCATGCTGTCGCACACTGCAGGTGTTGAACAAGATCGTATCGGCCTGTTTCGCGTCATCAACGACGGTGTAGCCCCGCTTGCGCAAACTGGCAACGACCATCTCGCTGTCCAGAACATTCATCTGACAGCCAACGGTCTCGATATAGAGTTGTTTGCTTGCTGGCATGGCCGATAGGGTGATCTAAGCGCCTCTGGTTGTCGTTGGCTGCTGTATCTCGTGGGACAAGCCGCCGAACGCCGCACAGGCTGCGCCTGGCCATCAATCGACCGGTTGACCTGCTGCCGCCGCCGCCTCAGATCGACGCCGACGTCGTTCGGCACGTTCGGCTTCACGCCGACGCGCCTGTTCGATGACAATCTGACCGCGAAGCTCTTCGATCAATTGATTACGCCGCTGCCTCATCAGTCGGACCAGTAAGATGACTGAGAGATAAACGGCACCTACCAGGATCGCAATGTCCCACGCGTTCATGCCTTCCATGACAATCTCCTTTTGCCAACGTCCTTTTGGCAAGCCCCGTATCTTAGCCTGTTCAGGCCAGTTTGGGGAATCGCAGTTGGAAATGCCGTCTGCGCCGCCCAAGACCGCCCCGTATCGGCGTTGAACGCGGGGTGAATGGGCGACCTGAAGGTCTGGCAACACGCGGCGACCCTTACTTCTGTCCCAGTCGATCGCCCACTTCCAGCCGGCTGCCGCGCAGAAATTCGCCCGCCGCCAGCACCCGTTTGCCTGCCGGCTGGATCTTGCGAATCGCCAGTACGCCGCTGCCCGTAGCGACCCAGAAGTCGTCTTTGGCGGCCTGGATCACCGTTCCGGCAGCGGCCTCGGCAACCTCGTCTAACACGTCCACCTCGTCGATGATCCAGCGTTGCGATTTGGGGCCGCCGACCGTATAGCTACCCGGCCAGGGTTTGAAGGCCCGAATCTGATTCCGGATTTCCAAGGCCGATCGCTGCCAGTCGATTCGGCCGTCTTGTTTTTTCAAGCGGGGAGCGCGCGTCACCTGCTGCAAATCCTGGAGTTCACCCATTGGACTTTCGCCGTCCCAGTTCTCCAACTGCGCGATGGCATCGATCACGGCGTCCGTTCCCAATTGGGACAGACGCACTTCCAACGTGACGGCGTCATCGGATTCGTCGATGTCGGTCGAACGAGTTGTCAGGATGGGGCCGGCATCCAGCCCACGCGTCATGTGGATCACGGTAACGCCCGTGATCAGCTCACCGTGAAACAAGGCCCAATTGATGGGCGCCGCACCTCGATATTTGGGCAGCAGAGATCCGTGCAGATTGATTCCGCCCAGCTTGCCGCATGACAGCGCGTCGTCTGAAAGGATCTGGCCGTAGTCACACACGACCAGCAAGTCGGCCTGATACTCTGACAACTGGGACACCGAATCTTGATCGTTGATCGAATCTGGAGCCCACACCGGAACGTCCATCGCAGTGGCCGCATCGCGCATTGGGTTGGTGGGCGATCTTCGCTTGCCTGAAGCTGGCGGCACCGGGCGAGTTACTAGTCCGGCGACTTCATGCGTCGACTGCACAAGCCTTTCGAAGGTAGGAACGGCGAACGGGCCGGTGCCCATCATCACGATACGCATTTGTCTCCATTTCCATTCGCCAAAAGCGGTTATCCGTACTTCGCTTCCCAATCCTTCAGCCGTTGCAGAATCGCTTCATCGGCGGGGATCTGCCCCACGTCGCGACGGCTGTGGAATTCCGTCTCGAATTCATCCAACGCGTCGATGGCTTTCATGCGATTGGTTTCGGTCATGCGATCGGTAAACAACACACCATCCAGATGGTCCGTTTCATGCTGGACCACTCGGGAAAACAGTCCATCCACGTCTTGATCGAAACACTCGCCCTTCAAGTTGTACGCCGTCAAACGTACTCGTTTGGGACGGATCACCGGACCGTAAAGGCCCGGTAGACTCAGGCAGCCTTCTTCGGCTTCTTCGGTTCCTTTGGGGCGGCTGATCACTGGATTGATCATCACCAACTCTTCGCCTTCGTCCGGGTTGGCAGCCAGATTCATGATGAAGAACCGAAGTGGCAGATCCACTTGATTGGCGGCGAGCCCCACGCCGTTGGCCGCGTACATCAGTTCAAACATCTGGCTGATCATGTTGCGCAGATCGGCGTCGACCCGTCGGATCGGCTTGGATTCGTGCCTCAGAGCTGGATGGGGATAGGTAATAATCTGCATCTTGTGGCGGCCCCATTTGGCGACCGTATGAATGCCTAAGTGCAGCCCGTCGCGGGCTGTCGAATTCTGGATTATAGGGCTTGGTATTCGGGCTTGTAGAGTGGATGCGCGGCGTCAACTGCCTGCTACGCAACGACATGGACACCGCGGCAGCGCTGGAAAGCGGACGTGGCAGGTCAGGGGCGCTCGTTGACGATTTTCAAGCCGGGATTTAGACTGAAAGTTCATCGCATTCGCGACGTAATCCTTTGCCCTGCAATATCTTGTGGTCCGACAACTAGCCCCCAACCAAAGCGGCTCAACCAGTGCGACGCCACTGGCCGTTGCCCCTATGGACCAGCGTCATCGGACTCCCGCGTGGGCACTGTCCACGGCTGTTCATACCGTCATTCTGGTGCTGTTGGCGATGACGATCCAATTGACGCCGCGCGGTGCCGCCGAAGAACCGAATCGCCAGGGCGGAATCGTGCTGGTCAGCCGACCGGAGGGGCGCATCGAATACCAGGATCCAGCAGCTGGAGATCCAGCGCAATCGGCGGCCGATGGCAGCGACGCGCGGTTGCCCAAGCTGATGGCGCCCAGCGATCTCACCAGCAAGCGTCCCGAATTGCCCGGCCAAGGTCCGGCCAAAGCGCCATCGGAATTGGGATCCGCCACCGAACTGACTCAAGGGCAGAGGCCCCAGCGAAATCTCGGCGGTGGAGGCAAAGCGCAGACCAGTGTGTTCGGCGTGACGGGTACGGGTTCTCGATTCGTCTACGTGTTTGATCGATCCGAAAGCATGCTGGGCTACCAGGGTCGACCGCTGGCCAGCGCCAAGTATGAACTGAAGGAAAGCTTGACCGACTTGGGCGAAAGGCACGAATTCCAGATCATTTTTTACAACAATCGAACCACCGTGTTGAATCCCTGGCACCCTCAACCACCTCGCATGATGTCCGGATCGGAAACGAACAAGACCATCGCCAGGGGATTCGTCAGTGGTATTCGCGCCACGGGCGGAACTCGGCATATGGAGGCCTTGCGGTTAGCGTTGGCGATGGGTCCTGACGTGATTTTCTTCTTAACCGACGCCGCCGAACCGGTGCTGTCCGACGCCGATCTGTCTCGACTCAAACGACTGAACAGCAGCGCGACTTCGATCAACACGATCGAGTTTGGGATCGGCCCGTTTTCCGGGCGAGGCAACTTCCTGGTACGCTTGGCAAAACAAAACCACGGGCAACACGTCTATGTCGACGTAGCTCGCTTACCGGGGGTGGCCGACGACGGATGAATCGAACGTGTACTCAAAGGTTGATGGCGGGTGACACCGTTGCTCCGCGATACGCTCACAGCTTGCAGTCGATGACGCGCTCCATCAAATCCGCGTGGATGATTGCGTTGGCAATGATGACGATTGCCGCCACGTCTGCCGCGGCTCAACCCGTCCGGCGTCAATCGACTCGGGCACCCAGCGGAGCTGTGTGGGTCGAGCGGAACGGTAAGACCACCGTCAAACGAGGTGCGATCCTCGATTATCGCAGTAACGTGATCGTGGTTCAGAACGAAGCGGGTCGAGGTGAACCGATTTCGCGCGACGACGTCGTGCGCTTCGAGTACGCCAAGTCAGCCCCCCATCGGGAAGCCGACCAGCTGTTTACGCAAGGTGCCTACGATCGCGCAGCGGAAAAATATGCCGAGGCCATGCGCGGTGAACTGAGTTTCTGGGTGCAGCGCCAACAGCAAGCAGGTCGCATCTGGTGTTACCGCAATCTCGGCAAGGACGAGCAGGCGATTGATACCTACCTGATCCTGGCGCGCAACGATCGTGAGCTGGTGCATCTGGATGCGGCGCCCTTGGCCTGGGACGTCAGCCGGGTTTCTCCCAATCTTGAGCGTCAGGCCGCCGAGCTGGCCCAGCGCGGCGAGTCGCCGGTCGTGAAGTTGGTGGGCGCATCCTGGCTGCTCAACACACAACAACGTGGGCTGGGTGTCGACACGCTGAAGCAGCTGATGCTGGATGGCGATGCGCGGCTGGTACGACTGGCCGAAGCGCAGCGTTGGCGGATCGATCTGATGACGGCAGCGCAAAACGACGTGCTTCGCCGCGCCGAGCGTATTGAATCGCTGGCTCCGGAGCTGCGAGCGGGACCGCACTTTGTCATCGGAAAGGCGCTGGCCCGTCTGGACGCGGCGCCGTTAGCGGCCGTGCACTTGTTGCGCGTACCTTACCTGCATGGAAATGACGATCGTCTCTCGGCCGAAGCACTTTGGCTGGCAGGCGACGTATTGCAGCGCGCCCAAGAGGATGTGGAATCCAAGAAAATCTTTGACGAATTGGTAAATCGTTTTCCGGGCAGTGCTCCAGCACAGCGTGCCCAGGAACGACTTAATACCGGAGGTCGCTGACGGCCTCCGCCGCGAAGAGTTACGAAGGATCAAACATGAGGTTTGGACAACGTTGGTTATTACCGTTCGCCGTGGCTGTGGCCGCGGTGCTTGTGCCCACCGAACTCTGGGCCCAGAGCGGCGATGAGGAAGCTGCGACCCAGGGCTTCTTCAGTATCGTGTTCTCGGGCGGATGGGTGGGCGTCAGCATCGTTCTGGTGCTGCTTGCGCTGTCGATCACAGCCGCTTATTTGGTGATCGAACAAATCTTGACGATGCGCCGTGGCGAGCTCATGCCCGAAGGGCTGGCAGACGAAGTTCGGCAGCTGCTTGTCGAACGACGCGTGCGCGACGCAGATCAGGCGTGCCGCAGTCGACCCAGCTTCTTGTCGTTTATCCTGCTGAACGGCCTGGCCGAGGTGGAAGGCGGTTGGTCGGCCGTGGAAAAAGCGGTCGAAGATGCAACCGCCGAACAGACAGCAAGGATGATGCGCCGCATCGAATACCTTTCGGTGATTGGCAACATCGCGCCGATGATCGGATTGCTGGGGACCGTGACAGGTATCATTTTCGCCTTTCGGCAACTGGCGGCGACTCGCGGTTCGGCGGCTGAATTGGCCGAAGGGATTTACCAGGCACTGGTGACCACCGCCGGTGGATTGCTGATCGCCATTCCGGCTCTGGCCGCCTTCGCGATTCTTCGTAATCGTCTGGATCAATACGCGGCCGAGGCGGCCTACACGGTGCAACACGTGTTCGCGCCGCTGAAACAACGCCGTAAGCCGGCGGCCGAAGCGCCATCGTCCGCCAGTCCGCCACCGCCGCCAACGCGGCGAGGAGATCGTTAGATGCGAGTACCGAACCACCTGGAGCGAGGCGGAATGCGCATCAACATGACTCCCATGATTGATGTCGTGTTCCTGCTGATCATTTTCTTTCTGGTGTCGGTCCATTTGAAGGATCAGGTCGAGCAACCCGACATGCCTTTGCCCGCCGCCGATTCGGGGCAAGACGCTGACGAACCCGCAGCCTCCCTGATCACCTTGAATGTGATGGAGGACGGCCGCATCCTTTGGGCGGGCAGCCAGGTGGCACGGGAGGAACTGCAACGGCGGCTGACCCAGCGACGGGAAGCTGCCGAAGAAATGCGCGTGCGGATTCGCGGCAATCGCAATGTGGCTTATCAGTCGGTCGAGCCGGTGTTGCTGGCATGTGCCCGCGCCGGGATTTGGGATGTTTCGTTTGCCGTATTCAAACGCGAGGATCCCTAGTCATGCGCCGCCCACAACTTCGGCGTTCCGATCTGAATATCGAAATGACGCCGATGATCGACGTCGTCTTTCTGTTGCTGGTGTTCTTTATCTGGACAGCCAGCTTCCAGATGGTCGAGTTCATGCTGCCCAGCGCGGTTTCCGTACAGGCCGGTCAGGGTCAGCCGCAAACCGATACGCCGCCACCGGAGGCTGACTTCGAAAACGTCGTGGTCCGCGTGTACTATCAGAACGAGTTGCCGTCGTGGGAATTGAATGAATTGCCGGTCGCCAACTTGAATGAACTGAAATCGCGACTGCAGGCCATCGCCGATGTGAAACAGGACGCTCCGGTGATCCTGCATCCCGATCCCAACGTGCCGCTGGGAGCGGTCATCGACGCCTACGACATGTCGCGCCTGGCGGGATTTCAACAGATCCAGTTCGCAGCTTCGGAGGCACTCTGACGTGGGTACGCGGGGTTGGCTGATCGGGTGCGTTTGGCTGCTGTATGCCTGCAGCGCAGCTTGCCTGATGGCGTCATCAGACCGTCAAGACGTGCAGTACTTTGACGAACTGCGAAGTCGGCGGCTGTGGGTCGTAGCTCGACAGTTGTGTCAGCAGCAGATTGCCAACAACAACCTGAGCAAGCGTCAAAACGCCGACTGGATTGTTCGGAAGCTGCGCATCGAAGCGGAACGTGCATTACATGCGGAACCGGCGGCGCGTGACGAGCGTTGGCAGTCAGCGCGTGACGCTGCACGGCAAGCCGTTCAGAACAATCGCGATCACCCGTACCTGCTGCTGATCCGTGCACAAGATGTGTTAACGGTCCCGGCTCGCGCCGAAG
>CAJHYY010000451.1_pt1 | contig 13298 bp, 8 predicted proteins | sample 9198861 | NCBI WGS metagenome assembly CAJHYY01 (sample SAMEA7708377, study PRJEB35096) | sediment metagenome | biome: marine neritic benthic zone biome [ENVO:01000025]; feature: sediment [ENVO:00002007]; material: shallow marine sediment [ENVO:03000034] sea grass bed [ENVO_01000059] ... | reverse complement strand
CTATCTGCAGGGAACGCACATGGACGAAACGGAAGCTTTGATCGAACAGTTGGTGTCTGACACAAACGTACCTGTCTAGAGCACATGATCCTGTGGGCAGTTTTCTGTCACCTGCGACCAGGCGAAGGAGCCAGGCTTGAATAAGTCGCGACGCACCTCGCGCGTACCCGCCAGAACGAAAGTGCGGCTCTGCGCCGAAGGCTGGTACTACTTGTTTGTCGTCGGATTCATTACCGGCGGTGCCGTGCTGCGCGAAGTGAATCTGTTGGTGCTGCTGGCTGGGATGATGCTGGGCCCGCTGATTTTTAACTGGCTGTATACCGGCTGGTCGCTGCAACGCATTCGAGCTTCTCGATTGCACGGACGGCGAGCCGCGGCCGACGAACCGATGACCGTGCGCACCACGCTGTTCAACGATCGTTCGTACATTCCTTCATGGGCCGTGACTTGTGAAACGCGCGTGAGCCGCGTGGGATCGGACCAATCGACGTTGACCCGAGTGATGGTACCGACAGTCTGGCCGGGTCAATCCGCCGGAGCCGAATGCCGAGTTCGCATCGCCGAGCGAGGCGCGTACGAATTAAGTCCGCCGACACTTGTGACTCGATTCCCGCTGGGATTGGTCAAGGCCCGCACGACGGTCGGCGAAGCCTCACAGTTTCTGGTTTGGCCGCGTCAGGGCCAGCTGACGATGCAGTGGCGACGGTTGTTACAGAAGGCTCAACAGGGCAATCGCCAGTCGCATCCGCGAAAGGGATTTGTGGACGGCGACTATTACGGGTTGCGCGAGTGGCGAGCCGGTGATAGTCGTAAATGGATCCATTGGCGAACGTCCGCCAGGTTGAACGAGCTGACGGTGCTGCAGTTCGAACAGCAGCGCGATGACGACTTGATCTTGTTAGTTGATCTCTGGCGCCCCGAAGATGCCGACGACTCCTGGAACGAACGCATCGAGCGCGTGCTTCGTTTTGCCGCGACGGCCGTAGCTCAGCGATGTCGCCAGGGCGGCACTCAGCTGCGGCTGGCACTTGGGGGAACCGCGTACAAGACGTGGAATGCCCCGAGCTCGCAATCACTGTCCATGCAGGTGCTGGACGAAATGGCCTGCGTGCAGGGTGGCGAATGGGGCACCTGCAATGAGGCTATCCAACTGGCCGACAGCTGTGGAGGAGACGGGTTCCGTCGCATCGTCGTGCTGAGCACGCGCAACCCCGAGGGTCTGGACACCTCGCAACATTCGCGTGAACAAGTGTTGTGGATCGGGCCAGACGACATGCACCAGTGGTTTGTGGATACAACTGCCGAAGCGACCTCCTCGTCGGACAAAGCGGAACGTCAGCCCGATGCCGCGGAACCACAGGCGAAACAGCCGGCCGAACCAGTCGCGCAGGAGGCGGGAGTGTGAAGATTGTCCGCCTACTTCAGATTCAAATGGCCTTGCTGGCCTGTCTGGCCGCCATCATGCTCAGCCTGGGCCAGCAGTCGATGTTCCTGGCAATTTCCATGGCAGCTGTGGCGCTGATTTCGTTGACACTTACCGATGGATTGAAGGTCTTTCAGCTTCATCGTTACGTGGCCAACGTCGCGATGTTGTTGGCCGCGTTTTTTAGCCTGAACGATTTCTTTCAACTGGAAGATTCCTACCAGCAACTGGTGGCCATCGGCAGGCTGCTGGTGTTCGTGCAGATGACGTTGCTGCTGCAGCAAAAGACGTTTCGAATCTACGGCCAAATTGCCGTGTTCAGCCTGCTGCAAGTTGTGGTGGCTGCGTTGATCAATGACGGGCTGGCTTTCGGCATTCTGTTGCTGGTCTACACCATCGTGGGCGTTTTTGGCCTGTCGTTCTTCTCACTGCACCGTGAAACGTCGCGTACGTCGGCCGGCGACCGTCGCGACCCGGACGACCCCACGATCCGCGTCGTCGCCAGCAGCAGCCCCCAGGAACTGGGTAACCGCATTCTCGGATGTGGCGTGCTATGGCCGATCACGGGGGTCAGCATCGCCACGGTGGTTTTTGCCGCCTTCTTTTTCTATACCACGCCACGAGGCAACGGCTCCTGGCGCGAAGGGGGATTGCGCCGCAACACGATGGTGGGATTCAACCCCGAGATTTCGTTCAACGAAATGGGCAAAATTCTGGAAAACGACGAGTTGGTGATGCGCGTCACTTTCCGCAATCATTTTTCAGACGAACCGTATGTGATCATCGGCGAACCGTACTATCGCGGCTCGGTGCTTACACGCTACGTGATCGAAGATGGTCGGCCGAAATGGAAGCACGACCTGCGAGATTCGCACATCGGGGATCAATTGACGCGACATCCAGCCGGATTGCGTGAACTGGTGCGGCAGGAAACGTTTCTCGAGCCCACGCGCGACAACTTGGTTTTTCACGTTTACCCGCCCTACCGAGTCGCAGCCACACCTAGCAGCATGCGCTATCACCGCATGAACCGTCAGCTGTTTCGTGACAACCCTCGACGCGAACGTCAGCAGTTCAACTACACGCTGGTCACGTCCGCATTTCGATTCGGAACGCAGATTCCGGTAACGCCGCATTTAAACTCGCAGGACGATCCGGCACAGGCCAAGGAATGGGCAGTCTACAACCGCCGCTGCAAACACATTTTCACTTCCGATTGGGACGAAGAAGAACGCTTTCCCGGGTTGAAGCGACTGGCTGACCAAATTGTGGCCAACGAACCGGAAGACGCCAACAACTACGACAAAGCCAAAGTCCTGGAGAGCTGGTTCCTTGAACCGCGGCGTTTCAGTTATTCACTGGACTTTGACGAAGTCAATGCGATGCGCAACCCGAACCTCGATCCCGTCGAAGATTTCGTGGTGAACCACCGCACCGGGCATTGCCAATACTTCGCCAGTGCGTTGGCATTGATGTTGAAGAGCCAGGGCATTCCAGCTCGAGTGATCGCGGGGTACCGGGGAGGCGAATTCAATTATGTTGGCAACTACTACCTCGTGAGGCAGCGGGACGCGCACGCTTGGGTCGAGGCCTTTTTGCCCCGCGAACAAATCCCGGCCAACACGATGGACGAGGCGGAGATCCATAGTGGTGGAGGCTGGTTGCGGTTGGATCCGACTCCGGCGCGAGACGATCGCCCCAACCAACGGTCGGTAGTGGATCGGATGACCAAATCCTTTGACTACGCTCAGTGGCTGTGGAGCGATTATGTGTTGCGGCTGACACCACAACAGCAGGCGATGTCGATGATGGATCCCAAGAATCCCGGCAATCGCTTACGGTTCGGCGTCAACGCGCAACGAGTGCAGCAAAAACTGAATGAGACTCTGGGACAGGACGGCAGTCACTGGACGAAATCCTGGGCGTGGGTCGTATTCACCTCGTCGATGGGTTTGTTTCTGGCCGGCTACGTCGTCTACCGCTGGTGGCGAAATCCTGCAAAATGGCAGTGGTTTAAATTCACTCGCAAGGCAAAGACGAAACCGAAAAAGGCGATCGATTTCTACATGAGGATGGAAAAGAGCCTGGCCAGGCTGGGCCTGCGGCGGGCTCCGTCGCAGACCCAGCTCGAATTCGCAACCTTCGCGGCCGAGCAACTCGATGCGTCGGCCAAACAGGCTCCCCTGCTGGTGGTCTCCGCTTTCTATGACCAGCGGTTCGGCGAACATCCCATTGACGATGAACGGTCCGTCCTGATCGATGCGGCTTTGCACGAGCTCGATATCGTCTCCAAGCGCCGACGTTAACGAGCTGCTTCAAATCAGAGTCTGCAAACATGCGAATTGGAATCGTCGGCTATCAAGGCTCGGGAAAGAGCACGCTGTTTCATTGGTTGACTGAGGAAGCTCCCGATCCCTCGTTGTCGCATAAGTCGCAGATGGCCATGTGTACGGTGCCTGAGCCGCGCATCGATCAACTGTTTGAGGTCTATCAGCCCAAGAAGATCACGCGTGCTGCTCTGGAAATCGTGGACACACCTGGATTGAGTCGCACGCACGAGGGCAGCGCGGCCAAGCTGGCCGCGATTCGAGAATCCGGCTGCTTGATCATCGTGGTCACCGCGTTCGGCGGCAGTGATCCATCAGCTGATCTGCAAAACTTCAAAGACGATCTGCTGATCGCCGACCTGGACATTGTGACGGGGCGTCTGGGTCGCCTGCAGGAACAAATCAAGAAGCCGCGCCCTGATCGAGACGAACTGGTCGCAGAACTGGCTGCGCTGGAACCGATTCGCGAAGCGCTGGACGCCGGTGGTTCGGTCAACCAACTGGATCTGGATCCCGACCAGAAAAAGTTCATCAAGTCGTTTCAGCTGTTTGCCGACAAACCGCGACTGATCGTCATCAACGTCGAAGATGACGAAACCGATTTCTCCAAGTTCGATCAGCTGGTACCTGAAGGCGTCCCCCACGTTGCAGTCCCTCTGCGACTGCAAGTCGAGTTGATGGGCATGTCGCCCGAAGATCGCGCAGAATTCTGCGAAGAAATGGGCGTCGCTCCCTTTGATCGAGACTCACTGGTGCGACAGATCATGGATACTTCGGGGCAAATGATCTTCTTCACAGCCGGTGAAAAAGAAGTCCGTACCTGGATGCTGCCTCAAGGCGGCACGGCCGTCGAAGCGGCCGGGAACGTTCACACCGACCTGGCACGAGGCTTCATCCGTGCCGAAGTGATGCAGTGTCAGGATCTCGTCGAGCACGGGTCAGAACGCGAGGTCAAAGCGGCCGGCCTGATGCGGCAGGAACCGAAAGACTACGTGATCCAGGACGGAGACGTCGTCACGATCCGGCACAACTAATCCGCGTGTTTGGTTTCGGGGTAGCGGAATCTCGTCAGTTTGAGCCGGAAATAGAGCGCCGCGACTGCTCAGTGAATGGCGACTCGCCATAGCGTCGAATCGGTTGTCCGGACATTAGCTGCTAGTGTTTTGCCCGAAGGGCAAATGCATATCAGCCCCGGGCACCGCCCGGGGTAGGTCGACGATTCGCCGAAGGGAGCACTGAAAGTGCGACGCATGTTTGGGTGGTTGCGATGCCCTTTCAGGGCATGTTCCAACGCGATTGCCCGATTCCCCGGGCGTTGCCCGGGGCTGGTTTGCATACGCCCTACGGGCGACAGGACCAGACTACCCTTGTGACAGCACCTGCATCATGTTGTAACGCTCGGGGCTAATCATCCACCTGCTCCAGGTCTCTGTGACTCTGTGGTTAACGTGGTTAGACCTACCCAAACACCTCCTGCACGACCTGACCGCCGTCGACGATCTTGATCGGGCGTCCCACGTTGCTCATGTATTCGTGATCGGCGTCGATGTCCAGGGAGTGAAACACGGTGCGGAAGAAGTCCACGACTTCAATCGGCCGGTCGGTGACGGCGACACCGCCACGATCGGTGGCACCAATCACCTGCCCCCCGCGGACTCCCCCACCGGCTAAAGCAGCGCTGAACGCGCGCGGATAGTGGTCTCGACCGGTCCGCGGATTGATGCGCGGTGTACGTCCGAATTCTCCCAGCCAGATTACCAGTGTGTCGTCCAGCATGCCGCGCTGTTTCAAGTCGTTCAGCAGTGCTGCGTATGGCTGGTCGACTTGATTGCACAGGTCGCGGGTACGCGTGAAGTTATCGAAGTGCGTATCCCAATTGCCGGCATTCACTTCCACGAAGGTGACTCCCGCTTCGAGCAGTCGTCGAGCCAAGAGGCATCCTGCGCCGAAATCAGAATCGCCGTAAGCCTGCTGCACACGTGCCGATTCCTGCGAGATATCGAAGGCCGACATGTGCTGGCTGGTGACCATGCGTGCGGTGGTTTCGTAAAGTTGCTGATGATCTTCGACCAGTTCGCGCCCGCCCGATTCGGCGTACGACGATTCCAATCGCGACAGCAAGTTCAGTCGCCGCCGATAACGCTGCTGTGAGGACAGCACGCGCGTGTTGTTGGGTTGACGTTTGGCCGAATTCAATGTGAATGGATCATACTCGACGCCCAGAAAACCACCTTGGGCGGAACTCAGGCCGCGGCCAATCTTGACGAACCCCGGCAATTCGGCGGCTGCATCACCCAGTTGTTTAGCCACGTGGGCGCCGAGGGTGGGGTATTTCACGCTGGCGGTCGGCAGATAGCCGGTGTGCATCAGAAACGACGCGCGAGGGTGACTTCCTTCCTTGCTGGTCAGCGAGCGTAGCACGCAGATGTCGTTCAGCGATTTGGCCGTGTGGGGCAGGTTTTCGGACAGTTGGACGCCCGAGACCGCGGTCGAAATCGGTTTCGACTCGCCACCGTTTTCGTGGCTGGGCTTCGGATACCACGTCTCGAACTGGCTGGGACCGCCCTGCATCCACAACAGAATGCACGCTTTGCCGCGTCGCCGCATTTCGGCCGCCTGCAACTTGAGCACATCTGTCCAGGACAGACAGGCAGCGGCGGCGGTCGCAGCCGAGAAAGTGGTCAAGAAGTCACGTCGACTGCGAACACGACGGCGACGGACGCTGACTTCGGTCTGTTTTTGTACCAGCAGTGGATCATTCATGAATTCGCTCATGGTTTCGTGCGCTCTTCTTGGAATCATGCATTACTAACTCAAAAGAAAATCTTATTAGCGAGGTTTAGCGACCAACGGGAGCGGATTGGCGATGGACGAGCGGTAGCTCGTGTTTGGTTGTCGCCATTGGCGACTCGTTTCGATTACCGACGCACCAGGAACTCAGTGCAGTTCATCAGTGACCACAACAGGTCTTCCGAAGCAATAGTGCGTTGGGGAACTTGTCTGAATATCGTCATGCAGTCCTTCACTTCCTGCGATGTTGGCTGCCGCGACAACGTTTTCATGTACATCGCCGTGATCAGCGCTTCGTTCTCTGGATACTCCGCCATCATGCGACTTAAGGCAGTACCAGGTCGGGCACTCATCGCCAGTGAGATTTGGGGCGAGTTCATCAGCGTGAGCACTTGGGGAATCGAACCACTCAAATCGTCACGCTCGTCGCTGGGATCAAAACCGAAGACCGTGTTGAACAACGCTCGAGGCCCACGACCACGACCGTAGCCCCCTTGCGCCGCCTGGCCTTGATCCATTTGCAGGTCCAGGACATGAGCGACCGAAGCATAAAGCTGGTCGGCGCGCAATCGTTGAGCGCGCGTGTAGGAGAATGGAATCTCCAACGAAGACAACTTGCCTCGACTGGGACGCTGGTAGGCATCGGTGGACATGATGGTGGCGAACAGCCATTTGTGGTCATACCCGCTCTCCACAAACTGCTGCGAAATGAATTCCAGAGTTTCGGGCGCGGTTACATCACGCTCGGGGCCCATGTCGTCGATCGTCGCGTAGAATCCGCTGCCAACCAACTCGGCCCAGATCCGATTCACGAACGCCTTTGCAAACCAGGGGTTATCGGAACTGGTCAGCCAATGCGCCAGGGCACCACGACGCGTCCGGTCCTTGGTTCCCGCAGGCACCCGCTGATCGGTGACGTAGAACACCGGTTCCATCAGCTTCCCTGGTTGCTCGGGACGATCCAGATCGGGCATGCGGTGCTCGGGAGTACCGCGGAATCGGTTGTTATTGTTACGTCGCCCGAAATTCCGCTGTGCGTCAGTGACCGTGACCAGCAACGTGCGTTCCGCACCTTGCCCGTCGGGTCGTACGGCGACGCGCGGGAAGAAAGCGGCCAGTTCATGAAACTGCTCGCGTGTCCATGAATCAGATGGATGATCGTGGCACTGAGCACACTGAATCTGAATGCCGCACAGAATTCGCGAGATCTCCGCCACCGTCTCTTCAGGACGTCCGTTTTGAGCCACGATGATTGCGGTGGCTCCATTTTCGCGTGCATCACCCGAGGCCATGACAAACTCGCGGGCGATCTCATCCCACGATCGCCCACCGTTCAGTGCGGTCGACAGATACTCTTCCAGACTATTGCTGACCACCAGGGCGCGTTCTTCACTGCGACGATACAAGATCACATCCCGCCAGTAGCGCGCCCAGTTTTCGCCGTAGGACTCGTCATCCAACAGCTGTTCGATCAACCTCTGGCGTTTGTCTGGTTGATCGTCCAGCGCAAAGGCCAACACGTCTTCGATCGTGGGTGGTTCTCCGACCAGATCGAAGAAGGCACGACGTAGAAAGATCTCGTCGCTCACGGGACCCGCCCATTGAGTGGAATCCACCCCCACTTCATTGGCCAGCATCTGGTCGATGCGGCGAGCGGTGGTGCGGCTTTCGGGAGGACCTGCGAAAGATGCTTCGCATGCCATCAGGCACACCACGAAGCTCCCAATCAAACAGGTGATTTGACGCATTGCTCTGTTCCTCGTATGCCTGTGCAAAAAACCCACTCGCTCTAGCTTTATAACCCACACCTTGACCTGCAGGTTCCGAAGATTGCAAAAGTTCTACGGTCGCGTGGAGTTTTCGCAACATTCTTGTTCCCCGAGTGATTACGGATCGAACGACGCAAACTAAGGACTCATCGGCATTAAGGGCCAAAACCTCTCGATCTAGCCTGCTCGGGAATCTAAATTGCAGTTCGTGTAGTGGTCGCACGAATACAGGGCCTCTTCCATGCGCAGTACCACGCGTGTCACCGAACTCAAATCACTGGCGTCCGTGCAAAACATGACGCTGGCGTGGCAAGCGCTCTACGGTCAAACTCGAGCAGCATCCTTCTTCCAGACGCTGGATTGGTTCAGCGGTTTCTGCAACGACCATGATGCCGCCCCACGTGTTCTGCGAGTCGACGCTCCTGGACAACTGCTGGGCATCATTCCACTGGTGCACCGCCGAGTGAAGCGAAGTTGGGGCGTTGTACGGATGCTTGGCTATCCCCTGCCGGACTGGGGTACCACGTGCGGCCCTCTCGGTTCCAACCCGACAGCCGTTCTACTGGCCGCATTTCGTTACCTGCGGCAACAACCGGTCGACTGGGACATCATCGAGCTCGCAGGAATCAACCGCATGGAAGTCGATCATCGACGCACGTTGTGGGCCATGCAGCAAACCGGATGGTCGGTCCGCGAAACGTCGATGAATCGTTTCGGGCGTCTGCGGATCACACCCACTGACAGCCATCCAACCAGCTTGCAGTACCGCTGTTTTTCCCCTCAGCGGCACGAACTACCTGAGCCAGCGCCAGATTGGTTGGCCATCGCACAGAGATTGGCAAATCGCCATTCAGCCCTGAACGTGTCGCATCGCAGCGGTCGTGCCCTGCATGATCTGGCCTGCGATCACGGTGCGGTACAGGTCCACGCCTGGTTCCAGCAGGAGCAGCCTGTGGCGGCGGCATACTACCTAAGAACAGATACTGAACTGGTGGAACTGGCGCGCGGGATCCATCACGATGCGGAAGACCAGATCGACCACGCAGCGGTACTCGGGCAGGTCATGCAATCCAACCCAGATCATGAGGCAATCATTCTGGATCGCACGGCGCCGACGCCGGAAGGGTTCGATCTAGAGTCGCTGATCACCCATCGATACACCTACGCGCGGCGAACCAGCGCCCGCGCTCAACTCTGGCGACTACGCGCGGCGTGGGAAGATCGGAGTAAACAGGCTACAGGCTACAGCTAACAGGCGACAGCTAATACTGTTAACTGTTAACTGTCAGCTGTCAGCTGTTCGCTGTTCGCTGCGGCTCGGCAGGAGCCTCGCCCTCCCGACACCTCACACCTCACACCTCACACCTCAAACCTCGTCACTTCACTCCCTCTGATCGCGTCCCACCACCATATAGCCCGCCCAGAAGAACGGATGGCTGCCTTTGATCACGTCCTGACCTTCGGCAACTCGGATTCGAGGTTCACGTTCCCCATCGATGTCCATGTCCTGGAACAACTGCACGCTGCGTTGCCAGGCTTCGTCGGCCGGCATGTGCGGCAACTCCTGCACAAACTCGCGCATCAAGTCGTAGGCAGAACCACCACCGACCCGCCAACGGCTGATCAAAATCGACTGCGTTCCACTGGCCATGAACGCACAAGTGGTCAGGAACAATTCACGACCATCACCAGGCTTCTTCAGTCCGTTCTCGGCCTGCGAATGGAAACCAGGCAGCACGACCTCCGTTGGTGCCCCAAACGGCAGCGACATCCAGGCGCCCAAACCACCCGTGGGTTTGTTGCCGTCGATCAGCATCGGCGACCAGTCGTACGGTCCTTCCTTTTTGAGATCGATGTCCGACAACACCACCAGTCGGTCGTATGCGACCGATACCAGTGACGATGGAGCTGGAAGTCGCGTGGTAGCGATCTCCAGATCGGGATGAGCGGCTCGCAAATCGCCGACTGCGTCTAAGGCCACTTGTTCGTCGTCGCGCGGGAAGAGCTTGCCGGCCACCACCAGGTTGCGTGCCAGCGGCGGGGCGGGATGAGGCGCTGCGGCCAACATGCCCATGGTCGGCAGATAACGAATCCGAGTTTGGGAAATCATCGGCCGAGCATCCGCGCCGCTGCCAACCATCAAGGCTTCGAACGGCACGTACCAGATAACATGGTCGGGTACGATCGTCAGCTTCGAGGCGGCACTCCAGGTCGCGTTACGAGCACCTCCACCAATGGCTTCAAAAAAATCGCCGGATGCCTCTTTCCAGCCTTCGTTTGCCAGCTCTTTGGCACCGAGGGTGAAGTTCTTTTCCAGGTTGCCCATCGACCGCAGCATCTTGGCGACGATCATCTGCACCTTCTGCGGCGATTCAACCTTCCAGCCTGAATATTGCGTCTTTCCAATCAAAAAGGCGTATACGCCTCGGCTGGTCGCAAAGAACACCAGCGCCGATTCTCCGTCTTCCAGTTTTTGCTGCACCTCGTTGACTGAATGGAGCGGCGGAAAGGCCAGCTCGCAGTACCTTCGACTCAACGCAATCTTCCGCAACAGCGTCTCTTGTTGAGCGCTGAGTTCACTAATCCGTTTGTACAGTTCGGTTTGCCGGCGTTGTTGATCGCTCTCGGATGGATTCAGCGGGATCGTCCTCAGTTGCTCTTTGGCAGCTGCCACTTCCCGCGATAGATTGCGATAGTTGGGATGCGTATTCAAGATCGATTGGCGTTGCAGCACAGCGGCTTCGCTGAGCGTTTGCTGTGGAGCATCCAGGATCCATCGCAGAGCCAACACGCGACCGCCCATGGGCAAGGTGCTGAAGAACCGCGAACGACGAGCTCGATCGGCGATCAACAACGCCTTGTCTTCTTCCTTGCGAACCATTGCCAATTCGAACCAGTTCTCCATGGGAATGCGCTGATCGGTAAGCAGCAACGACAGCGATTCCATCGGTTCAGCGGCCCAGTCGTCCGCGGACGGTTCGCGCAGCACTTCCTCGAACATCAAGTCGGCGACGCGCTGGCTGACACTACCCTTTTTGAACAGTTGGTTCGCCAGCGAAATCTGAAACAATCGCCTTCCGCTGCGTTTCTGATAAGCCATCGACTCGCTAAGCCCCGTTGGCACTTTGCCGACCAACGAGTTCGCCTGTGCGTTCACAAAATTGAGCCGCGCGCCGATGTTTCCGCGCCGCATATCGCGGCGCCCAATCGCACGTCGTGCGCGTTCGATCAGAGCCGTCGCGTCTTTCGCGTTACCCAGCTCCACCTGGTTTTCCGCAGCCGATAACAACACTCCCGCCTCAAGCGGTTCACGTCGTACCCGTTTGGCCCACGCCGCCGCGTTGGTCAGCGGTGGATACAGTCCTTCCTTCCCACTGGCCATATGGGTAATCGCGCCCCAGGTAAATGCCTCGTTCAATACATCGAACTGCGAGAAAGCGGCTGCAGGAAACGTTGCTTCGAAGAAATAAGTCGCGGCCGCCGGATAGTTTTTCTGTCTGAAGGCAATCTTGCCCATTTCCAGCAATGCGACAGCCGTCATCTCGTGATCGAATCGACCCGCCACCGTCAGGGAGCGTTGCAATTCACGCGTGGCTTCAGCTGCTTTGTCCTGTGCGGACAGCGACAGACCAAGTAGCAGGCTGACCCACGATTGCGACCAGTGATTGGCAGGAGTCGGTCGTCGCGAGAACGCATCGGCGAGGCGATTGGTCAGCGGATCGTGTTTCACCACCGGACCCATGATTTCCGTGCGCCGACGCAATGCAAGTGCGGTGCAACGGACAATCTCTTTGGCTCCTACCGACATCAGGAATTGCTGCTGGACAACGCCGCCTCGCCGCAAGGCTTCCAGATTGCTGGCATCACTTTGTCCTTGCAGCGACGATAGACGATCTGGAATCCGCGCCAGTGGCGATCGCCGCGTGCTGACTCCCCAGGTCGGTTGATAGCGGGGCGTGCGATTCAACGGTTGCACGTTCGGCGGCCAGTCGATGCGAGTCATCCAATCCTGATGAGCCAGCGCCAATGTCAGCGCCGAGTTGTATTGCTCAATGGCGTCGGACAACTCGCCCATGTGGTACAGGCACTCGCCGATCATGGTGTGATAGCAGATCGAATCGATCCAACGACCTTCGGTGCTGCGAATGCCACCTCGCGCCGCGTCGCGAAACGCGCGGACCGACCGCGAGTAGTCGCCGTCGTAGTAGATATCGAAGTAGGCGAAGTAGTCCTCTTTCGGGACCGCTCTGGAACGTACCTGAGCCTCACCGACGTTGGTTTGACCCCCAAGGATCAACACCGCTAGCAGACCAGCCCACTGAATGTGGCCTCGAAGAGATGAACGCTTCATCGTTCTACCAACCCTCTCTCTGTTCCCGGGAAGAGCCTTCGAATCACATGCGGCAAACGCAAGCAGGGAAAGGACTTGGCGCTCTGAACCGGCGGAATTCCGACTCTTTTATGATAGCTGACATCGCCGAAACAGGCGACTTTTTTCCGATTGAGTCAAAGTATTCCGATTAGGCGGACGATATTGATCCTGACGGATTTGAGGATAAGTCCGCCGATTGCCTCCCACCCAAAAGCCAATGTCTCTGTTCGGAGCCTGACAGATATGAACATTCGGATTTCACGCCGTTGGATCCAGAGCCTGATTTGTTGCTGTGGGCTCGCCGCACTCATCAGCTCAACGGGTTGCCAGTCATACTTGGCCGGCCAGACGTTGCCCAGTCCGTACTACCGATACGACGACGTGCAGTATCACGCTCCGGGAACCGAATTCAAACTCTCCAACGAAGCCGCTGTATTGCGGACCAATCGCGAACAACAGATTCAGCAGGGCCAAGGACAGTAGGCCCGGTGCCGGGAAGGGAATCCCAAATCAAAACGCCTCAGGTCGCTTCGGCGGTCTGAGGCGTTTTTTGTAGGTTTGAGGTTTGAGGTTTGAGGTTGGAAATTTGCTAATTACAAACTGCAAATTGAACGGTG
>CAJHYY010000834.1_pt1 | contig 13331 bp, 11 predicted proteins | sample 9198861 | NCBI WGS metagenome assembly CAJHYY01 (sample SAMEA7708377, study PRJEB35096) | sediment metagenome | biome: marine neritic benthic zone biome [ENVO:01000025]; feature: sediment [ENVO:00002007]; material: shallow marine sediment [ENVO:03000034] sea grass bed [ENVO_01000059] ... | reverse complement strand
GGTGGAGGCGGCCGTATGCGACAGCCATATCAAACAACAGGAATCAAGGCTGCCGATTCCCCGCCCCCATCGCCTAGCCTGCTGCCGTTCGAAGCACCCGTCGATATCGAGCAACGCCACGAGGCCATCCAAGAACACCTCGAACTGCACATCGGCAAGCCCACCTTCCTGTTTCAGGAAGTGGCCGACGACATCGTGAAGATCAACCTGCAGATCGTGCCACCCAGCAAACGATTCGACTTCTTCACAATCGTTACATCCGGCATGAGTGACCGAGCCATGAATCCGCCGGCGGGTGCCGAGGACTATCGCTTCGTCGAACTCGTGATGGCGCTGCCCCCCACCTGGCCCCTGCATGAGACTCAGCTGACTAAGGAAATCAGCTATTGGCCGCTCCGTTGGATGAAGATCCTCGCTCGCTTCCCGCACGAGTACGAAACCTGGTTGTTCTATATGCACACCGTCCCCAATGGGGATCCTCCCGAGCCGTATGCCATCAACACCGACATGTGCTGTGCCATGATCAGCGTGCCGATGCTCTTCGGATCGCGGTTCACGCAGTTACAAGTCAATCGGGACGTGTCGATTCACTTCTACTCGGTCATTCCGCTCTACCAGGAAGAGATGGACTATAAGCTTCGCCGCGGCGCCGACCGGCTGCTGAAACGGCTTGAAGCTCATGGGGTGAACGAGTTATTGGATGTGCATCGGGGGAATACTTGTAAGAGGAAACTTAAATGGTGGGCGTAAAAAAACTCACCACTGAGGAGCAGAGGACACGGGGACGGCGCGACTAAGGTTCGCCGAGTTGGGCGATGAGTTGCCTTGCGTTTAGTAGCGGGTTTAGTCGATACACTAACGCTGATTGCAGTCCGTGGCGTTCTTTTTCTTGAGGTATGAAGCACACTCGCTTCAGATGCCACTGTTTCCAGACGCTCGCATCCAGGTGAGCTGTCAAGCGGCGAGCGAGTTTCTGCGTCTCGCCCACATACACCGCTTCGTTCTGAGCGTCGAATAGCACATACACGCCGGCCGCATCACAGTCGCGCCACTTCTTGCCTTTCAACTTCCAAGTATCAGGCAACTCGCGATCCACCCAATCGCGGAACTTGTCTTCTGCCAACCGCCGAGCCGCTCGTGCACGCTTGCGGATCGCCATCGCCGCCCAACGATACTCGAATGAACTGAAGTCCGGTGCAAACTGCTGCGCACATTCATCAAACTGCTGAGCCAACGCCGGACTGCACAGAATGTTTTCCAGCGTGGTATCCAGGTCGACCGTCATCTGCTGCCAGGCGATTTCACTGGCGAAACTGAATTGATCCATCTGCTGATGGCTGAGCACGCGTTTGCGATGACCCTCGTGCCGAGGCAAAGAACCCTGCTTCCTCAATCGCAGCAAAGTCTGATTCCACACCGTATCGTCGCCGCTCAATCCGTTCGCTCGACAAGCTTCGACAAACGTGGCGTTCGACTCCGGATCGCAGATCACATGATCGACACTCTGGTCGGGTAGCGTCGCCTGGTACACATCCGTCAACGCCTCGCGCATCGCGCGTTCCTTCTTATCGACGGCATTGCGACGCGGCTTGGCATGCAAGCGACGACCGCGCGATGTTTCGGGAACACTGGTTAGCGGGTCTTCGTTTCCGTCAAGCGGAGTGCCCACGCGCGTGGCTTCCAATCGCTTCTGCACTCGCTGCGCATATTCCTCAGAAAGTTCGATACCCAGGAACTGTCGGCCCAGTTTTTTGGCGGTGACCAACGTCGTGCCACTGCCTGCGAACGGATCAAGCACCAATTGGCCCGGACGCGAACAAATACGAATGATCCGCCCCAGCAGTTGTTCGGGCATCTGGCAGCCGTGAAAACCTTCGCGTTCTTTGAATGTGCCGGCCACGCGCGGAAAGTACCACGTATCCGCCGACTCTTCAAAGCCGTCGGGCAAGTCCTGCGGACGCAGCACCCAAGTGTTGTCGGGCAGTCGGCCTTTCGGGTTCGCTCGCCGATCGCCATACACCAGTTGCCGAGCCGATGGCACGCGCACGGCCGGATTGTCGGCTTCAAACGTGAAGTGTTTAGGATCCTTCACAAAATGAAACAAGTGCGTGTGCGAACGGCTAAATCCTCGCTTGCAATTAACGCCGAACGTGTAATACCAGATCACCCATCCTCGACAGTGAAGATTCAAGTCGTTCTGAGCGATCAATTTCAGTTCGGCCGCATACTCGTCGCCGATCGCCAGCCAGAACGTGCCGTCGGGTCTAAGGACGTCCGACACGCCGCTCATCCACGTACGCGACCATTCCAGATAGTCGCCGTCGGAACGTTCGTCGTCATAGACGTCGTAGTCGTAGCCGATGTTGAAGGGCGGGTCGGCAAACACCAGGTCGACGCTGCCCGGTTCGATTTGAGCGAGTCGTGCGACGCAATCTCCCTCGAGGAGTTGATTGGCTGCGATCTGAGTCGTCATTCCCTTGAACCTTGTTATTCCTGGACGAGCGGGGGCTTTGGTCTTTATTGGATGTTTGCGGACTGTGAGCTTGCGCCTTTTGAAGTTGCGCTTTTCAGCTGTTACTAACCCGAAGCGTCAGCGAGGGAGAGCGGTTTACGATAGCGCAGAGTCGTCGCCCTCGCTAACGCTTCGGGTTAGTAGAACACGGAGTTTCTTACATAAAGCGTCACTGCATGAACCTAAGTCGCAACTTCAAAGCTCGCGCTTCGGGTTAGTTATTGGCGAAAATCGCAAATTCAAAACTTGCGCCACGGCGGGACTATTGCGACGCGGCGGCTTTGGCTTTTTTCTCTTGGTCGGCTGACACGTCGGGGTTGGGGGTCGCGTCACCTTCTACATCGCCCAACATCCACTTAATCCCGCCCAGCAAGGATTCTTGAAACGTTTTGTTAGTCCACACATCTTCACGATGCCCGAGGCTCATGTGCATCGCCTTGCCTTCGCCATAGTCCTTCACCCAGCAGACCGGCACGTGGTACGGCTTCTTGAGCGATGTCTTAGCCATATCCAGGCTCATCAACACTCGCACCTTTTCCGGCTGCCAATTCTTGAATTGATAAATCTCGTCGCGAATCGTGAATTCGCTGCCCCATGGTTTGGCGGCAGGATGATTCTTGTCGTGCACAGCAACCGTTACCGTCGCTCCGGCATTCCACGGATGACCGTTGAACGTACCGCCGATCATGTCCCAGTACGGTTTGTATTTGTGGTAAGTGTCCGCTGCCGAGTGCACACCAATGAACCCGTGACCTTTGGTCGTGAGCCAGTCGTTCAAGAAGTACTCGAGCACGTCTTGCGGGATCGGCAGGTCGCCCGTCGTGTAAAACATCACGATGTCATAGTGCTGCAGCTTTTCTTTGGTAAAGTCCTTCGCACAATTCTGAGTGCAGTCGGTGCGGAAGCGGTTGCTGCTGATCCCCAGGTCGACCATCACTCGTTCGGAGGGAGAAAGAGCGCCTTCTTTGCGCGTCACCGAACCGTGACGAAATCCTTTGCTCTGTGTGACGAACAGCAGACGCGCCGGCTTGTTGTCTTGAGCCGAGAGTCCAGCAGTCAACTGCAAGATGAACGCTGCAGCGATCACCGAGAGGAGGCATCGGCGTAGAGTCATGGTGGGGATCCTCGGGAGGGGGAATCGAAGTTAAAAGTTTAACTTAAGACGTTCACCACAGGGAAGCAGAGGGTCGCCAGTGGCGACAACCAAATACGAGCTACCGCTCGTCCAGTGGCAATCCGCTCCCGTTGGTCGCTAGAACTTTGTTAGAAAAACAGAGATCTGGTGGAAGTTATCCACAGTTCTGTTTCTGCGTAATCCGCGGTTCAAAACAGCCACGTCCGCTCTGTTTCGGTCTCGGCACTGTGGCGATTTGTTGGAAAACAAACCACTCGACCGCTGATCTTGGCAACCGCCCGCAACCCAGGGCGGCATCCGCCTACGGCGGACTGGCCCTGGGCTAGATGCTGACGCCCCTGTCGGGGCTTGGCCGTGCGCGGCGTCAATTGAATGCATAACACGCGTCACATCTCGGCTATCGTCATGCATTAGAAAAGTACACCAGAATTGTCTTAGCGTCTTCGCGACTTCGCGTGAACAACTCCTCTGGATTGAGTGAATTCTAAGCGAGCAACGGGAGCGGTTTGGTGCTGGATGAGCGGTAGCTCGTATTTGGTTGTCGCCTCTGCTCCTCTGTGGTTAAAAGAGCTTCCCCCCGAATTCCACAATCGCTTCGACAGCGGTCGCCAGATGTTGCTGGAGCGTGAAGCCCGACGACTTGCGCGGCTTGAAACTGTGATCACCGTCCTCCAACCAAAGAAACTCGATCGACGGTGACAGCTGGTATTGATCAACTTCTTCGCGCGTGCCGAACGTGTCTCGCTGACCCTGAACGATCAGCGCCGGTGTCTGCAAATCCTGCAGATGCTCGGTACGCAGCTTTTCCGGTTTGCCTGGCGGGTGAAAGGGGTAACCCAAGCAGACCACGCCGGCGACGCCTGCTTGATCAGCAACCATGCTGGCAATTCGCCCGCCCATCGACTTGCCGCCGATCAACAACTTGCGTGTCCGCTGTTTTCCAATGACATCCAGCCAACTCGCTTCCAGGACCGCTGGACGATCGGGGCCGCCACCGCGATCGGTCTCCCGGCGTCTCGCAATATACGGAAACTCGAAGCGTACGACACGCACTCGTTTTTCGGCCAGACCGTCGGCCACGTCATTCATGAACGGGGTATCCATACCCGCTCCGGCGCCGTGCGCTAAACACAACGTAAAACGGGGTCTCGCTGGACCAGTTACCAGAAGCTCTTCAGCCATTTTTTCCTCGTACCCAATGGGTGACTCGGCCAACTTTTTGTTTTACGCTGAGGTCGTCTTACGATCCAGCAAACAGGCGAACAGGTGACCGATGATATTCAGGTTGAATCAATGGATCTTGTTCCTGGTAGTGTGCCTCGGGTTCACCAATCTCGTGGCGGCCGAGAAATACTACCTCTATTACCTCGGCGGACAGTCCAACATGGACGGCTACGGCACCGTCAGCGAGCTGGACGATGGGTTAAGCAAGCCCGTCGAAGGCGTTTGGATCTTTCATGGTAACACTGGAGCGGACATGAAAGCCGTGGATGGGCGCGGCATTTGGTCAGAATTGAAACCGGGACATGGCGTGGGCTTCAAGTCCGATGGCAAAACGAACAACTATTCGAAACGGTTCGGCGTCGAACTGACGTTCGCGCGCCGCTTACAAAAGTTACATCCGGATCGAAAAATCGCCATCATCAAATACTCGCGCGGTGGTACCTCGATTGATGAAGGGGCCGCCGGAAGTTTTGGATGCTGGGAACCTGATTTCGCGAAGGGCCAGGGCGACGGTCAAGGCATCAACCAGTACGACCACTTCCTCGCAACCGTTCGCAACGCCATGGCTGACCAGGACATCGACGGAGATGGTACGGCTGATACGCTCATCCCCAGCGGTATCGTGTGGATGCAGGGCGAAAGCGATGCGGCCGCTACCACGGAAATCGCCGAGCGTTATCAGGCAAATCTTAAACGCTTGATGGATCTGGTCCGCGCGGCGTTGCGGACTGACGATCTGCCGGTCGTGATCGGCCGAATTTCCGACAGCGGGAAAAGCAACACCGGCAAGGTCTGGATTCACGGTGGAATCGTCCGTCAGGCACAGGCCGACTACGTCGAGCAGGATGGATTCGCGGCGCTGGTCGAATCCACCGACAAATACGGCTACTCGGACCCGTGGCATTACGACTCGAGCGGCTACATCGACCTGGGACGCGAATTCGCCGCAGCCATGTCCGCGCTGCACCGTTAACCATCACCAAGGGAAGGCTGCAACCATGAATCGATTCTGGGTCATAGGATGTGTGTTGCTGACGGCGACCGTTGTAAATGCAGGCGACGATGCAGTGGTAAGAACAGGATTCATTTACGAGTCAGCGTCTTTCCCGCAGTGCCACGCATCGACCATCGTTCAAACTCACGACGGTCAGATGGTGGCCGCCTGGTTCGGTGGCACACGCGAAAAGAACCCAGACGTGGGCATCTGGCTGAGCCGACTGGAGAAGGGAAAATGGACCGCTCCAGTCGAGGTTGCCAACGGAATCCAGTACACGAAAGCCGACGGTAAACCGCACCGCCATCCCTGCTGGAATCCGGTGCTGGTCGCTGACGGAAACATTCTGAAGTTGTTCTACAAGTGCGGACCCAGCCCCAGCACTTGGTGGGGAATGCTGACGACTTCGCAAAACCGCGGCAAGACATGGTCGATACCTGGCCGGCTACCGGAAGGTATCGACGGCCCGGTCAAGAACAAACCGATTCGTCTGGCCGATGGCAGTTGGTTGTGTGGTTCCAGCACAGAATACGACGGTTGGGTGGTTCATTTCGAGATCATGCGCGATGGTGGCCGGCAATGGACACGCATTGGGCCGATCAACGATGGTTCTGAAATCGGCGCCATCCAGCCCAGCATCCTTCGGCTGGCCGACGGCAAGCTTCAAGCGCTCGGGCGATCGCGCCAGGGGCGGATCTGGACGGCCACCAGCGCCGATCAAGGCAAGTCTTGGTCCAAAATGGAATTGATGGATTTGCCCAATCCAAGCGCTGGAACCGACGCGGTAACTCTCGCCGATGGACGACACGTGCTGGTCTATAACCACACTCGCCGTGGACGTTCGCCGCTGAACGTGGCCATCAGCAAGGATGGCAAAAACTGGATGGCTGCCCACGTTCTGGAAAACGAACCGGGCGAGTACTCCTATCCAGCGGTGATTCAGGCCCAGGACGGCATGATTCACATCACCTACACTTGGAAGCGACAGCGGATTCGACATGTCGTGTTGGATCCAAGTAAACTTAAGTTACGTCCCATCACCAATGGACAATGGCCCGACTGAGCGTGACCCGCCTGGTTTTCTGACCGCGCTTCGATCTGATCAGGAGTACCTTCCGTGACCCGTTACTCTGCGCTGGCGTTGTTGTTTGCCGTCTGCATGCTTTCGTCGTTCACCGAGACAACCGTCGCCCAAAACAAAAAGGCCAACGGGCAGGCGAACAAGCATCCGCACTGGATCTGGCTGAAAGAAGGTGACCGACTTCCGGCCAAGGTGATGTTCCGTAAACAGCTGACGCTGCCAGCCAATATTCGCTCGGCCACGTTGTATGGCACCTGTGATAACACATTCAAAGTGTTCCTCAACGGGAAGCAAGTTCTACAAAGCACCACCTGGTCGGAACCGGTGTCGGTCGACCTAACCAATCAGCTGAAAGGAACACGCGAGCATACCTTGGCGGTCGAGGCCACCAACGAGGGTAATAGCCCGGCCGGCCTGGTGATGAACCTGGTGGTTAACGCCAACACGCGCAATCCGCGGCACTTTGTGACAGATATGACCTGGCGAGCTTCGACGGAAGCCGCTCAGGGATGGAAGTCTGCCGATTTCGACGATGGCCAGTGGAAAACGGTCCAATCCGTCGGGCGAATCGGCGCCGGCCCCTGGACGGGCATTACGGTGACTTCACTGCTTCAGCCGCTCAAACAGCGACAGCCACAAGCCACCCCGCTGGAAGCGATGAACATTGCCAAGGACTTCAGAGTCGAATTGTTGTATTCGGTACCCAAGGATCAACAAGGGTCGTGGGTCAGCATGTGCACTGATCCCAAGGGGCGCTTGATCGTCTCGGACCAGAATGGAGGCTTGTTCCGCGTCACTCCCCCAGCCTTGGGTTCATCAGCACCGGTCAAGATCGAAAAGATCCAGGGCGATATCGGCGAAGCTCAAGGACTGTTGTGGGCGTTTGACAGCCTGTACGTCGTGGTCAACCGAGGCGGCAAGTACCAAAGCGGTGTGTATCGTGTATTGGACACTGACGGCGACGACCAGTTGGATAAGTTGGTAACACTTCGCACCCTGAATGGTGGCGGCGAACATGGTCCGCACGCCGTGCTGCTCACGCCAGACAAGAAGTCGTTGTACATCGTGTGTGGCAACGGCACGAGATTGACCGACATCGCTTCGTCGCGCGTACCGCAAGTCTGGGACGAGGATGTGTTGCTGCCACGCGTGCAGGGTCGCTTCATGGTCGGAGCACGTGCGCCAGGTGGATACATCTCGCGAATCGATCCTGACGGCAAGAACTGGGAACTCGTCGCGACCGGTTTTCGCAACGAATACGATGCGGCACTCAACGCCGACGGCGAGTTGTTCTCGTACGATGCCGATATGGAATGGGACATGAACACGCCCTGGTATCGCGCGACGCGTGTTTGCCACGTTGTCAGCGGCGCGGAGTTTGGCTGGCGCAGCAATTCGGCGAAATGGCCCGCTTATTATCCGGACAGCGTCCCCGCAGTCGTCGATATCGGACCCGGATCTCCGACCGGTATTTGCTTCGGGTATGGAGCACGCTTTCCCGCCAAATACCAGAAGGCCCTGTTCATTGCCGACTGGAGCTACGGCAAGTTGTACGCCGTGCACATGAAGCCGCAAGGGTCGACCTACACGGCCAACATCGAAGAGTTCATTGCAGGAACGCCACTGCCATTGACCGACCTGGTGGTGAATCCCGTCGATGGCGCATTGTATTTTGCGATTGGTGGACGGAAAGTGCAGTCGGGTCTGTATCGCGTGACTTACGCAGGCCCAGAAACGCATGATGTTTTGGCCGATTACCATGAACCGCTCGCCGCCAAATCGCGTGCGCTGCGAAAGTCGCTGGAAGCCTTGCACGTGGGCGATCATCCCGACGCCGTGGACAAAGCCTGGCCACATCTGGGCAGTCCCGATCGGTTCATTCGCTACGCCGCACGGATCGCGATCGAGCATCGGCCGACCGAGGAGTGGGCTGACCGCGCGTTGAACGAAACCGACCCACATCGGGGTCTTCATGCGTTATTGGCATTGGCGCGTCAACAACAGCGAGAGCCTCGCGGTGAGGGCCGAATCATCGATTCGCCATTGCCTTCCTGGCTGAACCCGCGCACGGCATCGTCGCCTTTGCAAACCAAGATCCTCGCTGCCTTGGATCGTTTCGACTGGCAAGCGCTTTCGGCAGAACAGCGACTGCTGTTGATGCGTGCCTACACGGTCACATTCTGTCGGCTGGGCCCTCCCAGCTCCGAAGCCCGCGAACACCTGATCAAGAAGTTCGACAAGTTGGTACCTCAGGAATCAAATGAACTGAATGTCGAACTTGCGAGAATGCTTGTTTACTTTCAAGCGGATAGCGCGGCGACCAAAGTAGTCGGACTGCTGGATGCATCACGCACGCAAGAGGGGCAGATTGAATTCGCGAAGACCTTGCGACACCTGAACGTCGGCTGGACGCCCGATTTACAGAAGCGGTACTTCAGCTGGTTCGTGAAGGCTACCGGTTTCCGCGGTGGTAACAGCTTCGGCATCTTCGTGAACAACATCAAGAACGATGCTGTGACGAAACTTTCCGCGCCGCAGAAGCAAATGCTGCGTCCGATCCTCGAGGCCAAGCCCGAGGGCGCCGTCACAGCCGTCGCCGTCAAACCGCGTCCGGTAGTCAAGCAGTACGAGTTCGACGAACTACTGAATTTGATGACCGACGGGTTGCAGGGCCGAGACTTCGAAAACGGCAAAAAGATGTTCGCCGCTGCCAACTGTTTCGCCTGTCATCGATTTGATCAGCAAGGCGGGGCCATGGGGCCAGACCTCACGGGTCTCGCCGGGTGATTCAGCCATCGAGACATCCTGGAATCGGTGGTGAATCCCAGCAAGGTCGTCAGCGACCAATATCAAGCGGTGTCGATTGAAACGACGGACGGGCAAGTCATCACCGGCCGGATCGTGAATCTGAGTGGAGACGGCTTCAACGTAAACACCGACATGCTGGATCCGAACAAGATGGTGAACGTCAATCGCCGACGCATCGAAGTCATGGTCCCGTCCAAAACCTCGATGATGCCCGAAGGATTGTTAAACACGTTGACCGAAGATGAGATCCTGGACCTGATGGCCTACCTGCTATCGGGCGGTAGCCGGGAGCACGCGATGTTCCGGGGAGTTGAGGAATGAACCACAGAGTAGCAGAGGACGCAGAGTTACTCTCTGCTCCTCGGTGGTAATCGTCTTCACTGACGCTCCTCCAACAACCGCAAAGCGAACCGGCGCCCTTTGCGAAACGCGACGGGGTTGAGCTCATCATCTCCGCGTGTAATCACGCCAATTTTCATCGTGTCGTCGTGGACTTCGATCCCCAGACGGACGAACGCGGGCGTATCGTGTCGCGTGATCACAAGAAACAATCCGGTGGCTCGATAATCCGGTTTGTCGTCTTCCCCCAGACAAATCAGCGTTCCCGATACTTTGCGACCCTTGGCGATTATCTGGTTGGCCGTCGAGGGTTTGTAGCCCGTCCAGTAGTCGAACGGTAACTCCCAGGCATCGGCACCCAGGCATTCGAGTACCCAGATTTGCTTGCCATCGACCGTGACCTCATGGCCCATCAAGTCATAGCCTTCTGAAATCGCCCATTTGCGCACGATCGGCTCGTTCTCCTTCGTCACCGCTCCACGCCAGCGCTTATGGACGGCGCCCCAACGACCGGTGTCGATGTCGTAGAACACGCGGGCATCTTTCTTTTTGGTAAACACCGGTTCGGCCATCATGTTGCCGCGACGCGAAGCAACCGAGAGCGATGTATCGCGCGGCAAGCGAAACTGGCTGTCGTCGGTGGAAAAGTCAGGCAGTTCGACCTTCGAAAATCGTTCGTCCGAAATGTGGTCGCGCCAATTCTCTTCCCACCACACAGCCCAGCGGTCCGCACACCGCATGAACAATTCGTGTTTCAGGTGCCGCTGTCGTGGGTTGCCCCGATCGCCATGGATGTGACACAGCTCGATTTCACCGTGCTCCGTACCCGTCAGCTTGTTCAGAGCCGTGCGAACTTCATTAATGGGTCGCCCCCAGTTGTAGCCGGTGGGGTCTCGATCCTTGAGATCATCGTCATGCTTTCGCATAAACGCCAGCAGCTCCGGATCCTCCGTGTTGTAGCCCATATCACTGCCATCACCGTGATTACATCGGGGCAGCGTCTGAATCAGCGCGGGAACAGCACGCTTATCCCCGATGCCCCGCAACACGAAAGGGATCGACCGCAGCATTCTGCGATCTTCCATGGGTGTCTTGATCAAGGCGTCGCTTAATGCTGGAACGGCATCCGGACCGAGTTCGATCAGTTCCTTGATCGTGAGGGCCCAGTCGTCTTGACCAGCTTGCCGATTGTCCTGCTGCTGTTTCAGTTTTTTCAGCAACCGCGCGACATCCCGCTCAACTTGCTTTTCGTCCTGAGCATGCACGACGGTGGAATGGAAAACAACGCACAGCAGAATCAGAAACGTGCTGAAATGAAATCGCACTGCCTTCATCGGGTCGCCTCCTGATCGCAAGGTTGTGATGAAACACCGCGCTCAATGGACTTCGGCCAGGAACTGACTCAACACCAGGTTCCCGCCGCTGACGATGATCCCCACACGCCGTCCGCTGATATTGGATGCTTGATCCTCCAGGGCTGCCAAAGGCACAGCCGCTGACGGTTCGATCGGCCAGTTTTCCGCTTCCCAAACGACTTCCACCATTTTACGAATCGTGGACTCCGAAGCCAGCAACAGATCGTCCAGCAGTGATTGCATCACCTCGAAATTCCGCTGGCCCACCGAGGTACGCAGGCCATCCGCAATGGTTTGAGGGTTCGTTTGTTCGATCAACTGCCCCGATTTCCAACTGCGATAGGCGTCATCGGCACCTTCCGGTTCAGCTGCCCAGACTTCCACACCGGGCTGCATTTCTTTGGCAGCGATCAGCGTGCCTGCCAGCAGACCTCCGCCACCCACGGGTGCAATCACAAGATCGAGGTCCGGTTTGGTCGTCAGCAGTTCGAGTGCCGCAGTTCCCTGACCGGCAATGATTCGATCATCGTCGTAGGGGTGAATGAAGGTCGCCCCTGTTTCGTTTTGCACGCGGGCTGCATATGATTCCCGCGCCTCAAGCGTCGGCGGGCAGAAGGTGATGTTGGCGCCGTATTGCCGCACATTGACCACCTTGGTCTTGGGCGCGTTTTCCGGCATCACGATGTACGCCGGGATCCCCCGCCGTGCTGCGGCCCGGGCAAGCGCCGCCGCGTGATTACCCGAAGAATGTGTTACCACACCTCGTTCCGCATCCTCGTCAGCCAACGAAAACACCGCGTTGCAGGCACCTCGCGCCTTGAACGCGCCGACCTCTTGGAGATGTTCCGCCTTCAGGTAAACCTCGGCATCGAACCGTTGGTTCAAGGCCTTGGATTCCAGTACCGGCGTGAAGCGAACATGCGGCTCGATACGAGCCGCGGCGTCTTGGATTTCGCGAAAAGTGATCATAAGTGGCATTCTTCTCTTCAGCGTTACTCCGTTCCTCCGTGGTTTATAAAACAACCACAAAGGTCACGGAGATCTCAGACTCACGATAACACGCCGATCAGCAGCTCGGAACATCCGCCGTGGCTGCCTGGATTGTCATTTTCGATCGATTTCCCTTTTTTCACGTGGAAACCTTACAATGGTCGCGATCTTCTGACGCCATTTGATGAGAAGGCTTGACGGATGAAGTTTGATATCAGCGGAAACCCGGCCTATGGCGATTTGACCGTGGCTCTGGACGCCGGCGAATCTTTTTGGTCCGAAGGCGGGGCCATGAGCCGCATGAGTAGCCACGTCGAACTGGGCACGCGGCTGGTGGGTGGATTGTTGAAGTCGGCAGTACGGCGCGTCGTCGGTGGTGAATCACTGTTCATTTCCGAGTACACGGCTGAGTCGATGGGGTTTGTCGCTCTTTCGCCATCATGCCCCGGAACCATTCTGCACCGTGAAATGCGTGGTGATTCCTTTTACTTAACCGCCGGCTCTTTCCTGGCGTGCTCGCCCGGGCTGCAACTGGGCACAAAGTTCGGTGGCCTCCGCGCATTCTTTTCGGGCGAGGGCGGTTTTCTGATCGAAGTGAGTGGACAAGGCGATTTGTTTTTTAACGGCTACGGCGGCGTCGTCGAACAGGAAATAGACGGCGAGTTGGTCGTGGATACCGGTCACGTGGTTGCCTGGGAACCGACCTTGGACTACTCGATCGGCGGGATGGGTGGCGTCAAACAGACATTGTTTTCGGGTGAAGGTCTGGTCATGCGGTTCAACGGTAAAGGCAAGATTTACCTGCAGACGCGGCATTTATCGTCGCTGGCGGGATGGCTCGGGCCCTATTGCGCGTAGCGGGAAACAAGGTGCAGCATGCAAATCGAGATTTT
>CAJHYY010000349.1_pt1 | contig 13423 bp, 8 predicted proteins | sample 9198861 | NCBI WGS metagenome assembly CAJHYY01 (sample SAMEA7708377, study PRJEB35096) | sediment metagenome | biome: marine neritic benthic zone biome [ENVO:01000025]; feature: sediment [ENVO:00002007]; material: shallow marine sediment [ENVO:03000034] sea grass bed [ENVO_01000059] ... | reverse complement strand
CCGCTCGTCCAGCGCCAATCCGCTCCCGTTGATCGCTGGAAATGTGGTTACAGCAGCCCTCCGTGGGGCTTGTCCCCACGGTGGCAACGACTGATGAGCTACCATCAAGCATCCAGCAAAAGCAGCCTCCATCGGGCTTGCCCCGATGGGAGCAACGAATCTCTAGCTACCTCTTCTAGAACCAAGCAATCATTTCTCACGTCACCTTCAAGGGTCATTGCAACCATCGACTCGCAACCAACCAGCTTTGACTCAAAACTCGTAGTCTTTTCTGCTGATCCGGGAATTTGAAGCCGACCAGTCGTTTCTCCCATCGGGGCAAGCCCGACGGAGAGCATGGCGATGGAGTGCGCTTTGGTAGCCGACCAGTCGTTGCTCCCGTCGGGGCGATCCCGATGTATATCGGGAGAGCGATTTGGTGCTGGACGAGCGGAAGCTCGTCTTGGGGTGTCGCCAAGGGCGACTCTGGGGCGAGAAGGAACGACGCTATTCGTCGCTTTCGTCTTCCGAGTCGTCGGTGTTCGCTGGAGGTTCCTGCGGATCGGTCCATTGCTGGACGTCCAGCGAAAGGTTGGCTCGTTCCCGCTGCGACAGTTCGACGATTTCGGTACGCGCCGAGAAGTAGGCTGCAATCACGTCCGCATCCCAATGGGCTCCGGCGCCGCCACGGAAGATCTCGGCTACGCGACTGTCTTCCATGCCAGCGCGGTAGGGTCGATCGCTGGTCATCGCGTCGTAGGCATCGGCCACGGCAACGATGCGGGCCAGCTTGGGAATCTCTTCACCTTTCAGACCGTGCGGATAGCCTTTGCCATTCCACTGCTCATGGTGGTGAAGCACGGCCGGAATCACATCGGACAACTGGCGGATATCGGCCAGAATCTTGTAACCCAACTCGGGGTGCAGTTTGATATGTTCGAACTCTTCGGAAGTCAACTTGCCAGGTTTGCGTAACACATTGTCGTCGATGCCGATTTTGCCAATGTCGTGCAGCAGCCCGGACATGTAGATCGTATTGAGATCCACGTTGTCGAATTCCAGCTCTTGGGCCAGCCGCACTGCAATCCGCGCGACTCGGTCACTATGACCACAGGTGTAAGGATCTTTGGCGTCGATCGCCGAGGTCAACGCTCGGACCACGCTGGCCAGGAACTCGGCCTGCTGGCGATAGAGTTCACGATTGCCAGAGTGGATGCCGACGATCGCCGCGACCGAACCCAGTAGTGTGGCTTCGACGGTGCCGAATTCTCCGGCTTGGCGATGATTGACGGCCACCAGAAAGCCAAACACATTGTTGCCTTCTGCCAGCGGCACGACGATCAATTGCTGGATCTGCGGAAACATCCAACTGGCCTGGGAGGTGACCGAGGTGTTGGCCACGAACGGTCGATCCATCTTTTCAAGGTTCAGCACATCGACCAATCGATTGAATTCGGCAATGTCCATGGGGAAATCACCGATCTGCAACATCTTGGGCGCGACGCGAGCCTTGTAAGTGGAATCTCCTTCTTGTGCGACCGCGGAAAACAAGATCCCCAAGCCTTCGGCCGGAATGCACTCCTGCAGCCAGTCCAGAACCAGGTTCCCCAGTTCCTCATCGCTACTGTTGATGCGCAGATTCTGGGTCACGCTGTACAACAGCGAGATTTCTTCGTAGGTGGTCCCCAGATGGTCCGAGATCGTTTCGATTTCGGATTTCAACTCCTCGGAAACCTGACGCGATTCCCAGAGTTGGGCAACAGATCGCGCCGTCTGCAGCGCAGCATGGGCGGTCCATTGCGGTTGCCGATCCAGCCAGTTACGCGTTGTCGGCGAATCCCACCCCAATAGATTCGCAGCCGATTGCAGCGGTTTCTCGTCCTGGCTGCGACCGGTGGCTAGTGCGGTCATCGCCACGAATTGACGACGCTCGTCAACCACCGGCAATGCCAGCAACAACGCCAGCTGTTCTTCGGCGATGATTTCGACTTGGTTTCGTTCCGCGATGACTTTCGCCAAGGCTCCGCGCACGCTGGCGTCGCCCACGGGAAAGTCCTCAGGCGCGTAGAGCATTTCGCCTGATTCCCCGCAGTACAAGCCCACAGGCGCGCCAAACGAGTTGTTCAGTTGAGCGGCTAAACTGCTCAACTGAGTCTTGGCTTGGCTCGTCAAGTTGTCGGAAAGGAAAACAGTAGTCATTGGAATCAACATCAGTCCAATTTGCGCGAACGGTCATCACAGCGGGAGAATCAATCTTCTCCGCCCGCAGTCGCGGCGTGGCTCGCTCGTTAAAGCAAAGTGAAGATTGCGCGAACCTGCCGCCCATTGCGCATAAGTAGTCCACGAGAAACTTAGGTTACGACAAGCGTTACGGCAAAAACTGGTCGGCTGACGATGGGGCTGCGTGGCTGGAAGAACTAGCGCAGGCCGCGCAGTCGCTGCAAGTGGACGGGCATTAGCGCGCAGCGCCAACTGAGTACAGTCGCGATGGGGGGCACCGATCTCAAACGGCTTTGAGATCGGCCAGAAGTGCCGACGCGATTAAAGAGATTGAGACGATTCTTCCGCTTCAACGCGGCGGCGGCGATACCTCTGGCTCACTCGATCCAGAACTTCGCGTTCTTCGTCGCTGAGGCTGTTGATTCCGTGCTGGTGTACGCGTTCCAGGATTTCATCCACGCGTCGTTCGTCCACCACAGCACGCTCGGCATCGTTTTCCAGTCGTTGGATCCGCCGTTGACGCAACCACTGTCCCCAGGGTGTTTCCCGGCGAACTGGTTTGGGTTCGGTTGCCAGGTCGCTGGTAGCGTACGTGTCTGGCTCGACCGTCGCCCCGACTCCCAACGCTTCCCCGTCATGCTCGTCCGGCGAAACGGTCGGTTGTTCCGGTCGACTGAACGTGGCACCAAAATAGATGAGCACCGCCAGGATCAGGCAGGGGAACCAGGCCGGCACAATCGCCACGGGTCCCGGACCACGCTGCCACAGCGCGATGGCGACCAGCGTCAGCGCCAGCCCACGAGCCAAAAGGATCACGGTCGCTTCGGCCTGCCGTCGACTTGTGTCCGGCGAGAAGATCAGGATCAACGACTTTGCGATCCGGTAGCCATCCAAGGGAGCGACCGGCACCAGGTTGATTAAGAACACGATCCAGTTGACCCATAGCGCCAACCGCAGCATGTTGGTCCATTGATTGGCCTCGATCGGCCAAATCTCCGGATTCAACGGCGGCAGCACCGCCAGGATGCCGGGCATTTTGACACCAGAAATGAACAGGCTGGCACCCAGGAACAGCACCACGACCAGGTTGGCGAACGGCCCGCTGGCGAAGATGGCAAATTCAGCATGTACCGATCGCGGCGCGATCGGCGGATTCAGATTTCCCACCGGTCCCAGCACGATACCCTGTACTTGCCCACCCACCTGTTCGCACACCAGCATTCGAACCAGTTCGCGTATGACGACAGCCGAAAGTAGGCACAACAGGCCGGCAACGGTGTAAAACACCATCGGCCCAGCGACCCATTTGGGAGAGATCGACGCCAGATAAATCGCGAACACCGACACGATCAGGAACAGTGCGTGCAGACGCACCGGGATCCCAATCCAGCGACCCAGGCTGATGCTCCAGCGGTGTTGATAGTGCATGGTCGAACAGAAATGCGGACTCGAGGGAGAGCCTTCGACGCTCGGTCGTCAATCCTAACAACGCGCCAGTACAGCTGCAACGAACTTTTTTGGCGTGTCGTTTCAGCTCGCCCTATCAATCGGGGGGCTTTTGGCGGCGTGGTAAATCGGGTTATATCAGGTTGCCCTTCCTGAGCCGATGCCATCCTCTATCCTTGGGATCTCTTTTGGCTACGCAACTCACAACGACATCGTTCGGCTCGCCATGTCCCAAACCGAATTACTACTGAAAACGTCCAGATTCCGTGTCGAACGTGTTGAGTTTTCCACATCCTCCGGCAGCATGCAGCGGGAGGTCATTCGCCATCCCGGCGCCGTCACGATCGTACCGGTGGTAGACCGCGATCACGTGTGCCTGATCGAAAACTATCGCGTGGCTGTCGATCAGACTTTGCTGGAATTGCCAGCAGGTACGTTGGAACCCGGGGAAGCACCTGAATTGACGGCCTCGCGCGAACTGAAAGAGGAGACCGGATATCTGGCGGCAGCGATTCACCCGGTCCACGACTTCTTCCTATCTCCCGGAATCCTCGATGAAAGAATGTTCTTGTTCGTGGCCACCGGTTTGACGGCGGGAACCCCGGCCCGTGAGCCTGGTGAACAGATCGAAAATCGAGTGATAAGCTGGACCGAGTGTGATGAACTGATCGCAAACGGCTCGATCCGCGATGCCAAGACCCTGGTGGGGCTGTGGCTCGGACGACAGTGGTTCCAGCAGTGGACCGGCAACCCAGAGTAACGGACTGTTGTGATTCAAATCCCTTCTGCAACACCGCATGTTTCGGCCGACACCCGCTACGTGTCGCCCCACGCGCCTCCGCTGCCGCTATTAATCACGGGCGTAGCGGGCGTCGCTGGTTACAACGCGTTTCACTACTTCCGCTCGCTATACGGCGACCAGGTTGTGGGCACGCGCAGATCGGATAACTGGCCGTTGCAGATGGACGGAATCGAGCCTTGCGACGCCGGTGACGATCGACGGATGGCCGAGTTATTCGATCGTTATCAGTTTGGTTCGGTGCTGAATTGTGAAGGCAGCTGCAAATTGAAGTCCTGCGAGCTGGATCCGGCGATGGCCCAGCGGATCAACATCGCCAGCGCCCGCCAATTGATCCGTCAAATCGAAAACACAGCGACACGGCTCGTGTCGCTCTCGGTGGACCTCGTGTTTTCAGGCTTGTCCGAAGGTGATTATCGCGAGGACGACTTGCCCGACGCGGTGACCGTTTACGGGCAAAGCATGGTCGAAGGCGAGGGGATCTTGTTGGCGGGAAGGCCTGATGCGGCCTTGCTGCGAATCTCGCTGCCGATGGGGATCAGTTTCAATGGTCACGCCGGTGCGATTGATTGGATTCAGTCGCGGTTTATGAAAGGTAAACCGGCCACGCTTTATTTTGACGAGATCCGCACGCCCAAGTACACCGACTGTTTGAACCACCTGTGTCATACGATGCTCAATAACTCGTTGGCAGGTGTGTTTCACGCCGGTGGTCCCCGCAAGTTGAGCCTGTATCAGATTGCACAGATCGTGAATCGCGTTGGTGGTTACGCTCCCGACCATTTGATGGGGTGCTGGAGGGTGGAAGCGGGGCCCATTCCTCCCCGAGCGGGTAATGTGACTTTGGATTCATCCAAGTTGACCGATGTGCTCGGTTACTGCCCGTTCGATCCATGGCCACTGGATCAGAGATGGGTGCCTACGCATTCAGATTGGCACCGCGACCGGCAGCCGCAAGAGCGCGGGTCGGCCGAACTGCTCCGCCAACTGCTGTACGAGAACACGGCGCGGCGGAACGTTTTTTCACCTTGATCGGGTCCGCAATGAACCGTGATGCGCACCTTACGTAACGGTTGTACGGGTTAGACGGTCGAGGGCTCTTGGTGAAGGGATTCGGCTTCGATTTTTGGCGCCAAATCCGTGAAAGATTTCCAGGCCTTGTTTATCCTGAAGTCTACCTCCGCACATGACTTTTCTATGCGCTCATTTCCGGAACAGATCGTCGCGAGAAGAACATGAAAAAATCCTTGCTTCGCCGTAGGTTAGGAAAAAAGACACGTCGCCAGTTGCAGCACCAGCGTCGCCGTAGTCTGGCCCCTGAATCACTCGAGAGTCGGTTGATGCTGGCAGGCGATTTAGACCTGCTGGATGACGGTTCGTCGCCTGCTGGACCCGATCTTCCAGAAATTCAGGCCCCCGAAGGCGAGAACGTCCCGGCCCCCGATCTGGTGGCTTTCGCCCAGGCTCTGGCCGCTGACAACGTCAAGTTTTACGGCGCCGCCTGGTGCCCGTTCTGCACGCAGCAGAAAGAGCTGTTTGAAGACGGCGGCGCGTTCCTGCCGTTCATCGAAGTCACCAATCCTGATCGCACGCTCAATTCCGAAGGTACCGCGGCGAATATCCAGGCGTTTCCCACGTGGGAGTTTCAGGATGGAACGCGGCGTGAAGGTTTGCTGAGCCTCGATGAGATCTCGACGCTCAGCGGCATCGCGATCCCAACCAGTGCGAATCCCTTTGTCGCTCCGGTCGAGGATCTGAGTCTTCTGTCGGGTTCGCCTCTGCACGTGGCGCTCAACGGCTACGATCCCAACGGCGGCGAATTAACGTACACCGTGACCAGCAGCAATCCATCGCTGGTCACGCCTACCGTTCTCAGTGGCAACCGCAGCTTGCGAGTTACCGTTAACGGTTACGGCGAGCTGGTATTCGAACTATTCGAACAGCGAGCCCCGGACATCACGGCCCGCGTGGTCGAATTGGCGGAATCGAAGTTTTACGATGCGGACGTGAATGATCCGGACGTTGGCTTCCACCGGATCATCAACAACTTCGTGGCTCAATTTGGTGATCCCACCGGAACAGGTGCTGGTGGATCGTCGCTGGGCGATGTCGATGATCAATTCCATCCCGAGTTGCAACACAATCAGGCGGGGATCCTCTCTTACGCCAAGTCGACCGACGATACGAACGATTCGCAGTTGTTCATCACCGACGCCGCGACGCGTCACCTGGATGGCAACCACTCGGTCGTCGCCATGCTTACCGAAGGCGACAGCAACCGTGACGCGTTGACGTCCACGCTGGTCGACGGCAACGATCGACCGGTATTCGGCGTCAACATTAATTCGGTTTCCGTGTTCAACGACGTTGAGAACGCGTTGCTGATGTTGTCCTCGCCCGAGGGCGCTTCGGGATCAGCCGATATCACCGTGACGGTGACGGACGAAGACGGCAACACCTATCAGGAAATGTTCACCGTCAACGTCACCCCGGATCCATTCAACACGGGACCATGGCTGGAGGAAGTCTCGGAATTCACCACGTCCGTCAACACGCCGGCTCAGTTCCAATTGGCCGCCGTCGATGTTGAGGGCGACGACGTGGTCTTCAGCGGTCAGAACCCCACGGGCGTGAATTACCAGTTCACCGTAGATCCCAGCACCGGGGCAACCACGGTCACGCCGCCCACCGACTTCGTGGGTACGTTGGAAATGATCGTCCGCGTCACGTCCGCCACGGCGTCGAACACTTCGGATCCGTTCGACTCGCAGCGGATCATGATCAATGTCACGCCCGGCCAGGGATTGGTGGATCTTGACGCTGATTCCGACACGGGCTTCTCCGATTCGGACAATATCACCAGCGATACGACGTTGCAGTTTCTGGTGTCCGGCGTCGAAGACGGCGCAACGGTTCGGCTTTTCCACGGTAACGACACATTCCTGGGGCAGGCTACCGCGAGCGGATCGACGGCAACGATTACCACCAGCGGGCTGGCGGCCGATGGCACCTACAACGTGTTTGCCACGCAAGAGGTCAACGGACAGGTCAGCAGCGGATTTGGGAATCTGGATGTCACCATCGATACCACCGGTCCGGGCAACTTCAATTCGACTGCCCCTGATTCGGCTGAAGTTGGCATTGAATACCTGTACAACGCGGTCCATCCCGAAGAGCTAACTCCGGGCTTCCGTTATCTGTTGGAAAACGCTCCCGCGGGCATGACCGTGGATGCGACCACCGGCGTGGTTACCTGGACGCCGACCCTCAATCAGACCGGCCAGCATGTGTATTCGTTGGTCGCGGAAGATGCCGCCGGCAACCGTACCGTGCAAGGCGTTACGGTCGACGTGGATCCAGGTCAAAGCGCCCGCGTGTTGATTCGCTTGGAAACCACCGACGCTCAAGGCAACGTGCTGGACAATGTGAGCGTCGGCGATTCGTTCCTGCTTCGCGCGTTCATCGAAGATCAAGGCAACCTGGGCGTATTCTCCGGTTACTTCGATGTGGAGTGGGATTCAGCCCTGGCCGAAGTCGTGGGCAGCATCACCTACGGGCAGCGCTACCCCAACGTGCAGTCGGGCGACTTTTCTACGCCTGGCCTGTTAGACGAAGTGGGTGCGACATCCGGTTCGATCGCGCCGCTGGGCCCCGGCGAATTCCTGCTGTTCAGTGTCGAAATGGAAGCGGTGGGATCGGGTCAGATCAACTTCAATACCAACGCTCCTGATAATCTGCCGTTCAACGAGATCCTGGTTTACGGCACCACGGATGAAGTACCTCCCGACTCGGTCGACTTTGGCAATACTTCATTGACGGTCGACCTGACGTTTGCCGCTGACAACGACTTGTTCAATGTTGACGAAGACAGTCAGGACAATGCGTTGGACGTGCTGGACAACGACGATTTCCTCAGTGGCTTCAGTGGCACATTGACGGTGACCGGAGTGGGAACCGGCAACCGTGGCGGTACGATCGAAGTGGGGACCGGCGGTGCCGATGTGTTGTATACACCGGCAGCTGATTTCGTTGGCGAAGAAACGTTCACCTACACCGTCAGCGACGGCACCGCATCGGTGACCGCTACCGTGACGGTACAAGTTGCCAACGTGAACGACCCGCCCACCGCGGTCGACGACACGGCGACGATCATCGAAGACACCAGCGACAATCTGATCGACGTTCTGTTGAACGACGAGATCGCGCCCGATACCAACGAAACGCTTCAAGTCACCGGCGTTGGCTCATCGGCCAACGGCGCCACGGTGACGGTAGGGCCTGGCGGCACTCACGTCCGCTATACGCCGCCGTCCAACTTCTTTGGCGAAGACACATTCACCTACACGGTTACCGACGGACACGGCGGCACGGATACGGCAACCGTTACCGTAACCGTGACAGAATTCAACGATCCGCCCGTGGCGCGCAGCGACGCCTACGATGTCGACGAAGACACGCAGGAATTCCGCGCCAGCGTTTTGGATAACGATGATACCGCCGGCGATCCTGGCGAGACCGTTTCCATCACTCAGGTATTCACCCCGTCGCAAGGCGGAACGGTCACGATCGACGGAGACGATTTGCTGTATACACCGGTGGCCGACTTCTTCGGTCGCGAGACGGTGGAATACGAAGTCACCGACGGCAACGGCAACTTCGCCACTGCCACGGTCACGTTCGATGTAGCAAACACGAACGATCCGCCTGTGGCCAACTCCGATGATCTGACGGCGATCCGCAACCGTGTGGAACAATTCCTGGACGTGTTGGCTAACGATAACGCCGGTGTGGATGGTAACGAAGCGATCTTCCTTGCGGCCAACACGCCACAAACAACCGCCCAGGGCGGAACTCTGTCGGTGAATTCCGATGGAGATGGGCTACTGTACACGCCGCCTCAGGACTTCACCGGTACCGACTCGTTCACCTACATGTTGGAAGATGCCGGTGGTGAAATGTCCGAGGCCTCCGTTTCCATCGAGGTACTCGATTTTGTACCGGTCGATGTCAGCGGCACGGTGTACTTTGACGTGGATGATGATGGCGTCCTGGACAGCGACGAACTGCGGATCGGTGCGATCATAGTCAACCTCACCGGTACCGACGCTCAAGGAAACGCCGTCAGCTTGTCGACGGAGACGGACCTCGATGGCAACTATTCGTTTGTGGAATTGGTGCCGGGCACCTACACCGTTTCGGCCGAACAGCCCAACTACACCATCGACGGTAGGGAGACGGCCGGTTCGCTGGGCGGCGACACGTCGGTGAACGATCAGATCACCTTTACGATTGAAAGCGGCGAGACGGCCACGGGTTACAACTTCGGTGAACATGGACGCGATGCGCCGTACATTTCGCCGCTGGACTTCCTGGCCTCCACGCCCCCGCGACAAGTCTTTGCTGAAACCAATGGTGACAGCGGAGCCAAGTGGTACGCGTTCCAAGGCGAATGGGATGGATTCGATCGAGCCGAGTTCATCTCCAGTGAAGGCTCGACGCGGTTAACCGTGCGATCATCAAGCAGTGCTGTTACGGATTCCGCTTTCGATATTACGCACACCGACCCGATGGTGTACTTCGCCTTTGGCGAACTCGTGTCCGAAGCTACTTCTCTGATTCGGATTGTCGGTGATCTGGACGCACTGTCAAACTTCACCGTGCCACCGGATGTTGGTGGGAATCCTGATGACAACAGCGGCGGGTCCGGTGAAGGCGAAGCCGTGGTAGCGGCCGCGGCACAGCCGGTCATCGTCAACGCCACTCAGCCGGCTGGCGACTTGACTGCGGCCACGGCTCCGCAAACGGTTGCTGCATTGAGCACCAATGCCGATCCGCAACTCGTCGGCACCGGGGCAGAAGGCGAGGCGCCCGACCTGTTCAGCCAGACGGCTGATGTCTTGGACACTGAAGACAATGATGTCTCCGACAGTCAGCTGCAGGCCAGCGTGCCCGCCGAAGTCAGTGACGCCTGGTTGACGCAGATCGGTGAAGCCGATGCTGCCGCCGAATGGTTAGCCGACGATTCGCTGTTGGACGAAAACGACAGCGAGTACGAGACCGGTGTCGACCAGTACATGGAAGATCTGGTGGAAGTCTAAACGCGTGTAGCTATCAGTCGTGCACCCCCCGGGACAAGGCCCGAGGGAGAATGCAGGAGTTCGCGCTACCAACGCCCCTCCACGCCGACGTTGAAGCCCATCACCCAGAAACTGGTGGGGTTGAATGAAAACTGGGGCGTTGCGGGTCCCACGGGCGGTCCGGGCACTTGAGTGGGGTTCACGTTCAGATCCACCTGGTTGCCGGCGCGGACTAATCTTGACCAGTAGATGAACGAGTAACCAGCTGAGAGTGTGACTCGTTCGCTCAGGCACCAGTTGGCGCTGATTCCAATTTCGGGCACGACCGCGAACTGATTTTGCGTGAACGTGCCAATGTTGGATGGCTGCGCCAACAAGCCTCCGTTGGTCACCGTCGTTGCCAGTCCGGGTGGCGTCGTGGTGGAAAAACCAGAGATCGTCACTCGTTCGCGCATGCGGCCCAAACCCAGCTTGGCCAGGAACGACCAGTTGATCCGCTCGCCCTGGTATTCGCCCATCACGCCAATCACACCGCCGTGAAACTCGTTGCGGACATCAAATATGTCCTGACTGGTGATGATCGTATTCACCGGCACGGTGCCACCGGCCACGGAGCGAAAACGGTCGTTGATGGTCAGGTTTTCTTCAAGCCGCGCTGCTTGATATCCGCCGATCACATCCCAGCGAAAACACACGCCGCGGCTGAAACCCATGCGCCCAATGACGTCGCCACCGATGACTTGTGATGTCGTGGTGATGTCGACCAGTCCGTCTTCGGTAAAGCCGGCGAAGTTCACCAGCCGCGCGTCCTGCTGGTCGGTGGACGTATTGAAAAACGGCCGGGCAATGATCGAAGTGTCGTTTGAATCCACATTGAAGTTCACGTCGTCACTTCCCAAAGCCCAGAACCGGACTTCCAAGCCATTCACCTCACACGGATCGAACCATCGTCCGATGGATACGCGACCGCCTGGACGTCCATCATCATTGGTGTTGGTGCCACCAAATAAGATGTTGGTGGTGGACAAACCCAAAACACCTGCATCGCCTTGTGCCGTCCCGGGTGGACTGCTGGTGACCAGCGGCGGCGTCTTGGCACCGCGCCGCCACCAGAACAAATAATCGAAGCGGGCGTAGCCATGTCCGAATAAGTCCCGGCAACGAATGCAGCCGGCCGGACCACATGCCGGACCGCAGCCGCCGAAATCGACGACCTCCGCTTCGGAAATGGGCTGAAGGCTACCCGGTTGATCCAGGCTCGAGACTCCGGCATCCGCCGGCGCGTCGGTCTGGGGATCAGCCGTTTGTCCGCTGGCTGGTGGGCTGAACGTCACGATGCCTGCCAAGGCCAACACTAGGGCGATCCTATGCATCGATGCTTGCTCGCAAACAATGGATGGAAACATACATGCCACAACGTACCGGTTGTTTCGGTAGGACAGGTGGTGCCGGTTGAGTAAAGTTTGACGATTACGCCGAGTTTGCCAGCTAGCATGCCAGCAGCCGCCCAACCCAGCTCCAGCGATGCACCCAGAAGAAGGCACCGATGCCGGCGATTCCGCCAATCAGGTCCGCGAGCACGTCCAGCCAATCTCCCTGACGAGTGGGCAACGGAATCTGCAGGATTTCATCCAGCACCGCGTAGGCCGCCAGAATCAACAGCGGTCCTTTCCACACCGAGCGACCTTTGATCAAGGCCGCATTCCAAGCCAGCAGGAATCCCAACAGGGCATACGCGGTCAGATGGGCCAGTTTGTCCATGTGGGGGATACCGCCACCGTCGCCCGAAGACGGACGATGTGTGGCCATGAAAATCATGGCCCAATAGAACGTCAATAGGCCCAGCGGCAACCATCGGGTGCGAAATCGGGAGGTTGTCCGAGTTGGGGAGTTCATGGAATGATCCGCGTCGTCGGGCAGCGATTCCCGTGGTTGCGGTCGACGTGGCCGTTGTGATCGGTAACTGGCACGCACCCGGCATTCTAGGTTAGCTTGTCATAGGTGGCGGTTAGCCAGAATTCTCGTTTCACAAAGGCGAATTGGATGTTGAAGCAGATGTTGGTGATGGCGGCGTTGGTATGGATGCTTAGCAGCGGTCAAGCGCCACTGGCAGCGCAACAGCGCGGCGAAGAGCAAGAGACCCCCAGTGCCAAGCAAGATGCCAAACAGAAATCCGCCGCGGTCACCCAGCAGAAATGGGTTCCGCTGTTCGACGGCAAGACGCTTGGCGGCTGGGAAAAGACCAAGTTCGGCGGCGAAGGCGACGTCGGTGTCGAAAAGGGTGTGATTGAATTGGACATGGGTTATCCATTGTCCGGCATCACCTACAAAAAGAAGTTCCCAAAAACCAACTATGAGTTGTACCTGGAGGCTCGGAAAGTCGAAGGCGAAGATTTCTTTTTGGGGCTGACCTTTCCGGTGGCCGAGTCGCACTGCAGTCTGATCCTGGGTGGCTGGGGCGGTGCCGTGGTTGGGTTGTCATCGATCAATGGCAGCGATGCATCCGGAAACGAAACCACTCGATACAAACTGTTCAAGAATCATCACTGGTATAAGGTCCGTCTTAAAGTAACCAAGACGCACATCACCATGTGGATGGACGGCAAACAGATGATTCACCAGGACCTGCGCGATCGCGAGATTTCGACGCGGGTGGAAGTGGACCTATCCAAGCCACTAGGAATTGCCACGTTTGAAACGCAGGCCTCGTATCGCAACTTGCGATACCGCGAATTGACGGCGGCCGAGCAGGATGCCGGGAAGAAACCGCGTGAACCGAATTCGCAGAGCAAACGGGATTGATCAGGATCGCCAATCCCATGCATGAAGTTTATATGCGCTCGGCCCTGCAGTTGGCTGAACAAGCCTACGCTCAGGACGAAGTTCCGGTGGGTGCTTTGAT
>CAJHYY010000817.1_pt1 | contig 13557 bp, 10 predicted proteins | sample 9198861 | NCBI WGS metagenome assembly CAJHYY01 (sample SAMEA7708377, study PRJEB35096) | sediment metagenome | biome: marine neritic benthic zone biome [ENVO:01000025]; feature: sediment [ENVO:00002007]; material: shallow marine sediment [ENVO:03000034] sea grass bed [ENVO_01000059] ... | reverse complement strand
CCTTGAATTCGATGAACGTTACTGTGGAATTGAGTGCTTGTGACGCACCTTCGGTGCTTCATCCCTGATGTAATCACGTTTCCCCGGGCGTTGCCCGGGGCTGATTTGCTAAAGCCCTTCGGGCTATTTCTCCGCCGGCGCCCAAGGTACTAGTAACGTAAAAGAACTTGTTTTCCTGCGCAAATCTCACGCGACCAACGGGAGCGAATTGGCGCTGGACGAGCGGTAGCTCGGGTTGGGTTGTCGCCACTCGCGACCTCGGCTCCTCTGTGGTTAATAACTCACCACGCGTGCCGACCTTGACCTCGACGTCGAGTGGACCGCTGCCAATCGGTCATTTCACGTTCCAGATCTTTTAGCTGCTCCGCCAGATCGAACGTGAATTCAAAGAAGGATTCCATATCGACCGTGATGGTGCCGATGTCTCCCTGATCCGTGAGAACGAGCCGAAGTCTATCGGGAGTCTGGTGCGTCATCGTCTTCACCTCGAAAGCAAAGGGGTGATCCAACCTGATCCGGTGGTTACCGGATCGGACGACGGCACGCGGAGAATATCGGCCACCTTCCCTCGGCTGATGGCGAGTCGTCATTCACTGTAGCGGTTTCAGGGCTACAACGAGTACCAACACGCTCTCATGGTGCCAGCCAGGGCACCTGCTCGTCTTCTTCCGTTTGCCTCTCACCCTTCACGACGCAGCTACTGGGAGGATGGTTCGTTTCGGTTGTTGGGATGAGACCCAGCGACTTTGCCCCCAAGCCGCGAAGCGGCGTTAGCATATAGCTGCGGGCGTCAGCCCGCAGAACAGATGCCTCCATTTACCCAGAGCCGCGAAGCGGCGACAGCAATTCAGCCGCGCAGGACCGAATCCCGCATTAGAAGTTCGAATGGAAGAGGGTCACGGCGCATTTACGATCAAATCGTGTTCCACGGGCTGGCTACATGCTTCCACCGCTTCGCGGCTGCAAACTGCGCCCCACGCAGTTTTCAGTACACCCCCTCCACAGCAGGGGACACCTTTCACATTTTGCCGCGGGACTGACATTGAATCGATCCAGTCGCTTGGCTACACTTCCCGCCGCTAGAGCGTGTAGTTTTTGCTGTGGCAAGATTCCGTCCGTTTTCGGGATTCATGCTGCCATCAATCACGACTCGCTCAGGGCGGAAGGTCCGGATGCATCGCGCAGGTAATCCTCAACAGCTGCATAAGCTGTAAGGGTGAACCGAGATGCCCGCCGCCCCGTAGTGATTGGTAGACAGACGGCAACGGAGGTCGGTAAAACGCAACGTGTAGAGATTGGGCAACGGAGGCTGGGTCCCGCGTTTCTCATCTGATCCCACCTTTCGGTGGAACCCGCATTCAAGCTGTACAGCTTGGGCGTGTTGATTGATGGATAAATGACACGTGTGGCATTCCTTCACCAGTTGTTTCAGCCAAAGTGTCACTTACGCGCTGACTCAACCGGAAGAGCTTATTCAGCTGTCAGTCGCCCGTTGAACGATACATCGCGTTACTGTAGGGATTCCATACAAGCGAGCGTCGTCGCGAGACGATAAGTGGATTGCTTTCGAAGCATCGCGCGGTCATTTCTTAGTGGCACGGAAAGCACTCCCCGACACGGATTGCGACGCTGACGAAACATTGGCGTAACGTATAATTCGGACATGTCACACGCGGTGTGACAGTTGGTCGACTCGTCGGCCAAGCAGACACGGGGATTAGTCATGCAGATCAATGGATTGGGTCCGGTTCAAGGCCCACAGTCGGTGCAAGGAGTGCAGCGAAATCAAATTGCGCAGCCGGAGGCGCAGAAAACGCACTCCCAAGGAGCCGACCAATTGGATATTTCTCACGAAGCGGACCTCGTCAGCCGCGCTCGCGACCTTCCGGACATTCGCGCCGATCGCGTGGCTGAAATACGAGCTCAAATCGAATCCGGCATCTACGAGACCGAAGAGAAGCTCGATATCGCTCTGGACCGGCTGCTAGACGAGTTGGCGTAACCCCAGCGACCACTGACGTAGCGCATCGAGCGCTGCGTCGGCCTCAACACCTTGCGCACGGCGGGTTTCTACCGCGCCGCGGCCCACTGGATTTCCCGGTTTGGAGGGAAAATCGGGGAGTTCGCCGGCGAACCGGACGCCTCAGGATCGTCCAGTTTGCCGGGCTGGTTGCCAAGTCGGCCGTGTGACTTCTAGAATGTTATTGAGACAGAAAACTGCAATGACCCTGCAGTTTCGGCTGTCCCAGCCAATTCCAGTCTCAATAAGCGACATTCGATTTCGCACATAGTGGGGGCCCTGTATGGCCAAAGAGTATTCGTTGGGCTCGGTGGACGTTGCGCTCACACCCGAAGAGCGTTTTGAGGAGTATCTACAGAGCCGCGGTATGCGTAACACCGAGCAGCGCCGGGTGCTGTTGAAATACGTGTTCTCCGAGCACGATCATTTTGATGCGGACGAATTAATTGCCAAGCTGCCGTCTCGCGGCCAATCGGATCACGTCAGTCGCCCGACGGTTTATCGCACGCTGAACGAGTTTGTGGACGCGGGCCTGTTGCGAAGATTCGAACTGGGTGGCCGCGCGGTCTACGAACATGATTATGGCTATCCGGAACACGATCATCTTTACTGCGTGAAATGCGAAAAGTTGATCGAGTTCCACAGCGACGAGTTGCTCGCTTTACGTGACTCCGTCGCCGCAGAACACCAATTCCGCGTTCAGGGCCATCGATTGATCGTTCAAGGCATTTGCCGCGACTGTGTGCAAAGTCGACACCGGCAACGTCGCAAACAAGATTTGATATAGGCCGTAATCCGCTGGCCGGTACCCAGCATGGGACGGTGGAAGTCGTGAGCAGGGTACTGGCTGTTGCCTGTCCGCTGTTCCTGTCTCCTCAGACCGTCGCCGGCCCTCCACGTGATGACGATCGAGTACCCATGAACGACGCTACCGCTGTTTACGAAAACCCGCTGATCACTCGATACGCCTCGCGCGAGATGGCGTCGTTGTGGAGTTCTCAAAACCGATGCACCATCTGGCGGCGGCTGTGGGTGGCGCTGGCAGAATCCCAGCGCGAGTTGGGATTGGAGATCTCGCAACAACAGGTGGATGAACTGCGTGCCGCGATCGATCAGGTCGATTTTGCGGCTGCCGCCGACTACGAGCGTCAGCTGCGACACGACGTGATGGCTCATGTGCACGCCTACGGAGATCAATGCCCCAACGCACGAGCGATCATTCATCTGGGTGCCACCAGTTGTTTCGTCACCGACAATACCGACTTGATCCTGTTGCGTGACGCGTTGCAGATGGTCCGTGAACGAGTGGTCGCGGTGATCGATCAGTTGGGGCAGTTCGCACAAACGCATCGCGAACTGGCCTGCCTGGGCTTCACCCATATGCAGCCGGCCCAACCCACCACGATCGGCAAACGCGCTTGTCTGTGGGCCTACGATCTGGTGCTGGATCTCGAGGAGATCAACCACCGCCTGCAATGCCTGGCGGCTCGGAGTACCAAAGGTACTACGGGGACTCAGGCCAGCTTTCTAAAGTTATTTGCCGGTGACCACGCCAAGGTCCAACAACTCGAACGACGGGTGGCCGAGAAACTGGGTTTCGACACCACCTACGCCGTTACCGGCCAGACGTACTCGCGGAAGGTCGATGCTCAGATCCTCGATACGCTTTCAGGCATCGCACAGAGTGCTCATAAGGCGGCAACCGATCTGCGTCTGTTGGCGCATCGCAAGGAAGTCGAAGAACCCTTCGAAAAGAATCAGATCGGCTCCTCGGCGATGGCCTACAAACGTAATCCGATGCGCAGCGAACGGATCTGCGGCCTGGCACGGTTCGTGACGAGCTTACAATCCAGTGGAGCGGCCACGATGTCGACCCAGTGGATGGAACGAACACTCGACGACAGTGCGAATCGCCGTTTGGTTTTGCCGCAGGCATTCCTGGGCATCGATTCAGTACTGATTCTGTACCAGAACGTCACCGCCGGCCTGGTGGTCTATCCGGAAGTCATTCAACGTCGCCTGGCCGAAGAACTGCCGTTTATGGCCAGCGAAGACATCATGATGGCGGCTGTCGCGGCCGGAGGTGATCGACAGGATCTGCACGAACGGATTCGCCAACACAGCCAGGCAGCAGCCGCGGAAGTCAAACAGCGTGGTCGCGATAACGACCTGCTGGATCGCCTGCGCCAGGATCCCGCCTTTGCCGCGATCGACTTGGATCAGTACGCCGACGGCCGCCAGTTCATCGGCCGAGCTCCCCAGCAGGTCGACGAATTCCTGCAGACAGTCGTGCAACCCATCCGAGAGGCACACGCCACGGGAACGCTGAGCGCCGAGGTGTCGGTGTGAGAGAGGTTTGAGGTTTGAGGAAACAGGCAACAGATGTCAGATGCTAGTTGTCAGGTGAGGTGGAGTCACTAGCCCGACGCGTCAGCGAGGGGTTGTTCGCTTGATCGCGGCGGCTCGTGTTCGTTCTAAAATGCCAGGATCGTTTACTCGAGCCTGACCAAACCTCAAACCTCAAACCTCACAAAGATACCAGTCCAAAAATCGAGACGTGCTCTATGCGCCTTCGAGCGCCTCGTTGATGATTCTCATCACGACAATCGCCGCAACAAAAAACAAGACGGCGTACAGCCCAAACGCAATCGCTGCACCGCGCCATCCGAATTGAGAATACCCCACCAGGCCAATCCCTCCGCCGAGACACACGAATGATGCCGGTAGAAAAAGGACGAGGAATTCGTCTGAACCAGAGTCGACGGCGAGTTGGAATAGAACAAATCCCGACGCGAACGATGTCAGGGCAAACATCCATCCTCGAAGGCTCAGACGGTAACTGATCGGTGACGACCTTATCCGCGCAGCGGAAAGGTTGATCGCGGAACTCGCAACCAACGATGTGGCCACGACAGCCAACAAAGCGAGTTCAACAAGTTCCAGCGAAAGCCACATCGGTTCACTCCACATCAACTGCGTCGCATTAACGCCCAGTTCGACAACCTGTTAGAGAACACATAGACGCAAACTGATCGAGAACGCAGAGTCGCAAGCTAGAAGCTTGCGCCACGGAGAACGCGGAGACGCAAGCTGGTCGAAGATGCAGCCGTGGCGTGAAGCTTGCGCCACGGAAGCAGCTACCGCCTCAAACCTCAAACCTCAAACCTATAGCCTGTAGCCTGTCGCCTCACCCCTCAGACCCCTCTCTACATATTCGTCAGATCGTCCTGTGATTGATCGCCCAGCAGGCTGTCGATCGCTTGGGCGATCTCGCTGGCGTGCTCGTCGGTCTGAGCGTACACACGACAGATCCGGTGGCTTACGGGAAGTCGACTGTACAACTCATGCGCCTGAAGCGGTCGTACTTGATCGCGAGCTGAATCGAAGAGGAAATTCTGTCCGCTGCTGGGACCTGCCGTGTGGGGGCGGTGGATATGACGGGCGATGTCGATTCTTAACGGCATGTCGGCCAATTCGGACGGTAGCCGGTCGCGCAAGCGGCGTTCTACAAACTCGGCGTCGCTGAAGATACTGGTCTGTTCTGCGTCGCGCTCGTTAAACACGCGAGTGCGCTGACACACGGTTTTCCAATGGATCTTACGGTCCAGTAACCGCTGCCACTGCTGGCCCGCCTGTCGCTTTGCGGGATCTTCCGCCTGGTCCCACCGTGCAACATCCACCAGCAACGACGTCTCGGTGAATCGCCGATAGGCGTCCAGGTTTTCGGCCGGGTTTCCGGGAAACAACCAGTCACGCGACTCGCGAAACAGATCGGCCAGTGCCAGATCGATCGAGCGTACCGTGCGATGGAAATAGATGGAACGGAACAGTTCGGCTCGCACCGTCATGAATCGCATCAGGGCGTCGATCCCACGGTCGTGGATCGTTAATCCTTGTTCGCTGAAAAAGCTGTAATGCAAAAGACGATCGATATCAAACGAGCGCTGGCTGTAGCCGGACATGTAGGCGTCGCGCAGCACAAAGTCCATGTTATCGATCGTATAAATACCACTCAGCAAACTGCGTAGACATGCCAGCCAGCGAGGGCGCTGATCGTCATCGCCGCTGGGTCGCACGATCAGCCAGGCAATCTGGTCCGGATCAATTTGTTCGTGCGGTTCTAAATCGCTGTTGGGATTTCCCCGCAGCGACATCAACAAATCGCCCAGTTCCGTGCGGATGACTTGTGCGCCGATGGTTTCGTGCGTTTGTCCGAACCGTTTGAGAAAGTGCTGATCGAAGAAATGACCAAACGGCCCATGCCCGACGTCGTGCAGCAGGCCGGCCATCCGCAACAAGGTTTCCACGTAGCCGCGACTGGGCGTATCGGGACACACCCGTTTCAGGCTGTCGTACAGGTGCGAGACAGCTCGGCTGGCCAGATGCATCACGCCCAGAACATGCTGAAAACGCGTATGTTCGGCGCTGGGGTAAACCCACCAGGCGGTCTGCAGCTGGTGGATCTGACGCAATCGCTGCAGCCAGGGGTGATCGATGACATCACGTTCGGACGAGCAGGTTTCCCCTCCGTCGGCGGTAAACGCGATGTAACCGTGGATTGGGTCGTGAGTAAGGTTTTCGTGATGGTAGTTCCGCATAGCCCGGATTATAAAGCGGCCAAAGAAAGCTCGGGAGACGGAAAAAGAGGCCCGCAAAGTTTACCTGTTTTACCAGGTTTGAATTCGCAAGATTCCCGGCAACCTCTATAATTGCCCCAACATTGCGAAGTCGTAGAACTTCACTTGCCGGTGGCTGACGCTCATTGCCGATACTATCCGTAACACTGGACCCCGCCTCAACCCCGCCCGCCGGTCTCATCTGGACACACAAAGGAGCCACTCGTGGTTACACGAATCGTTAACGTTCTCGTTTGCACTACGCTAGCGCTCGTGGCATCGTCCGGTTCGACGATGGCCCAAACCCAACGCGAGAACGTGTTCCCAGCCGCGACCAAGGGATTCATCTCCGTACCGAACGTAGATGTGTTGCGAGCCAAGTGGAACGAAACTCAGCTCGGCCAGATGACCAAAGATCCCGCGATGGAACCCTTCATCGAAGATCTGAAAAAGCAGCTGCGGGACAAGCTGAGCCAGACGGGCGTCAAGCTGGGGCTGACGTGGGCGGATCTGGAAGGTGTGTACAGTGGTGAAGTGGCCGTCGGCGCGATCCAACCCAACAACGATGCCAAAGCCCACGCCCTCGCGCTGCTGGTTGACATTTCCGGTAACCACGACGCCGCCAAGCAGCTGATCGAAAAGGTCGCTGCCAACGTCAAAGAAAAAGGTGGTACGAAAGCCGTCAAGCAAGTGGGCAATCACGACGTGATCCACTTCACCGTTCCCGACGAAGAAGTCGAAGGCGGAAAACGCAACTCCTTCTACGTCATTCACAAAGACGACCTGCTGGCCACTGATCACCAAGGCGTGCTGATCGATATGTTGAGCCGTCTGGATGGAACCGAAGGCCCTGTGTTGTCCGATGTGAAGGCCTTCAGTGTGGCCATGGAATCGTCGGCGGTGGATGGAGTGACTCCGGAAATTCGCTGGTTTATCGAGCCGTTCGGCTATGCCGAAGTGATGCGAGCTGCCTCGCCGAGTTTCCAGCCGAACAAAATCGACCTCGTGAAGGTTCTGGCCAACCAGGGCTTTCGTGAAGCCATTCAGGGGTTGGGCGGTCACGTGATGTTCGCCACCGAGTCGCACGAGTTGCAGCACCGCACCAAGGTGTATGCACCGGCCGTTCAACGCTCACCCGAGGACAAAGAAACGCACAAGTACAACAAAGCGGCGCGGATGTTGGAATTTCCGAATCGCAAAGGGTTGTCGCCGCAAAAATTCATTCCTCACACTCCCGCAACCTATCTGTCGTTTCACTGGAACATGATTGATGCTTTCGAGCATTCCAAGACGCTGGTGAACGAGTTGATTGGTTCCGAGCCGGGTCAGGATTTGTTCGAAGAGATCATCGGTAGCCTGGCCACCGACCCCGACGGACCTCGCGTCGACATCCGTAAAGACCTGATTCACCATTTCTCGGATCGAGCCACGTTGATTAGCGAAAGCAAGCAGCCCATCACTCCAAAAAGTGAACGCATCTTGATCGCCATCGCGTTGAACAACGTCGAAGCGGTGCGAGAAACCATCAATCGCGCCATGGAAGCCGACCCCGATGCCCAGTTGAAAAAGCACAAAGGACATATGATCTGGGAAATCGTCCCCCAGGACGCTCCGGTTGTAACGCCAGATCTGGAGGTATTTGATCCGTTCGGTGAGGATCAGGGAGCGAAAGCCAAGAAGCAGGAAGAAAAGAAGCGTCCGGTCCCGAAGAATTCGGCGATCACCGTGCTGTTCGGCCACCTGGTTGCAGCCAACAACATCGACTACATCCGCGACCTGATCGATAAGAATGACAAAGAAGAAGGCAAGGTCCAGCGGTTGAGCGAAGCCTCCGACTACCGTGCAGTGGATAAGGCACTCCAGGAACTCGGCGCTGACGCCGACGCCTTCCGCGTGTTCACGCGAACCGATGATGCCTATCGGGCAACGTATGAACTGCTGCGACAGGGCGACATGCCCAAGGCAGAAACCATGCTCGGCAAGTTGTTGAATCGCATGTTGACCACCGATGACGACGATCTGCCGCGCGAGCAGCAGATTGACGGTTCGAAGTTGCCGCCCTTCGCTCAGGTGCAAAAGTACCTTGGCCCGGCCGGGACGTTTGTCACGACCACCGATGACGGTTGGTTCGCTGCCGGCTGCCTGCTGAAAAAGACTCCGGTCGTCAGTCAGGCAGACGCGAAAACCGACGAAGAAGCAACTCGACGTTAAGCGTCACGCGGCCGACCAGGTTTCTCTGTTCCCCTGTGGTAAAAATTCACAGAGGTATATACGCGCTGACCCTATCGCCCGCGACTGCGTCCCAGTTGCACCTGGTGCACGGCCCAGAACGGATGGTAGCGATCTCCACGAGTCCGCACGTCCTCCAGAATCACGGCCGTGGACGGTTCGATCTCGACCCGCTTCCCGTTGATTTGAAACCGTCGATTGAAATCGATGAATTCCGGCGATAGCCATACGGTAGCGAAGGCAGCGGGGGATTTGATCGTCATCCCATTGCTCGGCAGAATCCGCGATGAGGTCTGCGCCCGACGAACTTTGGGTTTCGGCCACATTTCCGGCATCACCATCGCTTGGTCGGGGAACTGATCGAGTTCGAGCCACCAGAAGAAGCGATCCCAAGGTCGCATCGACACCACCTCGAAGTCCTCCGGCATCCCCGCCCGACGTTGACGCGACATCCAGTCAAACATGTATTGGATTTCGTCCTGGAAGTGCTCGTGACCGCGACCGATGTAGACGGCGCAGGTCGCATCAAACCCGGCATACTTGAAGTAGCGGTCCAGGTCGCGGGCGTTCTTTTCCATCCGGCCGCCGTCCAGTTCACCGGCAACGAAGTACATCGGCAATTGTTTGGCATTTTCCCAGTACAACGAAACGTACTTGTCGGCGGTGGGTACCACAGGCAACACACCCGCCCACAGATCGGGGTGCGATAACCCGATATCCCATGCCGCGTCGCCTCCCATCGAATGACCGCTCAAAAACACGCGATCGGTATCAATGGAGAATCGCTGACAGGCATCACGAAATGAGGTCAGCACGGCCGCGTGCTCCTCAAACGAATAACCGTACTTCCGCTGGCGCGGTTTCGTCCATTTCGGCGCAATCACGATATAACCATGCCGCGTCGCCTGCCCAAAGCGGTAGTTCTTTTCCGAGTTAAACGAACCGGCCCACCAGTCGATTTGAGTTTCGGGTTGCGCTCCGGCAGCGTGCAGCGAGACCACACACGGATAGCGTCGGTACGGATCGTATTCCGGGGGCAACTGCACCACATACTCGAACGGTTTGGCTCCTTCCCCTAATCCCGGCACCTGAATGGTCTGCATTCCCGGAACACCCTCTTCGGGGAATTGCGTGGGAACGGCAGGTTTCATGTTGGCAATCAGTTTGGCCACATACTGCGGCGAGCTGCCTTCCATTTCATTCAGACGCGTCAGGATCTGGTCTCGAATGAGTTTTTGATTGGCGTCGGTCTGCAAGTATTTGACGACTTCGTTGCGGACTTCATACAGCGAAAGCGTTTCGGCCAGGTTTTGAATCCCTTCGCCGCTGCCCAGCAGCCAGGCGCTGATCGCCAAAGACAGTTTTTGATCGTCATCCAACTGCTCGTCATCGGCCAATCGCAAATAGTCGGCCATACGACCCATCGTGTTGATGTTCAGCTCGCGCGTGATTTCTTCGGTAGCCTGCTGAATCAACTCTCGATTGTTGTCGCCAGCGACGGCTTCGGCGTGCTGTTTCAGGATGGTAAGCGCCTGATCTTTCTGTTCAAAAAACCGCTCGTATTCCTTCAAGATGTCGCCGACCTTCAGCAGGATTTCGCCGGCTACATCTTCTTCGGGAAACTCCTTGAGAAAACCGTAAGCAGTCCCATGTTGTCCGGCGTCCCGTCGCGATTCGATTTCGCGAATCACGTCTTCGGCCACCAGCTGATACAGACGCTTGCGCTGTGTCTCCAGATCTCGGAGCTGCGGAAAGTCCTTGATCGTGGCTTCGAGTTCAATCAGCGCATCGCGATAGCGTTTGGCTTGGATATACAGCGTCACCACCCGCAGGCGATCATGAGGATCTTCCTGATCGATCACGCGACTCAGAATCCGCGTCAGCGTTTCGCGTGGAATCGACGAGGTGGCAATCCGCATGTCCCACTGGGCCGCATTGTTGGCCTGCAGCGCCTCGACTTTTGTGTAGTTGGGCGTGATCAGCGTGATGCCCTGAATCACATGCATCGGCCCCCGAGGCCCGGACATGGAAAACGTGCGAATTCCAAACTCGTTGAAGTCGGTGACGCGCAGAATCGGGCCCACCGAGGAAATTCGCCGCTTGGAACCGACGGCCGTTCGCTTTGGCAACCGGATTTCCTCCATCTGCACGCGTCCTTCGGCGCCTAACCCGTCGGCGCGCACGTTGTTGCTGGAGACGTACACACGGCGCAGCTGGTCATCGACAACAACGATCTTGGCGATCTTATCGATCGATGTTTTTTGTACTTGCAGCGATCCCTCTTGGATGGAGGGGATCTTGCGTAGATTGCCGCGCAGCTGGATGCCGTTTTTCAACGTCACAATCTCGGCCAGTGCCGCGAGGGGCATCGAGACCGACAGAATGCCAACTGTCAACACAGCGAACATCTGCCGCAAACTTCTCAGCGGGCAGTGGGATCGACGCTGGCGCATGGGTTATCTCCAGGAGAAATAAGCACTTCTTTCCATTTTCGCCGGGCCCGCGTATCCGTCAATGAAAAGCGGATCGCTTCAACCTCTTCCAAATACCACGGGTCCTAATGTGCGGTCTCGGCGGATCATGAGCTCCGTCACCTGGTAGTCCCGATCGTCCAGCAAATCCACCGCTGGCAGGAAATAACGGCCGATTTGAGCCAGATCGCGGCGGTTGATCCCGTCGCTGCTGGGTCGCTTGCGATTGCGAGAAATGACCAACAGATAATACTTGCCCGAACGCGGCGCTCGAAGCCGAAACTTGCCTTGAGCATCCACTCGCACAAAGTCGCCGCCATAGCCGTGAATTGACTGTACGCCTGAGTGAATGTCGCTCGGTTTGGGATCGGCGGTCCGCAAACCGTCGATCGGAGTCTTCACGTCCGGCTGCTGCCCGCTGGGTACGAGAATCGCCACGCTTCCCTCGTCGGGCGCCTCACGGCCGCCACGTAGGTACGCAACCTCACCCGACACCCAGCACGGCCCCGTGTCTTCCATGGCCGTCGGTTCTCGCTCGGACGACCGACCTACCATCATCCCCAGGATAAAGAACACGACTGCCACCGAACCAATCAGTACTCCCTGCAACAGTACAACGGTTCGAGACACGGCCAGCTTCGTCGGGTCCGCTACGACGTGGTCGTCATAGGCTTCATCCGAAGATAAGACTTGCGGAAACACTTCGGTGGAATCCGATGTCGCCGACCCCTCGATGAAATCGAAATTGGGTGCAGGTTCCGCAGCCGATGCGGCCGCGGGTATCGCGTCGACAGGCTCGACAAGTTCGTCGTCGGCCACTGCGGTGGACACCACCGGTGCGGCCTCCGCATCGGACTTCGAAGTGTCGGCCACCGGCTCGGCAGGCGCATCATCGCCTGGCCGCGGTGCGTCATGCGGAGGATCAACGTCGGTTTTCGTCGTCTCAGATGTGGGCGGTCGATCGTCAACCTTCGGCGTTGAAGAGTTGGACTCTGCGGAGCCCACCGTTTTATTCGGGGGCGCATCACGAGCAGTGGCTACGGCCGGAGCGTCGTTCGACTGCGATTCCTCGGTCGGCGTGACGGTATGGGCCGGTGCGGTTTCGGGCGATGCGTCGTTCGACGGCTCGGCCGCGGCAGTCCGATCCTGTTTTTCTGGCCGACGCTCTTGCTTTTCAGGTTCCGTCGGCGGCGGTGCAGGAGCCGCTTTTTCGCGCGGTCGTATGGTGTCCGGCTTGTCGGCAGTCGATGTCTGGTTGGGCTTGATGTCGGCGGGCGGCGGCGTTTTCTGACCGCTTTCCCCGGCCGCTCGCGTTCGCGCCGGTGGAGGCCCCGGACGTGGCGGCGCCTTTGCAGGGTCCTTGGCAGGGTCTTTGACAGTGTCCTTCACCGACACACTGACCTCGCCGCTACTCGATTCCTCATCCAACAGCTTGCGCACCTCATCCGTGGTGACGGTATCGGTGACTCTGTCCGCCTTCCGCGAACTGGGCGGCGGTGTCGAGGCGGCGGGCACTTCCACCACCTGACGACAACGCGGACAACGCATGGAGCGTCCGGCTTTAGCCGTGCTCACGCTCAATCGCTGTTGGCAATTCGAGCATACGAATTTGATCGGCATTGAAAATGGGACCCAGCTGGAGCTTTCAACATTTCTAGGCTAGCAGACCCGCATCGGCAGGCAACGCACAGCCTCATGATTTGCAAATACCGCCAATGCTGCATCTACCACCATCGCTGGCGGAATCCCGCTAAACCCGCTCCTGATGAATCTGCGCCGGAGATCTACGGCTGAATGGGGCAGTTCGGCAGACCCGCTCCGCGAATCCACGTAAATCCAGGCGTGATCAATGCTTGGCTTTGGTCACGTTGACCATCCAGCCGACGACTCGTAAATTGGGGCATCCTGGTAAAGTTTAACGGACTCATCCATGCTTCGCCGCTCTCTTCTTGTACTCATCTTCGCCTTCTTCGTCCTCCTGGTCCTCTTCCCAGTGCTGGTTGGAGGCTACCTGGTGGCCGACGCCGGCAACGACACTTTGGGATTCGCCGTCTTTCGCGGCCTGGTCGTGACCGTTCTGGTACTCCTGGTGGTCGACGTCCTGTTGATGGTTGCCACGTTGAGCCTGCTTCAGGTGACAAGTCAGGACCAGCAGCAAGAGAGATCCGATTCCAGCGGCAACGACGGCCGATAGCTGGAGTGGGGGAGTGGGGGAGACGGG
>CAJHYY010000851.1_pt1 | contig 13842 bp, 10 predicted proteins | sample 9198861 | NCBI WGS metagenome assembly CAJHYY01 (sample SAMEA7708377, study PRJEB35096) | sediment metagenome | biome: marine neritic benthic zone biome [ENVO:01000025]; feature: sediment [ENVO:00002007]; material: shallow marine sediment [ENVO:03000034] sea grass bed [ENVO_01000059] ... | reverse complement strand
TCTTGGGCGGTTGTTCGCCTTCAACGTGATCACTGTAGAATCCCGACGACTTCTGCTTGTCGTGAAATGCGGACAGCACCATCGTTTGCTCCGGATCCACAGCGCGCTGCTCCGGATCCAAACGCAAATTGCGAAACCGAATCAACGACTCGCGGCCTTTGCCTTCGGTGATGCTACGGGCTTGCTGAGGTTTGCGCGGGTCGACAGCCCAGATGTCGTACCGATCATAAATCAGTACCAGCTGATCATCCTTGGTCCAACCAGCCAGACCATAGCCACGCGGGGGCGAGGGTGTGTCGTGCAATTCGTTGTGCACGGGGAACGGGATCGAGGCCGATATTTTGATTGGTTGCTTTTCTTCCACCGACATGGCGTACCAGGCACGCTCGTCAGTGTTCCACCAAGTGAAGTACTTTCCGTCCGGCGAAAACGACGGTCGGCTGCGTACTTCAGTCAACACCGATTCGGCCTTACCCGAGTTGAGATCGATCAGCCACACGTCTTGATATGACGGCGAATCCCAGGAGATCCGTTGGCGATAAGGCACGTCCGTGATTCCCAGTGCGAATCGCGCATTGCCTTCGTTGCCGGTCGAGACACTTGGCATTTCCTTGGTGGCCAACTGAAACACACGATTGTTGGTCAGTTGCACGACGGCGGTATACGTTCGGTTGCGTTCCTGACTGGCCCGCAACAACTGCATCGGCTGCAGCCATGCATCTTTCCAATGCCAGACATCTACTTTGACCGGTTGGTCCTCGTCGTCATCCTGTTCCTTGTCTTCCTCCTTGTCCTCTTCTCGTTTGGGTGCCGTGCTGAAGAACAGCCGTTTACCGTCTTTTGAAAACTGCAGGCGCGACCCATCGGGAATGACCCAGTCATCAGGCATTGCGTCGTTACCGACATTCACCAGAGACTTCGCCGCGCTGGCCGAAGTCTTGCAGTGATAAATGGCGTTGGTTGGCTCTTTCTCGTCATAGGTATCGCGATCGGTCACGAACGCCAGTTGCGAACCGGCTTCGTCAAAGACCAGACTTCGATAGTGACCAGCACCCGAAGCAATCGACCGGGTTTGCTGCCGCGGCAAATGCATCACGGAAACACCATCGGCACGCCCCGGCTGCTTGGTCGACACGCACCACGCCAGGTATTCGCCGTTCTCTGTGAAGCGAAATGTGGTCACACCGGGGATACGATGCTCGATACCCGTATCCAATTGGCGCAGCAACAAAACTGATCCTTCCGCTTTTTTCTTTTCTTTGTCATTTTTGTCAGCGGACGACTTCGCCTCCTTCGCCGCCGTGGGCTCTTTCGACTCTTCCTTCTTCTTGGCGGCCTTTTTGGGTTCCTCAACCGTTCGCTCAACCTGTTCCAACTTCGAGGTGGACGACTCGGCGGTCGCGGCCGGATCCTCTTTGATCACGATTGCCGCCATCCACCCTGCGGCCTTGGCCGGTAATGAGAAGGATCGCAAACGCGGAATGGAGTGCGTGCTGCCATCTTCCAGACGCAGAATGAGCACGCTGGGTTGAGGCAATTGTTGAGCGGACTTCTTTTGCTTGCGAGCAGCCTTTACCAACTCCGGATCAGGCTGCACGACGCAAAGCATGTAGCGATTGTCGTGGGTGAACCTGGCCGAACTACCGCGCTTGATCACATATTCTTTCTGGGTCGTCCGATGGCGAACTTTGAGATGGGAATCGCCCTTGCCCGGTGAAACAGAGTACATCACCCAGTGACCGTCGCGCGACAGCCTGGTCGCTGAGATCTGGTTCCAACGATCGTAGCTGTCGTGATCCAAGGGCTTTTTCAGATCATCGTCGCCGTACGTAGCCAGGGAACCTAACGCAACGAACAGCCATGCCAGAGCAAGTTGAGAGGTGATTCGCAACATAATGAACCAGGGGTGAGAGTCGTGTCGGAGAGGTCAACCAGGATGCAGTATCAGGATACTCACCCGCAAGCTCGGCTGCCATGTTCCACCGTCTTGCAGTTTCAATCGCCAAATCGGTGAAACTCGCACGCTTGCAATCTCCCGGTGGCTTGTGGATAACAGCGTGACGCTGACTACGTGGAAGGAAGTCCTGGCATGCTGCCAAATACTCGACACTGCTTTTTATTGCTGTTGGCGCTGGCCACCAGCAGCGTTGCCGCTGAACCGCCCCGATTGAAATGGGAATCACTCCCTCCCCTTCCTGATCCCATCGGATTCGCGGGTCCCTTTGCCGGAGTTCATAACGACGCATTGATCGTCGCGGGAGGGGCCAATTTCGCGCAGCCGGTATGGGACAACGATAAGCAGTGGCACGACCGCATGTTCGCGCTGATTCCCCAGGAGGACGGAGGCTTTCAATGGAAAGAGGCAGGGCAACTGCCCAAGCCCATGGCCTACGGAGCGGTGGTGTCCACCGATGCCGGAGTGGTATGTATCGGCGGCAATGATGCGACTCAAACCTTTCAAGATGTGTTTGTGTTGAGTTGGGACGCGCAGCAACAAACTATTCAACACCGGTCGTATCCCTCGCTACCGAAGCCGTATGCATATGGACAGGCGGCCGTCGTTGGGAATGTGATTTACCTTTGCGGAGGTCAAACGGGCCTGGGCTTGGAAACGACAACCAAGGACTGCCTGAAACTCGACCTTTCGAAGCAGGGCACGGACGACTTCGACTGGGAACCGCTTCCCGCTTTTCCCGGGCCCGCTCGCGCGTTCAATCTGACCGTTCACCAACACAATGGCTTTCATGATTGCATCTATGTGATGAGCGGTCGGCGCTTGCGTGGCGAAGAGATCCAAACCTTACGCGACGTTTGGGAGTTCAACACAACCACTCAAAAGTGGCGGCAGCGGGCGGACGTTCCCAAGTGCGTGATGGCGGGCACGGCGATCGGCTTTGGTCAAAGTCACATCTTCGTTTTGGGCGGTGCCGACGGATCGCTGATGGCGCGGGCAGATGAGTTGCGCGACAATCACCCGGGGTTTCCCAAAGAAGCCTGGTCCTATCACGCCATCACCAATACATGGTCGTCATTGGGTGCCATCCCGCAGAACCACGTCACCACCACGGCGGTCAAGTGGGGAAATCGAATCGTCATCCCCTCCGGCGAAATCCGACCACGCGTCCGTTCGCCCCAGGTGTGGAGTGTTACGGTTGAAACCACGGAGGATTCCTTCGGCTCGCTCAATTACGTAGTGCTTGTCACTTACCTGGCCGCCATGGTCGGCGTCGGACTGTACTTTGCCAGGAAGAACAAGACTACCGACGACTATTTTCGAGGTGGCAAGCGGATTCCGTGGTGGGTTGCTGGTTGCAGCATCTTCGCCACGATGCTCAGTTCTTTGACCTACACAGGGATCCCCTCCAAAGCGTATGCCCAGGACTGGGTATACGCGGTCGGCAATATGATGATCCCGGTGGTCGCCGTGGTTGCGGTGTTCGTTGCCCTGCCCTTTTACCGGCGCATGGATGCCACCAGCGCGTACGAATACTTGGAAAAGCGATTCAATCGCGGCGTGCGCTGGTTCGGCAGCGCCAGCTTCACACTGTTTCACATCTTTCGCATGGCCGTGGTGATGTCGCTGACAGGCCTTGCGCTGGCGGTAGCTACACCGTTGACGCCGGCGCAATCGGTGCTGCTGATGGGCGTGCTCAGCATTTTGTATTGCACGATGGGCGGAATTGAGGCGGTTGTTTGGACGGACACCCTGCAAACGTTCGTGCTATTTGGTGGTGCGATCCTGGCGGTGGGGATACTGGTGTCTGGGATCGACGGAGGCGTCTCTGGGCTGTTCAGTTCGGCGGCCGAGAGCGACAAGTTTCGGCTGGCCAATTTTCATTGGAGTGCCACAGACGCTCAGATCGCTTTGTGGGTGATCATCGTTGGCGGGATTGCTCAGAATGTCTCCTCGTACACGGCTGATCAGGCCGTCGTTCAGCGTTACATGACGACGTCTACGCAAAAGTTGGCGGCGCGTTCCATCTGGACCAACGCCGTGTTGACGGTCCCTGCTACGATCTTGTTCTTCGGTATCGGGACCGCCTTGTTTGCGTTTTACCAGTCTCATCCCGAAAAACTGGATCCCACGATCACAACGGACCAGGTGTTCCCGTTGTTCATCGCCCGCGAGATGCCAGTGGGCGTTGCCGGACTGATCGTGGCCGGAATTTTCGCGGCTGCTCAGTCCACTGTTTCCACCAGCATGAACTCGACCGCCACGGCTCTGGTCACCGACTTCCTGCGGCCCGCCGGAGTATGCAAAAGCGAACATGGCTATCTGCAGGCAGCACGGGGGCTCACGATGCTGTTGGGAGTGTTGGGGATCGTGCTGGGAGTAATCTTCGTAAACCCTGACATTAAGTCGTTGTTCGACGCGTTCATCAAAGTGATTGGACTGTTCATGGGTGTGCTGGGCGGGCTGTTCGTGTTGGGCGTCTTGACGCGTCGAGCTAACGGTACCGGAGCGTTGACCGGTGCGCTGGTCGGCGCCACCGTCATGTTTTGCCTGTGGCGATTCACACCGGTGGTTGGATATCTGTATACCGCCAGCGGCATCGTGTCCTGCGTGCTTTCAGGTTACCTCGCCAGTTTGGTCTTCGGCCAAGCTCCGGACGACCTCTCGGACTTGACCATCTACACGCTGCGCGCGCAAGCGGCGGCAGACTGAATGTCAGCGAATGAACCTGGAACGAGTCGAGCATCTGATTAGCGTGTATCGCGACGGGCTGCTGGGTGATGTGTTGCCTTTCTGGACGCAACATGGCGTTGATCATGAATACGGTGGCTTTCTGACGGCAGTCGATCGAGAGGGCCAGGTGATCGACACCGACAAATCGGTGTGGCAGCAAGGAAGGTTTACCTGGCTACTCGGCGAGTTATACAACGAGGTTGAATCGCGTGAGGATTGGCTGGCTCTGGCCACGCATGGAATCGACTTCATCGATCGATTTTGCAGCGATCCAGCGGATGGGCGGATGTGGTTCCAGACGAGCCGTGACGGTCGACCACTCCGCAAGCGTCGCTACGCCTTTAGCGAGAGTTTTGCAGCGATCGCGTATGGCGAGCTGGCGAAGGCAACGAACGATGCACGATTTGCAACACAAGCCCAACAGGCATTCGATCGATTCGTCCAACACCATCTGCATCCCAACAACACCGAACCCAAACACACCGACGTTCGACCGATGCACGGCCTGGGGTTTCCCATGATCACGATCGTGACTGCTCAGCAGTTACGTGATTCGATTCAGTCCGAAAACGCCACCGAATGGATCGACCGCAGCATCACGCGAATTGTCGATTGGCACTTGAAAGCTGATATCGAATGCGTGATGGAAACCGTTGGCGACGACGGCGCAGTCTTGGATCACTTTGACGGTCGAACACTCAATCCGGGTCACGCAATAGAAGGCGCCTGGTTCATCATGCAGGAAGGCTGGCACCGAAACGACCAACAACTGGTGCAGATTGGGCTGAATATGTTGGACTGGATGTGGGAGCGCGGTTGGGATACCGAGTTCGGAGGCATGCTGTATTTTGTCGACGTGTTGGGACATCCGGTGCAGGAGTACTGGCACGACATGAAGTTCTGGTGGCCTCAGAACGAAACGATCATCGCCACCTTGCTGGCGTTTTTGCTAACCGGCGATCAAAAATACGAGCAATGGCACCAGCAAATTCACGAGTGGACCTACCGACACTTTCCGGATCCGATGCACGGTGAATGGTTTGGGTATCTTCACCGGGACGGTCGGGTGAGCGTGACCCTGAAGGGCAACATGTGGAAAGGCCCATTTCACATCCCGCGGATGCAACTCACCTGCTGGCAGTTGCTTGAGCAGTACAAGCGATCTGGTTTGCAGCCCTTGATGGGAACGTGAACCAGGTCGCTATTGTCGTAGCAGGTAGGCAACCGACACCACGGCGGTGGTGTTTACTACAACCGTCAGCCAGAACGTCAGTTGAAATCTCAACTTTCTTGTTTTGTGGCGAAAAATGCGCTGTGCTAACCACGCTCCTGGCCAGCCGCCCGCGAGCCCCAAACCGTGCAAAGTTCGCTCGGGAATTCGGGATAGATTCTTTTGCGCCCGTGACTTATCGAATCCGTAGGCGACAAATGTGAAGACACTCGCCACCACGGCGTAGACCCCATAACTGAGCAAGAACAGTCGCATTTCTTCGCCAATCGGACTCGTGATTTTTGAGGTTTTTTTACCGGTCGTGTGGTGTTCTACCGACCCCTTGGCAGGTGTATACTCGAGGGGGTTGGTGTTTTCGAAACCGGCGCTCCAGCTTGCGGTCGATGCTAGTGACAGAGATCGCGGCTGTCCACTTCGCTGACTTCGCCATCACCAAATGTTTTGGCCAACACATTGGCCACTTTCTTCGACCTGGAAAGTAGACATCAGGTCCACAACGCGGGCATACTTCAAAGTATTCAGCTTGATGCAGCGATACGTGCTCCGATAAAAACCGACCGAGACATATGACGCAAAAAGAACCACAGGATCTCGCTCAAACAAGCCCATCGGAGGTGCAATCAAACGGCAAGGAACCGCTGAGTAGCGATGAGCTCGAAGTCTTGCTCGAAGAAGACTTTGACTATGACTTCGACGATGACTTCACGGACGAACCTGAAGAAGAGGAGCCGGATGATGATTTCATCTGGCAGCCGGCTACCGAGCAGTCGTGCGGCGAGGACCTGAACAAGGCCAACGACCGGTAGACCTCTTCGTAGTTGAACCAAAGAAGAGAGTTTTTCGACGTGTTTTTCTGAGGAAGGTGAGTTCCATGCCGCAAGGCACCATCAAGAAGCTTGTTCCAGAAAAGGGTTTTGGATTCATTTCTGGAGAGAAGGGCGACGTGTTCTTTCATCATAGCGCCCTTCAAGGGATTATGATTGAAGATCTGCGTGAAGGGCAAATGGTCGAGTATGAAGAGGGGCATGGCCCCAAAGGCCCTCGCGCTGAACAAGTAAGACCTGCAAACTAACAGCGTGTCTGTTTCGGCTTAGCCTGATTCGGTTGAGTGAACGACGGTCCGCGAGGTCCGCCCCCAGTCGAATCGGCTGCCAGCTTGCGACGATCAGAGATGATCGAAGGTCCCGTTCGAGGACCCGGGGTCGATCTACAGCCACTCAACGGCAACGCGACGATCGTCAGGAGATCGCCGTCTGGCGCCATCTCCCGACGATGTCGCAGTCTGCACTAGTCGGCCGTCTTCTCAGCTGAATCTGACGATGGCGATCGGTAATACAACCGTACCGTCGAGATGACTGAGATCTCGGGACGCATTGGCAGCGCCTTCGGCTGTACATCGCCGTCGCTGAACATTCCGTGGTAATACGTGTTCTGCGGCCGGTACGCTCGGATCTGCGGCAGATTGCGCCGGAATGAAGCATTCAGCCCTTCGCTCTGACTGTTCTCGAATGACACGTACAACGATTTGGGGTACACCACCCGCGTCTGCTCTTGCAGATTGATCACCGAGGGCGGCGTGTCGAACAATGCCGTCAACAGCGTGTCGGCTTTCTTTCGAGCTGCCACGACGGCTTGAGCGCGAGCTTTTTCCTTGATCGCATCCAGATCGTCACACCAGTAATCAAAGGCAATGATGTCGGTCACGCCGTTTTCGAACGCCGCTTGCACCAGCTTCATCGCTTCCGCTTCGGTCTTGGCCGTCACGTGAAGATTGGTCTGCATCCGATATCCGGTTTTCTCCTCGATGCCGATCTCCTGATCTCCGCGTGTTTCGACATTCCATGCATACTTGGGCAGAACGGCAATGAAATCGGCCACGATCGCATCGGATTCCGTGCCAAGCTCTACCCATTGGTCTTTGATTTTCGCAATGGTTGCTTCGATTTCCTGACTGCACAGCAGAGCGGTATCGCGCTCGCTGGTGACGGCTAACACGACTCGCAGCTCGGTGGGGCGAATCCGCAGTTCGGTTCGGCCATCGATCGTGATAAAGCCCTCGGCAACTTCCGGATCCAGCCGTGGCATCTCGGAATCACCCGGCTCGGCGTAGGAAAACCCACCTCGCGAACCGCTGCCCTGGGCGTCCAGCGAAGTTGTGAAGCAAGCCAGAAGAACACCTACACAGGCCCATCCAAATCGTGACTGGAACATATCCTCTCCTTCCGCTCTGAAACTGTCAGGTCGACGACAAACTTACTGTTGACCTGATTTTACCGCAGAAGGCGCAGTTGAGAATGAAATGACGCCGACCCGAGCGTCGGCTACTCGATCGATTCCATGTAGGACTCGATGGTCGCCACATCCTGATCGACTCGTTCGCTGGTGGTCTGGGGCAACGACGTTGCATCCGCGGCAGCCTGGTATTTCATCTGCTCCACTTCCAGACGACGAACTTTCGCAAGTGTCATCTCCAGAAGCTGACGGTTTCGCGAAACCAGATCCGCCAGCAAGCCGAACAGCAGAGCAACAAATCCCATCGATACCAGGGCTCCACCCAGCACGAGCGACTGTACGTGTCCCTGGCTGCCGACTGTCATGCAGAAGTAGAGGAATCGGAGTATGGGAAGCAGTCCCATCGTCATCAGGATCAAGCTGATCGTGGCGAATACCCGCAGCGGGTAGTACATCGTGTACGTTCGCAGAATCGTCGCCGCAGAACGGCGCAAAAACTGCGGCAAACTTCGGAACAACCTTGATTCACGCGTCGGCGCGTTCGTGCGGACTGGCACCGAAACGACTGCCATCCGCCCGTGGCCCATTTGAATGATGGACTCGGTCGTGTAGCTGAAATCTGAAACGATATTCAATTGACGCGCCGCGGACTGGGAAAACGCGCGAAAACCGCTGACTGCGTCGGACACCTCGGTCCCAGACATCTTGCGGACCACGCTACTGCCAAACACCTGCAGACATTTCTTCAGCGGCGAGAAATGAGCAATGTTGGACGTCTTACGATCGCCGACAACGATGTCTGCTTCGCCTTTGAGGATCGGTTCGACGAGCTTAACAATGTCGCCGCCATGGTATTGGTTGTCGGCGTCGGTATTCACGATGACGTCCGCGCCCAATTTCAGGCAGGCATCGATACCTGACCGAAATGCAAAGGCCAATCCTCGGTTGCAACGATGTCGAACAACATGCTGCACGCCCAGATTGCGCGCTACCTCGCTGGTATTGTCATGGCTGCCGTCATCGATCACCAGGTATTCCACCTGATCCGCACCCGGAATTTCGCGCGGAAGATCAGCCACCGTAAGCGGTAGTGTCTCGGCTTCATTGAAGCATGGAATCTGGATGATCACTTTGGTCATGACGTGATACTCATCGTCAGGCGGTGCCGCCGCGCATAGCTCGCTGATCGTCGTGACCTTCACGACTACAAAGGTTTACCTCAGGCGATAACGTTGGCAAATCGAAACACGCCTTTGACTTCCATCCACGGCGACCTACACACCCTTAGGCACTCCCTCTCCCGCATCCCCTGCGCATTCACAGGCGGCCGCAAATGCTTGCACAAGCGGAGCAACCGTCACTGGCGGCACAATCTGCAACCCAGCCGCGCTGGTTGATCGTTCTACTGGCGGTCAGCATCGCATTGGTGTTGGGCATCACTGCGCGGTACGCGACGCTCCGCAATGTGAATTGGGACGAATTCTATTACCTCAGTCAGGTTTATGACGCGGTCAGCCAGCGTCCCGTGAAGCCGTTACAGACGTTTCATGTGCGTCTGTTTCCCTGGCTGGCAGGATCCGCAGAAACCGAAATCGACGAAATCAATTTTGCTCGCAAGTTGTTGCTTGGCCTGCACTGCCTGACGTGTCTGTGCGTATGGGGCATCGCCCGGCATCGACTGTCGACGGCAGCTTCGTTATTCGCAGTGCTGACCTTTGCCGGGTTCAGTTATGTCGTCAGTCACGCGACCAGCTTTCGCACGGACCCTCTAGCCACGTTCTTGTTGACCTTCGCACTCTATTGCCTGGTGCAGCGAAGACGTGGGCTGGATGTACTGGCCGGTGCGTCACTCGGCCTGGCGTTTGTGCTGACGATCAAAGTGCTGATGTTTGCACCATGTGCCGTGATGGTCCTGATGTACCAGCGCGTCGAAAACCGTGCGAGTTGGAGCGACGTCTTGTGGCGGTTTTCGCGTGTCGCCGTTTCCATGGCGGCAACCGCGGCGTTGCTGCTGACGGTGCACATCCAGTTGACCGATCTCGGAGCGACGACCGCCGCGACGCAAGCGGTCAGTGTCTCGTCGCACTCGAGTCAAAAGATGTTTCAACCCTGGCCACCGGTTCCCCGTTTGGACTATTTGCTGATCAGCATTCAGGAAAACCGGCTGACGTGGTGCCTGATCCTGGCAGCCACCTGTGTGATGTTCCGCTGCCTGTTTGACCGTGAACGTCGAGCCATGGGTTGGTGGCTGGCCGCGACTTTGTGGCCGGCGGCGACGCTGTTGTTTTATCGCAATGCGTTTCCCTACTTTTATGTGACCATCATGCCGCTGGCGGCGTTGGCAGTCGCTGAAGTCTTCAACCTGCTGTGCCTGCGTTGGCAACGCACGCCGCATGCCGGGCTGGCCATGTTGTTGGTGGTGATACCACTGGTGCATGTCCTGGGAGTGGTGGGATGTTTTGCACCACGCATGGTGGATCAACAAGTCGCCCAGCGCGAACATTTGCGGATCATGCACGCCATGTTTCCCGATCCGGTGGCGTACATCGATCGCAATTCCACCGTTGCACGGTTTCCCAAAGTCGGGTTCTTCATGAGTACCTGGGGGTTGGAAAACTACCGTGCAGCCAATCAGCCAGTCATGCGCGATATCCTGATGACGCATCAGCCACATTTCATGGTGGCCAACGTCGCCGCACTTTCGATCGATCAATCAGAACTACGTTCGGTCACGCATCCACACCTGCTGTTGCCCGAAGACTTTGACACGCTCACTGATCATTTCATCCCGTTCTGGGGCCGGATCTTTGTCGCCGGCCAAACGTTTGAAAACCTCGGCGTCCAACTCGATTCTTTTGAGGTCTTGATTGGCGGTGATTACGTGCTGGATGCCACGGATGAATTGTTTCTGGATGGGGAACGAATGCAACCAGGCGAAGTGCGTTCTCTGGCTCCAGGCGTCCATACGATTCACAGCGTTCAGGGCGAGCAGCGTGATGTGATTCTTCGCATCAAGACCGCCATCCCCGCTCCGTCGCAACCGCCGGCTCAGCAAGGATTCTTTTTCGACCTTTCCGTGTAAACAACCATGCAGACAGACACTCTACAGACTCGGGAACCTTCCGCCGTTGCGCGACGCGGTCGCATTCTTTGCGTCACGTCGAACTTTCCGCGATGGGAAGGCGATTCAGTCACTCCGTTTGTACTGCGTTTGGTACAGGATTTGATCGACATCGGCTGGGAAGTCGACGTGCTGGCACCCCATGCCGAAAACGCCGCCGTCAGTGAAACACTCTCGGGAGTACCCACCGAACGCTTTCGTTACCTGTGGCCGCCGTCCTTGGAAACCGTGTGTTATCAAGGTGGCGCGTTGGTGAATCTTCGTCAGAATCGCAGCAACTACTTGAAGCTACCGATGCTGGTGGGCAGCGAAACCCTTGCGGTCACGCGACGCCTTCTCTCCGGTAAGTACGACCTGGTACACGCGCATTGGATTCTGCCACAAGGCTTCACATGTGCCCTGGCCGCGCAGCTGACACGAACGCCGTTGGTGGTCACGGCACACGGAAGCGACGTCTTTGCACTTCGCGGTCGAATACTCGCTGGGTTCAAACGTGCTGCGCTGCGTCTTGCCGACGCGGTAACCGCCAACAGCAGGTTCACGCAAGACGCCGTGCTCAAGATCTACCCTCACGTTCGACGTATCGAACGTATTCCGGCGTCGCCAGCGCAAGCCGCGATCAAGCCAGAACTGGTGACGCAATTGCGCGATCAATATCGCGTGAAAGACGGTCCGCTGATGATTTTCCTGGGTCGATTGGTCGACGAAAAAGGACTTGGCGATTTACTGGATGCCGTCCAGTTGCTGCGGGACGATCTACCATCGCTGCAACTCGTGATCGCGGGTGAAGGCCAGGACCGCGATGTGTTCGTTCGTCAGGCACGAGAGCTGGGTATCGAGGACTGCGTGCACTTCATCGGCTGGATCGATCAAGCCGATGTCCCATCGTACCTGGCAGCCGCAGACATCTTCCTGGGCCCATCTCGCAAGGCCGTGGATGGCGCTACCGAGGCACAAGGTCTCGCGTTCGTTGAAGCCATGTTGGCGGGCACTCCCGTGATCGCAACGGCTACGGGTGGAATCGTGGAATCGATCCGACACGAGGAAACCGGCTTGATTGTGGATGAGCGCAGTCCCGATCAAATTGCTGATGCGGTCCGCACGTTGACTGAGGCTCCTGGATTAGCAGCCCATTACGCTGATACGGCTCAGAAGTTCGCTTTGAAGAACCTGTCGCGTCAGCATGCGGCACAGGCCTATTCGCAATTGTTCGCCGATCTGATCCACGGATCGCAGGCGTCGACAAATGAAGAAAAAAGCCGGTGCGAAGGTGAGCCAGCACCCGAACTAGAAGAACAGATTCACTAACTCGCACGGATTGGCCGACTTGGTAACTCACCATCGAAAGTTACGCTTTCTGGCATCCTGGCGTCGCCGCGGGCGACGTGTCCGCGCGATCACTGCGCAGTGGACCAGACGACATCGCCGGTGGCTCACCGTGGCCGCGTATGCAGGACTGCTGATGGTCGTGGTTGCCGTGCTGCGAACCTCGGCCGTTTCGCTGCCGCCATTAACGGGTCGCAACCTCGGCCTGCTGGGCGGATTGATCCTGATCAATTTCGCATCCCTGGTGCTGCGCGGAATCGTGAATACAGAATCGTTTCAGTTGGGTCGCAGTCTCCGCGGCTATTGGGACGGCTTCTGCCTGGGAGTCTGGCACAGTTCGGCCAACTTCCTGCCCCTGTCGCCTGGCCTGGCGGCCAAAGGAGTCATGCTGCATCAAATGTATGGCGTCGGGGCAAGACAGTATGTGGCGATCAGCTTGCTGGTCTTCATTGCCGCGATCGCCGCCAATGGAGTCAGCGGCCTCGTGGGGCTGGCGATGGTCGACCCCCAACACGTGTTGCTGTGGCTTGCCTTTGCCGCGATGACATGTTGTGCGGCAGGCTTGTTCACGGAACGCTGGCGACGGCTCCGTTTCGTCCGCACCATGTTGGGCGACCAGGTGAATCTCGATCGCCCCTGGACTGTCCTGATCGGGTTGCACGTCCTGATCGTCGCCGTGGATACCGCTCGGTTGTATTGTGCGTTCGCAATCGTCCAGGCGAACATCGGATTCGCGGCGGTGTTGATCATGGTGAGTGGCACGATCTTGACCAGGCTGATCAATATCACGCCCGGCGGGATTGGAGTCCGCGAGGGAATGATCGTGGCGCTGGCCGCTGCGGTGAATGTTCCGCTGGACGTTACGGTACTTGCAACGGCCATCGAGTTGTTGGGGATCGTGGTCGGCCTGGCATTGACTCTGGCGCTGGTCGGCGCCGCGAACTCCTTCCTACGTGCCGGGCCCAAGTCCCCGTCGCCGAATCCTCTACGTCCGTGTGGTACGCGCGACGAGTAAGCCTGTCGGCTGGAATTTGCCTTTCTGCGCGCATCTGCTACGCTCACATTCCAGCTGCGCAGACCTCCATCTCCCCACTCCTTTGGGACGCTTCCAATGATTCATCATCCGCGCTGGCCACTGGGCATCCTGTTAGCAAGCCTGGCCTGTGTTCATGCCTACGGACAATCAAACACGGCGTTCAGGTTGGCCGAACACTACGAAAAAGCCGAGTATCGGATTCCGATGCG